>Ga0214473_10000250_pt1 | contig 76195 bp, 85 predicted proteins | sample RVTome_7_FD_203509 | JGI IMG/M metagenome (GOLD analysis project Ga0214473, IMG submission 203509) | Soil microbial communities from uranium-contaminated site in the Upper Colorado River Basin, Wyoming, United States - RVT98D197 | ecosystem: Environmental > Terrestrial > Soil > Contaminated >...
CGAGTTCTTCAGCTCCCTCGTGCCCATCCTCATCTTCTGGGGCATCACCATCGCCCTCAACTTCTTCTTCCTCTACAAGGGCATCTCCAAGGGCATCGAGGTCCTGGCCAAGTTCGGCATGCCCCTGCTCTTCATCTTCGGCATCGTCCTCGTAGTCCGGGTCCTGACCCTCGGCACTCCTGATCCGTCCCAGCCGGAGCTGAACGTCGCCACGGGGCTGGGCTACATCTGGAATCCCGATTTCAGCCGCCTGGGGTCGGCCACGGTCTGGCTGGCGGCCGCCGGCCAGATCTTTTTCACCCTGAGCCTGGGCCAGGGCATCATCAATACCTATGCCTCCTACGTCCGGGAGAAGCAGGACATCACCCTGAACGGCATCTCGACCGCCTCGACCAACGAGTTCGCGGAGATCGTGCTTGGCGGCACGATCGCCATCCCGGCCGCCGTCGTCTTTTTCGGTCTGGCCGAGACGCAGCTCATCGCCCAGGGCGGCGCCTTCAACCTCGGCTTCCAGGCCCTGCCGGTCATCTTCCAGAAGATCCCGCTGGGCCAGATCTTCGGAGGCATGTTCTTTTTCCTCCTCTTCATCGCCGGCATCACGTCGTCGGTGGCCATGACCCAGCCGGCCATCGCCTTCCTCGAGGACGAGTTCAAGTGGAAGCGGGAGAAGGCCGTCAAGGTCGTTTTCTCCGTCCTTGTTACGTGCACCGCCATGGTCATCGCCTTCTTCAAGTTCGGGTTCCTCGACGAGCTCGACTTCTGGGCCGGCACCTTCGGGCTGGTCGTCTTCGCGGCCATGGAGGTCATCCTCTTCTCTTGGGTCTTCAAGATCAAGAAGGGTTGGGTCGAGATGCACAAGGGGGCCGACCTCAAGGTCCCGAAGATCTTCAAGTTCGTCATGACCTACATCACCCCGGTCTACCTGCTTGTGCTCCTGGGGGTCTGGACCTACCAGGATGCGGTCAAGGAATTCCTGATGACGGGCAAGGACCCGGCTAACCGGCCGTATCTCTGGGGCGCCCGGGTGATGATCGTCGCCCTTTTGCTGGTCATGCTGCTGCTCATCCGAAAAGCATGGCACAAGAAGAGGATCACGGGGCTGGAGCCAAGGACGGACTAGCTCGAGGGCTTAGAGCCCGGGCTGTGCCCCTGTGCTGTTATGACCATCATCAGGCCTCGCATACCGGCTTTCGCCGTCCTGATCGCGTTGCGCTGGGATCCCGGTTTGGCTGGAGAGAAAATTCCATTCGGCAAGCCAGGGCTGACATCCAGGCCCGGATAGCGTAGGATGGGCGTGGAGGGGGCTTGGCCCGCCATGGAGAGATACCGGATCCTACCCCACACCGCCGACGGCAAGTTCCAGGCCTTCGGCCGGACGCTCGAAGAAGCCTTCGGGAACGCGGCCCTGGCCCTGGCCTCGCTGATGTGGGATTGGGCCGCGATCCAGCCCAAGGCCCGGCATTTCGTCCACGTCACGGGCGCCGACAGGGAACAGCTCCTCGTCAAGTTCCTCGGCGAGATCATCTACCTCTTCGAGACGCGGCAGTTCCTTCTCGGGAAGGTCGACGGGCTCCGGATCCGGCCGCAGTTCGAGGGTTTCAGCCTCGAAGCGGTCCTCGGCGGCGACACCCTCTCGCCCGTCCACGAGCTCTACGGAGACGTCAAGGCCGTGACCTACCACGAGCTCAAGATCGAGGCCTGCGACGGCTTCACCGTCCAGGTCGTGGTGGACATGTGAGCAAAGCCATGGACCTGCAGAAGATCGACGACAATACCTGGGAGATCCCGGCCGAGGGCGAGATGAAGGTCCCGGCCCGCATCTACGCGTCGGCCCGGCTCCTCGAAGACATCCGTCGCGACCAGACGCTCGTCCAGGCCCGCAACGTCGCCTGCCTGCCTGGCATCGAGCGGAGGTCCTTCGTTATGCCCGACGCCCACCAGGGCTACGGCTTCCCGATCGGCGGCGTCGCGGCCTTCGACCTTGACGAGGGGATCATCTCGCCGGGAGGGGTCGGCTACGACATCAATTGCGGCGTCCGGCTCCTCCGGACGGACTACACGGAAGACGATGTCGCTCCCAAGAGCAAAGAGCTGCTGACCGAGATCTTCCGGGAGGTCCCGGCCGGGGTGGGGAAGGGTGGCGTCACGAAGCTCAGCCGGGCCGTGCTCAGGGACATCCTCGTCAAGGGCGCGGAGTGGGCCGTCGAGAACGGCTATGGCCGGAAGGAGGACCTCGAGCGGACCGAGGAGCGCGGCCGGATGAAGGACGCCTCGGCAGAGGACGTCTCCGAACGGGCCCTCGAGCGGGGCGTCCCCCAGCTCGGCACGCTCGGTGCGGGCAACCATTTCCTGGAGATCCAGAAGGTCCTCGAGGTCTTCGACGAGGCCGCGGCCCGGGCTTTCGGGCTGGAGGCCCCGGGCCAGGTCCTGGTCATGGTCCACTGCGGCAGCCGCGGCCTCGGCCACCAGGTGGCCACCGATTTCATCGAGATGATGGAGGACGCCTTCGGCGTCGCCGGCCTGCCCGACCGCGAGCTCGTCCACGCCCCGTTCAAGTCTTCCGAGGGCCAGCGCTACTACCGGGCCATGTGCGCGGCGGTCAACTATGCCTTCGCCAACCGCCAGATGATCGCCCACTGCATCCGCGACGTCTTCGCCCGCGTCCTCGGCACATCCAAGGGCATGGACCAGATCTACGACGTCTGCCACAACGTGGCCAAGGTCGAGGAGCACGTTGCGGGCGGACGGTCGAAGCGGCTCGTCGTGCACCGCAAGGGGGCGACGCGGAGCTTCGGGCCGGGCCGGCCCGAGGTCCCTGGCGTCTATCGCGCGGTCGGCCAGCCGGTCCTCATCCCGGGCAGCATGGGGACGGCGTCGTTCCTCTTGGCCGGGACGAAAGAGGCCGAGGAGCTGAGCTTCGGCTCGACCGCGCACGGCGCCGGCCGGGTCATGTCCCGGCACGAAGCCCTGCGGCGGTTCCGCGGCGAGAAGATCCGTGATGACCTGGCCCGGCGGGGGATCGAGCTCAAGACGGCGAGCCTGAAGGGCATCGCCGAGGAGGCCTCGGAGGCCTACAAGGATGTCGACGAGGTCGTGAGGGTTTCGAACGAGGTCGGGCTGGGCCGCGTCGTGGCCAAGCTCGTCCCCATGGGCGTCATGAAGGGCTAGCCGGCTTTCTTCTCTTCGGGAGGGACGGCGAGCTCAATATCGAGGCCGATCTTCCAAATCCCGGACGCGTCCTTGCGCCAGATGCGGAGGAAAGCGGTCTTTTCGGCGGCGGTCCCGGACTTCGAGAGCTCCGAGGTTCCGAAGCTGTAGGCGAGATCGCCCGACCAGGCCACGCCGACCCGGTAGTCGCCGAGACGCCTCTCCGTCCCGGGCGCGACGCGTCCGGCATCCGCGGGAACGAGCTCCTTGATGCCCTGCTTGCCGACGGCCGGCGGCTTTCCGGGTCGATAGACGCGGACATCGCCCGAGGCGAATTCCTCCAGGGCCCGCCGCGTCCCCTTCGCGCCGGCGGCTTGATCGAACGATCCCGCGAGCCGGCCGAAAGCGTATTCTTCGTCGCGCAGAGCGTCCGGCGACAAGGGAGCGTATCGGGCCGTCACGGCGGGGGAGGCGACCCCTCCGGAGGCGGGCGGCGATCCCGCGGCGCCGTGCTGAACGCCGATGTCCAGGAAGACCTTCCAACCGCCGTCTGGTTGCGTTTTCCATATCGAGATGTAATGGCCGAAGCCGGACGGCTCCGCGCCGCGGCGCGGCCGGACCTGGTACGGGCCCGTGGTATAGCCGACCTCGCCCGATGCGGCCATGTCCGCGAATTCGGGTCCCCAGGTCAGAAGGGTCGGGTTGGCCGGGTCCGTCTTTTCGTAGACCGGCCGCCCTTCGACGGGCCCGGGCCTGAAGACGACCGAGTCGGGCGCGAGCCAGGTCAGGAAGGCTTCGCGGATGCCTTTCTCCTCAGAGGTCCGGGAGAAGGCCCTCTCCGCCTCGACGAGCGACGCGAGCGCCTTGCCGCGCTCGTCCTGCCCGCCTCCCGCGCCGAGCCCCGCCGTCGTCAGCAACACGATCGCCGCCAATTCGATACTTTTGTTGAACCGCAGCATTTGTCATCCCCTTCCTCTAGAGTACTCCAATGGTCGCCGTCAGGGAAGGCTGAGCCGAGGCATGTTGACAATCTCCGCGGCGGACTCTAAGGTAGGGACGCTATGAGAGTCCTCCTGGCCGGGTACAACGTCGACAGCGCCGTGCTCGACGAGCTCAAGAAGAACTCTCCCTTCCGGGAAGACGTCACGCCCGAAACGCTGTCCGCGTCCTACGCCAGGATCTCGCGCGACCCGCGGCCGGTCGACGAGCTCAGGGCCGCGGCCCGGGCCGAGGTCGACAAGACCCGCCGGTCAAACCAGTCCATCATCTTCAAGATGGGCCACCACTCCGTCGCCGAGCACGCCGTCTTCAATTTCGACATCATCGGCGTCAGCCGTCTGGCCATCGAGGAGATCGAGCGCTTTCGTCTGATGTCGTTCACCGAGAAATCGCAGCGGTACGTCATGCTCGGCGAGGACTTCGTCGTTCCCGACGAGGTCAAGCGGGCGGGCCGGGAGGCCCTCTTCGTCCGCACGGTCAAGGCCCAGAACGCCCTCTATCACCGGCTCTATGCGCGTCTCAAGCCGTTCGTCTTCGCCAAGCATCGCGAGGCCGCCGCGGATCCCAGGAATGCCGTCGTCCTGGACGGCTGGGCCAAGGAGGATGCCCGTTATGTCGTCAGTCTGGCCACGGAGGGTCAGCTCGGCCTGACGGCCAACGCCCGCAGCCTCGAGCTCCTCATCCGTCGCTTCGCCGCGAGCGGGCTGGCCGAGGTCAAGGCCCTCAACGCCAGGCTCTTCGAGCTGGCCAAGGAGGTCGCGCCGTCCATTATCCTGTTCACGGAGCCAAGCCCCTTCGACGCCGAGACATATAAGGACTTGGCCGGGGCCGCGGCGGCTTGGCCGGCGCCCGCCGCGAAAGGCGCGCGGAAACGCCGGGGCGCTCGCCGAAGCGTCGTATTGTCCGAAGCCCCCGCTTGCGGGGACTCTCGCGTCATCGCCGCCCTGCTCCACACGGTCACGCGGCTTCCTTACGAAGACTGCCTCGCGCGGGCCGCTGGGGCCTCACCGGTCGTCCGGAAGGACTTCATCCGGCGGGCCCTTTCGCGAATGGAGTTCTACGATTTCCCGCCCCGGGAATTCGAGCACGCCGATCTCGTCTACGACATCGTCCTGTCGGCGTCGTGTTTCGCCCAGCTCAAGCGGCACAGGATGGCCAGCCTGACCCGGCAGCGCTACGATCCCGCCCTCGGCGTGACGGTCCCTCCTTCGGTCAGCGAGGCCGGGGCCGAAAGGGAATTCCTGGACGTCATCGACCGGACGAACGAAGCGTACGCCGCGCTCGAAAAGGACATCGGGCCGGCCGCCGATTATGTCCTGACGAACGCCCACAGGCGCCGGGCTCTGCTCAAGATCAACGTCCGGGAGCTCTACCACATCTCACGGCTGCGCCAGGACGCCACTGCCCAGTGGGAGATCCGGCTGGTGGCGGCGGAGATGGCCCGGCTGGCCGCGAAGGTCATGCCCCTCGCGTGCCTTCTTCTGGGCGGCAAGGACGCTTATCCGGAGGTCTATGGCCGGGTTTTCGGCCGGCCGCCGAAGATGCTTCCCCCCAAGATCTTCAAGTAAGCGTTCGGCGCGCCGGGCGACGGACGCCGGCGAGCGCCGCCAGGAAGGCCGCGAGCGCCCCCGCGCCCCTTGCCGCATCGACGGGGGAAACGCCGTGCCAGAGCATGCGGGAGGCCGCGTCGACGGCGTGGAACGACAGGATGCTGACGACTGACATGGCCAGGTAGACGGCCAGACCGATCCCGGCCCACCACAGGGCGCGATGCGGACCGGGTTTCCGGATGGCCCTTATAAAGAGGATGAAAAGGCCCAGGCCCGCGGCGGCCAACGCGGCCATGATCGCTTTCTGTGCGGGGCGGCGCAGCTCGTAAACGCCTTGCTCCTCCGCCAGGCGCCGGCCCCATGCGGTGATATGCCCCGCGATCCCGGACAGCTCCATGATCGCGCCGGCCGCGAGGAGGACGGCGAACGCCAGCCAGACCGTGCTCTCTCCCGCTTCTTCCGTGGCCGCCGCCGTCCTCGACCGCTTCGCCTTTATCCCGGCGAAGACCGACGCTGCGAGGAGGAGAAGGCCGAGGAGGGGATGGACCCACACCGAGGGCCGGCCCGAAGGCCGCCGCGTCCTCGCCCGCGCTTGCGCTCTCGCCTCTTCCGCGGCGGTAGGGTAGCGGTAGACCCGGGTCTTCCGGAGGCCGAGGCTTGCCTCGGCCGGATCATCTTTCGTGACGGGGAGATACTGCGCGGTCGCGGCCCGCGTCCCGTCCTCCCATCGGCCGGTCGGGCTCAGATAGACGAGCACGAAGGCATAGGAGGTGGCCTCGCGCTCGGGCACCCGCTCGAATACGAAGGTATAGGTCTCTCCTCCGGCGGCCGGGCGCGGGGGCCCGGAAGAGGCCAGGTATCCCCAGCCCTTCCTCTCGGCGTTGGCCCGGTTCAGGGTGCAGTTGATCTCGGTGGGCTCGACGGATCTCTTGAGGGTGACGCGGACCTCGAACGGCCGCCCGACGACGGCGATTTCAGGCGCCTCGACGGTCAACCACCCGGGACGGTCATCCGTGAGGCTGAGGGCGATCCAGGTCGCGGCGAAGACGAGAACGAGCGAGGCGACGGCCCCGGCGCGTCCGAAGCGGCGGTTCCGGTCGTCGCGCATTCGGTCCTACCCGCGGGGAGGCCGTCTCAAGCGCCAGGCTCGAGGATGAAGACGCGGCGTCCCCGGACCTCGAGGCGTCCCTCGAAGTAGAGCCGGACGGCCTCGGGGTAGATCTTGTGCTCCTCGACGAGAATGCGGGCCGCGAGCGCGTCCTCCGTGTCGTCCCGGAGGACGGGAACGGCGGCTTGCAGGATGATCGGGCCCATGTCGACCTCGGCCGCGACAAAATGCACCGTGCAGCCCGAGAAGCGGACGCCCCAATCGATGGCCTTCTGCTGGACGTGGAGGCCGGGGAAAGAGGGAAGGAGGGCCGGGTGGATGTTGATGATGCGGTACTTGAAAGCGTCGCACAGTTCGGCGGTCAGGACCCTCATGTAGCCGGCCAGGCAAATGAGGTCGATCCGCCGCCGCTCGATCTCCCCGATGACGGCCCGGTCGAAGTCCTCGCGCGAAGCGAAGAGCTTGGGATCGAGGAAGAGCGTCTCGAGCCCCCAATCGCGGGCCTTGAGGAGGCCGGGCGAGTCGGCCTTGTTGCTCAGGACGAGGGCGATCTCGGCGTCGATCGCGCCCCGCTCGACGCCTTCGCGGATGGCCGTGAAGTTCGAGCCGCGGCCGGAGAGGAGGACGGCGATGCGCCCCTTCTTGCGCGGGCTGCGAAAAACGACCTCGTCCATGGTCCCCCCTAGGTCCGGACCCTGAAGAAGCCCGGCAGACTGTCCTTCCAGGCGCGGAGACCGGTTTCGACCGGGACGCGCAGGATCTCCCGGCCCTTCCGGCTGACCGCGACGGCGTCGCCGCCGACGCGGCCGATGGCCCGGGCCGGCACGCCCCGGGCCGCGAGGAGCTCCAGCACCCGTCCGAGGTTCGCCCGGCGGCAGGTCATGATGATCCGCGATTGCGATTCCCCGAAGAGGAGGGCGTCTTCGCGGAGGCCGTCCTCGAGGTCGATCTCGCAGCCGGTCTTCCCTTCGGACGCAAAGGCGCATTCGGCCAGGGCCACGGCCAGCCCGCCTTCGGAGAGATCGTGGGCGGAGCGGACGAGCCCGGCGTCGATGAGCTCGAGCAGGCATTCCTGGTTGCGCTTCTCCTGCTCGAGATCGATGGCGGGCGGGGCTCCCGCTTCGAGGCCGTGGGCGATCCGGAGATACTCCGTGCCGCCGACTTCTTCCAGGTTCTCGCCGATGAGGACGACGGCGTCCCCGGCGGCCCGGAAACCGGGGCGGACGGCCTTGCGGATGTCGTCGATGATGCCGACGATCCCCAGGACCGGCGTCGGGTGGATCGACAGGCCCTCGGTGTCGTTGTAGAAGCTGACGTTGCCGCCGGTGACGGGGATCCCGAACGTCCGGCAGGCCTCGGCCAGGCCGGTGACGGCCTGTTCGAACTGGCCCATGACCTCGGGCTTCTCGGGATTGCCGAAGTTCAGGCAGTTGGTGACGCCGATCGGCCGGGCCCCGACGCAGGCCAGGTTCCGGCAGGCTTCGGCCACGGCGATCCGGGCCCCCGTCCTCGGGTCGAGCCGGGTGTAGAGCGAGTTGCAGTCCAGGGTCATGGCCAGGGCCTTCTTCGAGCCCTTGATCCGGAGAACGGCCGCGTCGGCGCCTGGCAGGAAGACCGTGTTCAGCTGGACCATGTGGTCGTACTGACGGAAGACCCACTCCTTATCGGCGATCGTCGGCGAGGCCAGGAGCCGCAGAAGGACGTCGTCGAGGTCGTCGGGCAGGGGCAGGGCCCCGAGCGTCGGCGCCGGCGGCGGGGGAGAGGGCGGTGTGATCGGCCGGTCATAAGCGGGGCAGAGGTTGACGACGGCGTCGACCGGGATGTCGACGACGACCTCGCCCTTGAACGAGATGCGGGCCCGGCCGCCCTCGACGACCTCGCCGATGACCGGGGCGTCGAGGTCCCACTTGGCGAACACATCCTGCACCGCGGCGACCCGCTCCGGCTCGGCCACGAGGAGCATGCGCTCCTGGGACTCCGAGAGGAGGATCTCGTACGGCGTCATGCCGGCTTCGCGCTGGGGGACCTGGTCGAGGTCGACGACGATGCCCATGCCGCCCTTGGCGGCCATCTCGGTGATGGAGCAGGTCAAGCCCGCGGCGCCCATGTCCTGGATGCCGACGATGAGGCCCCGGTCCATGACCTCGAGGCAGGCCTCGAGGAGCAGCTTCTCCTTGAACGGGTCGCCGACCTGGACGTTGGGCCGCTTGTGCTCGGTCTCTTCGCCGAACTCGGCCGAGGCCATGGTCGCGCCGTGGATGCCGTCGCGCCCGGTCTTGGCCCCGACGTAGAGGACCTTGTTGCCGGCCCCCTCGGCCTTGGCGTAGAAGATCTTGTCCTTATCGGCGAGGCCGAGGCAGAACACGTTGACGAGGGGATTGAGCTCGTAGCAGGGGTCGAAATAGACCTCGCCGCCGACGGTCGGGACGCCGATCGAATTACCATAGCCGGAGATGCCGGAGACGACGCCCTCCATGACCGACCGGTTCTTCGGGTTGTCAAGCGGCCCGAAGCGCAGCGAGTCCATGACGGCGATGGGCCGGGCGCCCATGGTGAAGATGTCGCGGAGGATGCCGCCGACGCCCGTGGCCGCGCCCTGGTAGGGCTCGATGAAGGATGGGTGATTGTGGGACTCGATCTTGAAGACGACGACCTGGCCGTCGCCGATGTCGAGGACGCCGGCGTTCTCGCCCGGCCCCTGCACGACCCGAGCGCCCTCGGTCGGGAGCTTCTTGAGGTGGACGCGCGAGCTCTTGTAGCCGCAATGCTCGGACCACATGACCGAGAAGATGCCGAGCTCGGTCAGGTTCGGCTCCTTGCCGATGAGCTCGACGATGAGCCGGTATTCGTCTTCGGTGAGGTTGTGCCGGTTGAGGAGGGCCTTATCGATCATGGCGCGCCTTCTTCCCGGGGGCCGGCCGGCCGGCCGGCTTCCGCCGCCCGAGGCTGAGGACCAGGGATTCGAAGATCGCCCGGCCGTCCTCGCTCCCTAGCAGGGCCTCCGAGGCCCGCTCCGGGTGGGGCATGAGCCCGAGGACGTTGCCCGCCGTGTTCCGGACGCCTGCGATGCCGGCCATGGAGCCGTTGACGTTGGCCTCCGGGGTGACCCGGCCGCCGGCGTCGCAGTAACGGAAGACGACCTGCCCGTTCCGCTCGATGTCCCTGAGGACGCGGGGCGGGGCGTAGTAGTTGCCGTCGAAGTGGGCGATGGGGATGCGCAGGACCTGGCCCTTCTTGGCCGCGCGGGTGAAGTCGGTCCTGGCGTCCTCGACGCGGATGTGGACGTGCTGGCACAGGAATTTGAGGTGGATGTTCCTCAGCATGGCCCCGGGCAGGAGGCCGAGCTCGAGGAGGACCTGGAAGCCGTTGCAGATGCCCAGGACGCGGCCGCCTCCGTCGGCGAAGGTCTTGACCTCCTGCATGAGAGGGGAGAAGCGGGCGATGGCCCCGACGCGAAGGTAGTCGCCGTAGGCGAACCCGCCCGGCAGGACGACGCAATCGACGCCCTGGAGGTCATGGTCCTTGTGCCAGAGCATGACCGTCGGCCGCTTCATCACATTAAGCAGGACGTGATAGGCGTCGAAATCGCAGTTGGAGCCGGGGAATCGGACGACGCCGAACTTCATGGCCGTGGCGCTCATCGGCCCTTGAGGATTTCCCAGTCGAATTTCTCGATGATCGGGTTGGCCAGGACCCGCCGGGCGATCTCGGGGACCAAGGCTTCGGCCTCCTTCCGGGTCGTTCCCTCGAGGTCGAGCTCGAAGACCTTGCCCTGCCGGACGTCCTTGACCGCCGCGTAGCCCATGGTGTGCAGGGCGTTCTTGACCGTTTGCCCTTGCGGGTCGAGGACGCTGTCCTTGAAGGAGACGAGGATCCTAATTCTCATGGCGGAAGACCCTTTCGAAGATGTAGTCGATCTTGGCGAGATAGGGGTCGAGGGAGAAGCAGCGCTCGATCTCCTTCGGGCCGAGGACCCGGACGATGTCCGGATCGGCGGCGGCCAGGGCGCGGAAGTCGAGGCCTTCGTTCCAGGCCTTGAGGCTGTTGCGTTGGACGATCTTGTAGGCCTCTTCGCGGACGACGCCCTTCCGGGTCAGCGCCAAGAGGAGGCTCTGCGAGAAGATGAGGCCGCGGGTCGCGTCGATGTTGGCCCGCATGCGGTCCGGATGGACGACCCAGTTCCCGACGATGTCGGCCGCGTCGGCGAGCAGGAAGTCCGTCAGGATGAACGAATCGGGGAAGATGACCCGTTCGGCCGAGGAGTGGGAGATGTCGCGCTCGTGCCAGAGGACGATGTTCTCCAGCCCGACCGCGGCGTTGGCCCGGACGAGGCGGGCCAGGCCCGAGATCCGTTCGCAGCGGACCGGGTTCTTCTTGTGGGGCATGGACGAGGAGCCCTTCTGTCCCGCGGTGAAAGGCTCCTCGACCTCGCCGACCTCGGTGCGCTGGAGGTGGCGGATCTCGACGGCGAACTTCTCGATAGACGTCGCGAGCTGGGCCAGGGCTGAGAGGACCTCGGCGTGGCGGTCCCGCTGCAGGACCTGGGTCGAGACATCGGCCGGCCGGAGCTTGAGCTTCCTGAGGGCCATGACCTCGACCCGGGGATCGAGGTGGATGAACGTCCCGACCGAGCCGGAGATCCGGCCGACGGAGATCGTCTTCAGGGCGCTCTCGAGGCGGACGATGTGGCGGCCGATCTCCTCGTACCAGACGAGGAGCTTGAAGCCGAAGGTGACCGGCTCGGCGTGGATGCCGTGCGTGCGGCCGATGCAGACCGTCATGCGGTGCTTGAGGGCCTGCCGTTTGACCAGACGGTGGAAGGCGCGAAGGTCCTTCAGGATCTTCTCGAGCGATTCCTTGATGAGCATCGACAGGGCCGTGTCGACGACGTCGTAGGAGGTCAGGCCGAGGTGGATGTGGCGGGAATCGGGCCCGACCTTCTCAGCGACGGACGTCAGGAAAGCGACGATGTCGTGTTTGACGACCTTCTCGATGGCGTCGATGCGGTCGACGGAGAAGCCGGCCTTATTCCGGATCGTCCGCAGGGCGGAAGGAGGGATCTTCCCCAGCCGGGCCCAGGCCTCGCAGACGGCCAGCTCGACGGCGAGCCACTGGCGGTACTTGTTTTCCTCGGTCCAGATCGCTCCCATGGCGGGGCGGGTGTAGCGTTCGATCATCGCGTCTCGGCCTTTCGTGGAAGAGGAGGATGATACCAGCACGCCGCAGGACTGTCAACGAACGTCGGCCCTTCCGTTTCAAAGGTTCGGGTATAATAGCCGTCTAAGGGAATGAGGACGCGATGGATGAACGCCCGGAAGAGCTTCTCGTCGAAGAAGCCCGAAAGGGCGGCCGGGAGGCCTTCGCGGAGCTCGCCCGACGCCACGAGCGCCGGGTCCACGGCGTGGCCCTGCGCATGGCCGGGAACGTCTCCGACGCGGACGACCTGGCCCAGGAGGTCTTCTTGACGGCTTGGAAAGCGATCGGCTCGTTCCGCGGCGGCTCGAGCTTCTACACGTGGCTGTACCGGATCGCCGTCAACACGTCCCTCACCTTTTTGAAGAAGAGGGGCCGGGAGAAGGACCGCGCGCCGTTCGACGAGAACCTGCCCGCCGGAGCGGCGGGCCGGGGGTTCTCGCGCGGGCCCGAAGCCGGCGCGGCTATGAGCGAGCTCGCGGCCCGGATCGCGGAGGCCGTCGCGGCCCTGCCGGTCCACTTCCGGGTCGCGTTCGCGCTCGTCGTCGACCAGGGCCTCAGCCACGCCGCCGCCGCCCGCGTCCTCGGCTGCCCGGAGAACACGGTGTCGTGGCGGATGCACAAGGCCCGCAAGATCCTCCAAGCGCGGCTGAAGCCATATATCGAGGAGGTCCGGTCATGAGATGCGCCACGGCCCGCAAGCGGCTTTCGGACGCCCTCGGCGGGGCCCTCCGCCCCGGGCGGAAGCCCGGGGTCGAAGCCCACTTGAAAGTGTGCGAGTCCTGCCGGTCCTATCGGGACGGTCTCGCGCGCATCCAAGCGGGGGCCGCGCTCCCCGACGCCCATCCTCCCGAATTCTGGGCGGCTTTCGAAAGGGGCCTCGAACGGAAGCTGGCGGCCGCGGAAGCGGGCCGGGCGACTGTCGTTCCCGCGCTTGCCGTCCGCCGGCGCTTCGCTTGGGCGGCCGCTGCCGCGATGGTCCTGGCCGGCGCGGGGATCTGGTACGGGCTCTTCCGGCCGCAGACGGCCGTGACCGAAGCCTGGGTCCCCTACGAGGACGTCCTGGCTCCGCTCGTTCAGGCCGCCGAGGCGGACCCGGAGCTGGCCGCTATCGTCGACCGGGAGGTCCGCGCCGCGATCGACGAGATCGATCCCGCCCCGGACGCCGACTCCGTCGCGCTGTCCGCGGCGGACCCTCTCTTCTGGGAGGGCCTGACGGATAATGAGCTCAAGGACATCCTCACGGAGCTCGAAGACGAAGCAAGACGTGGAGGTCCGTTATGAAGACAAAGCCCCTTATCCTGGCCGGCCTGGTCATATCGTTGGTCCTGGCGGTCTGGCCCAGCCCCGCTGCGGGTCAAACGGGCGGGGCCCAGCCGAGAACGCGGCTCCGGGAGAGGATCAGCGAGCTTTATCTTCTCAGGCTGACCCGCGCTCTCGAGCTCACGGAAGATCAGACGGCCAAGCTCTACCCCGTCCTGACACGCGCCGAGAAGCAAAAGGCCGACCTCCAGGTCCAGATGGGCCTCGATCTCCGGACCCTCCGGGCCGAGCTGGCCAAGATGCCGCCGAAGGATGTGACCGTCCTGCTGCTGGTCAATAGGATCCGGGATGCCCGGGCGGCGATCCGGCAGGCCGATGACGGCGTCGAGGCGGCCCTCGACCAAGCCCTGACACCCGTACAGAGGGCCCTCTACCTGGTTTTTACCGTCGATTTCCTGAGGAGGGTAGGGGAGAACCTGGACAGGTCCAGGGCGGGCCGCGGCCTTACAAAAAGAACCCCTTGACAAGATTCCCGATTTCCTCTAGCATAACCGGTGGTCGTTCTGTATATTTCAGATTAAATCTCTGAAAAAACGAACACATTCGATCCCGAGGAGAGAAGGTTTTTCTTTTTTTCATCTCTTTTTCCGTATTTCCCCCGTTCAAGAGCAGGTAGCGGCGAGACAGGTTGAGGGCACGCCAGCGTAGCTCAGTCAGGTAGAGCGGCTGATTTGTAATCAGCGGGTCAGGGGTTCGAATCCCTTCGCTGGCTCAGACGCGGCGTATCGAGGGCGACGACGATGCATCATAATACGGGCAGGTTCCAGAGTGGCCAAATGGGACGGGCTGTAAACCCGTTGCGGAAACGCTTCGGAGGTTCGAATCCTTCCCTGCCCATTTTCCTGTCCGCGGGAATAGCTCAGTTGGTAGAGCGTCAGCCTTCCAAGCTGAACGTCGCGGGTTCGAATCCCGTTTCCCGCTCTTTTTCGAGGTTGCCGGGCCCAAGTAGCTCAGTTGGTAGAGCACGTCCTTGGTAAGGACGGGGTCACCAGTTCAATTCTGGTCTTGGGCTTTTTCCTGATTCAGACGATGGCCCGCCGGGGCCGGGAAGGACCGACATGAGAGAGATCATCACGCTCCAATGCGGCGAGTGCAAGCGGCGCAACTACAGCACGACGCGGAACAAGAAGAAGCAGACGGAGAAGCTCGAGACGAGCAAGTACTGCCCCTTCTGCCGCAAGCACACGGACCACAAGGAAACGAAATAGCGAGGAGACGACAGGTGAGTAGCTCAATTGGTAGAGCAGCGGTCTCCAAAACCGCAGGTTGCGGGTTCGAGCCCTGCCTCACCTGCCAATGTCCCTTTCGGAGAGGCCGGTAGCGGGCCCCGAAGGCCCCGCTGCGGACCCCGGAAAGAGAGAACGCCATGACAGACAAGATCCGTTGGTACAAGCGGCTCGGGAACTTCTTCAAGGACGTCCGGGCCGAACTCAAGAAGGTCACCTGGCCGTCCAAGAACGAGGTCACCAGCACGACCATCGTCGTCATCGCCGCCACGATCTTCTTCGGCTTCTACCTGTTCTTCATGGACATCATCTTCTCCTGGGTCATCGGCCAGGTCAAATCCCTCTTCGGGTAAGCGCAAGGACCCTGACGATGGCAAAGAACTGGTTTGTCGTTCACACCTACTCGGGCTTCGAGAAATTCGTCGCCGAATCGATCAAGCAGAAGGCGATCGAGCTGCACCTCGAGGACCAGGTCGGGCAGATCATCATCCCGACCGAGGACGTCGTCGAGATCCGGGGCGGCAAGAAGGTCGTCTCCACGAAGCGGTCGTACCCCGGCTACATCCTCGTCGAGATGGAGATGAACGACGAGAACTGGCTCATGATCCGCCAGGTCCCGAAGGTCACCGGCTTCGTCGGCTCCGGCCGGACCCCGACCCCGCTCAGCAAGAAGGAGGTCGGCCAGATCGTCGAGCACATGGAGACGACCTCGGAGAAGCCCAAGCCGAAGCACTCGTTCGAGAAGGGCGAGGCCGTCCGCATCATCGACGGGCCCTTCTTCAACTTCAACGGGATCGTCGAAGAGGTCCACCCCGAGCGGAGCACCCTCAAGGTCCTGGTCACCATCTTCGGCCGGTCGACCCCGGTCGAGCTCGAGTTCCTGCAGGTCGAGAAGCTTTAGGAGGACGTCATGTCGAAAGAAGTCGTCGCCAAGATCAAGCTGGAGATCGTCGCCGGGCAGGCCAGCCCCGCCCCGCCCGTCGGGCCGGCGCTGGGCCAGCACGGCGTCAATATCATGGGCTTCGTCCGCGAATTCAACGAGCGGACGAAGAAGATGGACGAGGGCACCGTCGTCCCGGTCCTCATCACCGTCTTCAAGGACAAGTCGTTCAACTTCGTCGTCAAGACCCCGCCGGCCTCCTATCTCCTGAAGAAGGCGGCCGGGATCGCCAAGGGCTCCGGGTCGCCGAACAAGGAGAAGGTCGGCAAGGTCACGATGAAGCAGATCGAGGACATCGCCCGGACGAAGCTCGCCGACCTCAACGCCTACGACGTCGAGGCGGCCAAGAAGATCATCGAGGGGACGGCGAGAAACATGGGATTGGAGATCGTCAGTGAGTAAGCACGGCAAGAACACCATCAAGGCCCGGGCCGTCAAGGGCGAAGAGATCAAGCAGTACACCCTCGAGGAGGCCGTCAGCCTCCTCAAGAAGGCCCACTTCGCCAAGTTCGACGAATCCGTCGACGTCGACGTCCGGCTGGGCGTCAACCCCAAGTATTCGGACCAGATGGTCCGCGGCACCATCGTCCTGCCCCACGGCACGGGCAAGACGAAGAAGATCTGCGTCATCGCCTCGGGCGAGAAGGTCAAGGAGGCCGAGGAGGCCGGGGCCGATTACTTCGGCGGCGACGAGATCATCGAGAAGATCGCCGGCGGCTGGGTCGACTTCGACATCGTCATCGCCACTCCCGACGTCATGCGGGGCGTCGGCAAGCTCGGCCGCATTCTGGGCACCAAGGGCCTCATGCCCAACCCCAAGTCCGGCACCGTCACCTTCGACATCCGCAAGGCCGTCGAAGAGACCAAGGCCGGCAAGGTCGAGTTCCGGGTCGACAAGACGAGCATCGTCCACTCGACGGTCGGCAAGGTCTCCTTCGAGGAGGCCAAGCTCGTCGACAACCTGAAGACGTTCATCCAGGCCATCGTGCACGCCAAGCCGCCGGCCGCCAAGGGCAAGTACATCCGGACGATGTTCTTGTCCTCGACGATGGGCCCGTCGTTCCGGATTTCCGAGGACATTCTCGAGAGCTAGAGGAGAGCGCCGTGAAAAAGGAAGAGAAACAGCCCATCGTCGAGACGCTCGAGCGCCTCTTCGACACGAACAGCACCTACTACCTGATCGACTTCAAGCGGATGAAGGTCGCCCAGTCGGTCGAGCTGCGCAAGATCCTGCGCAAGAACGCCTTCACCTACAAGGTCATCAAGAACCGCCTGGCCCTGCGGGCCCTGGGCGAGAAATGCCCCGAGGCCCTGCGGCCGGTCTTCCAGAAGCCGACGGCCATCGCCTTCGCCGGCCAGGACCCCATCCAGCTGGCCAGGATCCTCAACGACTTCTCCAACAAGGGGAAGATCCTGGCCGTCAAGGGCGGCCGGGTCGAGGGCCAGCTCATGCCGGCCGACCGGTTCGACGAGGTCACCCGCCTCGGGTCCCGCAAGGACCTCCTGGGCAAGGTCGGCTATCTCATGGCCAGCCCCCTCCACCGGCTGATGCGGACCCTCCAGGCCCCGCTCGGCAACGTCGGGATCCTTCTCGGCGAGCTCAAGAAGACGAAAAACACCTGAAATTCCATATTATAAGGAGACGCGTGTCATGGAAAAACTCACCAAGGAACAGTTCTTCACCAACCTGGACAGCCTGACGGTCCTCGAGCTTGCGGACTACATCAAGGAGTTCGAGACCCGCTACGGCATCAGCGCCGCCGCCGCCGCTCCCGTCATGATGGCCGGGGCCGCTCCCGCCGCCGAGGCCGCCAAGGCCGAGGAGAAGACGGAGTTCGCCGCCGTGCTGAAATCCGTGGGCGAAAAGAAGATCAACGTCATCAAGGTCGTCCGCGAGGTCACCAGCCTGGGCCTCAAGGAAGCCAAGGACCTCGTCGACGGCGCCCCCAAGACCGTCAAGGAAGGCATCACCAAGGAAGAGGCCGAAGCGATCAAGGCCAAGTTCGCCGAAGTCGGAGCCGTCATCGAGCTTCAGTAAGTGACCCGGTTGGCTGAGCGTCCGTCCGTCCGGTCCCGGAAACGAGGGCACTCGATCTCTGCTTGAGAGTGAGACAACATGCTCAAAGAACTTAGAACGCCGTCCCGCGAGAGGGTCGATTTCTCGAAGATCAAGGCGGTCTACCCGATGCCCGATCTTCTCGACATCCAGACCCAGTCCTACCGCGAGTTCCTCCAGATGGAGCTCCTGCCCGAAGAGCGGAAGGACACCGGCCTCCAGGCCGCGCTGAAGGATGTCTTTCCCATCTCCGATTTCAAGGAGACGACCGAGCTGGAGTTCCTCAGCTATTCGATCGGCACCTGGGAGTGCAAGTGCGGCCGGCTCAAGGGGGTCGAGAACTCCCGGGCCAAATGCACGGCCTGCCAGACGCTCCTCCCCGCGGACATGGAGCTGTCCGAAAAAGAGGTCTGCCCGTTCTGCGGCGCGGCCCGGAAGATCGAGCTGCCCCTCTGCGAGCACTGCGGCGACCGCGTCGGTCTCCGCATCAAGTACACCCCGATGGAGTGCATCCAGAAGGGCTACACCTACTCCATCCCTCTCAAGCTCAAGGTCCAGCTCGTGTCCTGGGAAAAGGACGCCGTGACCAAGGCCAAGCGCCTCAAACACATCAAGCAGCAGGAAGTCTATTTCGGCGACATCGCGCTCATGACCGAGAAGGGGACGTTCATCTTCAACGGCATCGAGCGGGTCGTCGTCAGCCAGCTCCAGCGCTCGCCGGGCGTGTTCTTCCGCCAGGCCGAGAGCAAGGGCTTCTTCATCGCCAAGATCATCCCGTACCGCGGCGCCTGGGTCGAGTTCGAGCACGACGCGAAGAACCTCCTCTGGGTCCGCCTCGACCGCAAGAAGAAATTCCTGGCCACCGTCTTCCTCCGGGCCCTGGGCCTGGGCGGCGACGAGGACCTCCTCAAGCTCTTCCACAAGGTCTCCAAGGTCGTCGTGGAGGACGGGAAGCTCTTCTGGGAGGTCGGCGACGGCCTGGTCGGCCGGACCGCGGCCGACGAGGTCACCGACGCCAAGGGCCGCAAGGTCCTGGCCCCCGCCAAAAAGAAGATCACACCGGACGTCCTGGCCGCGCTTCGCGAGGCCGGGGTCACCCGTGTCCCGCTCGTCAAGAAGGAGCTTCTCGGCGCCTATACCCTGGCCACCGTCAAGGGCAAGGTCCGGCCGAACGAGCCCCTCGAGGACACCCAGCTCGAGATCCTCGTCGCCCGGGCGGAGCCGTTCGAAGTCTTCTTTCCCGATGTCGACCGGGCCGGGCTCATCATCAGCACGACCCTCAAGAAGGACCTGCGCAAAGACCAGCCCTCGGCCCTCGGAGAGATCTACCGCAAGCTGCGGCCGGGCGAGCCCCACACCCAGGAGAGCGCCCACAACCTCTTCCAGAGCCTGTTCTTCAACCCCCAGAAATACAACTTCTCCCGCATCGGCCGCCTCAAGTTCAACATCAAGCTGGGCCTCGAAACGCCGCTCGAGGACAAGACGCTCTCGCCCGCGGACTACGTCGAGGTCCTCAAGTACCTGCTCAACCTGCGCTTCGGCGAGGGCACGGTCGACGACATCGACCACCTCGGCAACCGCCGGGTCCGGTCCGTCGGCGAGCTCGTCGAGAACGCCTTCCGCATCGGCCTGACGCGGATGGAGCGGACGATCAAGGAGAAGATGACCATCACCGCCGACCTGGCGGCCGCCATGCCCCAGGACCTCATCAACTCCAAGCCCGTCATCGCCGCCCTCAAGGAGTTCTTCGGCAGCTCGCAGCTGTCCCAGTTCATGGACCAGATCAACGCCCTGGCCGAGATCACCCACAAGCGGCGCCTCTCGGCCCTCGGCCCCGGCGGCCTCAGCCGCGAGCGGGCCGGCTTCGAGGTCCGCGACATCCAGACCTCCCATTACGGCCGGATCTGCCCGGTCGAGACGCCGGAAGGCCCCAACATCGGCCTGATCTCCTCGCTCAGCTGCTTCGCCCGCGTCAACGAGTACGGCTTTATCGAGACCCCTTATCGGAAGGTCGAGAACGGCCGGGTCGTCGATTTCGTCAAGGTCAGCCACCCCGGCAGCAGCGACTACAAGATCGGCGCCGTCGTCAAGAAGGACGAGATGCTCAAGGCCGTCGAGCGGCTCAAGGCCCAGAAGGGCCGGCACCTCCCGACCTTCGAGCCTTTCTGCTATTACCTCACCGCCTGGGAGGAGGAGAAGCACAACATCGCCCAGGCCAACGCGCCCGTCGACGAGCGCGGCCGCTTCGTCAACGACCTCGTCAGCGCCCGCGAGCGCGGCAACTTCAAGAACATCCCCCGCGAGCAGATCCACTACATCGACGTCTCGCCGAAGCAGCTCGTTTCCCTGTCCGCGGCCCTCATCCCGTTCCTCGAGCACGACGACGCCAACCGCGCCCTCATGGGCTCGAACATGCAGCGCCAGGCCGTGCCCCTCCTCCGGCCGGAGGCCCCTCTCATCGGCACCGGCATCGAGGACCTCGTCGCCGTCGGCTCCGGCGACGTCGTCGTCTGCCGCCGGGCCGGCGTCATCGAGTTCGTGGACGCCGAGCGGATCATCGTCCGCGTCGACGAGAAGGAAGCCGGCCGGAGCTACGACGTCGGCACGGACCTCTACACCCTGGTCAAGTTCCTGCGGACCAACCAGAACACCTCGACGAACCACCGGCCCATCGTCCGCAAGGGCGACAAGGTCGTCCGCGGCCAGGTCCTGGCCGACAGCTCCTGCACGGACGGCGGCGAGCTGGCCCTCGGCCGCAACGTTCTCGTCGCGTTCATGCCCTGGCGGGGCTACAACTTCGAGGACGCCATCATCGTCAGCGAGAAGCTCATCAAGGAGGACATCTTCACCTCCCTCCACATCGTCGAGGAGACGATCGAGGCCCGCGACACCAAGCTCGGCCCCGAGGAGATCACCCGCGACATCCCCAACGTCCCCGAGAACGTCCTCCGCAACCTCGACGAGAACGGCATCGTCCGCATCGGCGCCCACGTCAAGTCGGGCGACATCCTCGTCGGCAAGGTCGCGCCCAAGGGCGAGACCCAGCTCTCTCCCGAGGAGAAGCTGCTCAAGGCGATCTTCGGCGAGAAGGCCCTCGACGTCAAGGACGCCTCCCTCTACTGTTCGCCCGGCGTCGAAGGGACCATCATCGACGTCCGCATCTTCTCCCGCCGCGGCATCGAGAAGGGCCCCCGGGCCAAGGCCATCGAGAAGGACGAGATCGCGACGCTCAAGCGCAACCTCGACGACGAGATCGTCATCATGGAGAACGAGAAGTGGGAGAAGGTCCGGGCCCTCCTCAAGGGCTCGGTCGTCGAGAAGGGCCAGAAGGCCGGCGGGCAGACCCTCGACAAGGGCGCCAAGCTGACCGATAAGCTCCTCGAGACCCTGGACTTCGACGACGTCATGAAGCTCAAGCTCAACGACGACGAGGACCGCGACCGCGAGATCAAGGACCTCGACAAGAAGGTCAAGCGCCAGGTCGAGGCCCTGCGGTCCATCTTCAAGGAGAAGGTCGACAGCCTCAAGAAGGGCGACGAGCTGGCTCCCGGCGTCATCCAGTCGATCAAGGTCTTCATCGCCATGAAGCGGAAGCTGTCGGTCGGCGACAAGGTCTCCGGCCGCCACGGCAACAAGGGCATCGTCGCCAAGATCGTGCCCGAGGAGGACATGCCCCGCCTGCCCGACGGCCTGCCGGTCGAGATCGTCCTCAACCCCCTCGGCGTCCCCTCCCGGATGAACGTCGGCCAGATCCTCGAGACGCACGCCGGCTGGGCCGCGCGGACGCTCAACTTCTGGATGGCCACGCCCGTCTTCGACGGGGCCAGCGAGACCGAGATCAAGCAGCTCCTCAAGAAGGCCGGCCTGCCGGAGAGCGGCAAGACCGTCCTCTATGACGGCGTCGCCGGCGAGCTCTTCGACCAGGAGATCACCGTGGGCTACATCTACATGATGAAGCTCTACCATCTCGTCGACGACAAGATCCACGCCCGGTCGACGGGCCCCTACTCCCTCATCACCCAGCAGCCGCTCGGCGGCAAGGCCCAGTTCGGCGGCCAGCGGTTCGGGGAGATGGAGGTCTGGGCCCTCGAGGCCTACGGCGCGGCCTATTGTCTCCAGGAGCTCCTGACGGTCAAATCCGACGACGTCGAGGGGCGGGCCAAGATCTACGAGGCCATCGTCAAGGGCGACCTCGACTTCACGCCGGGGCTGCCGGAATCGGTCAACGTCCTCATCCGCGAGCTCCAGTCGCTCTGCATGAACGTCGAGCTCGAGAAGGGCGACAAGGAAGACGTCCTGCCCTGGGGCATCGCCGTGCCCCAGCCGGGCAAAGGAGAAGTCTGATGGACATGCGACCCCCGATGACGACGGCCCCCCGGCCCCGGCTTGAGTTCGACCGGGTCCGGATCAGCATCGCCTCCCCCGACAAGATCAAGAGCTGGTCCTGGGGCGAGGTGACCAAGCCCGAGACGATCAACTACCGGACCTTCAAGCCCGAGAAGGACGGCCTGTTCTGCGCCAAGATCTTCGGGCCCATCAACGACTACGAGTGCCTCTGCGGCAAGTATAAGAGGATGAAGTACCGCGGCATCATCTGCGAGCGCTGCGGCGTCGAGGTCACCAAGAGCAAGGTCCGCCGCGAGCGCATGGGCCACATCCAGCTGGCCTCGCCCGTGGCCCACATCTGGTTCTTCAAGAGCCCGCCGAGCCGCATCGGGCTCGTCCTCGACCTGTCGATCAAGGACCTCGAGAAGGTCCTCTACTTCGAGTCCTACATCGTCCTCGACCCGGCCGATACGCCGCTCAAGGAGAAGCAGCTCCTCAACGAGGAGGAGTTCAAGGACGCCCAGGAGAAGTACGGCGACAAGTTCGAGGCGTCCATCGGGGCCGAGGCCATCAAGGTCCTCCTGGACAAGATCAACATCCAGAAGGAGACCGACCGGCTCCGCAAGCTCATGAAGAAGGAGACCTCCCAGCAGCGCAAGCTCCGCTACGCCAAGCGGCTGCGCGTGTTCAAGGCCCTCAAGCGCTCCGGGAACCGCCCGGAGTGGATGGTCCTCGACGTCGTCCCCGTCATCCCGCCCGACCTGCGGCCCCTCGTCCGCCTCGACGGCGGCCGCTTCGCCACCTCCGACCTCAACGACCTTTACCGCCGGGTCATCAACCGCAACAACCGTCTCAAGAAGCTCATCGAGCTCAAGGCCCCCGAGCTCATCATCCGCAACGAGAAGCGGATGCTCCAGGAGGCCGTCGACGCCCTCTTCGACAACGGCAAGCGCGGCCGCGTCCACCTCGGCGCCAACCGCCGGCCGCTCAAATCCCTCAGCGAGGCCCTGCGCGGCAAGCAGGGACGGTTCCGCCAGAACCTCCTCGGCAAGCGCGTCGACTACTCGGGCCGGTCCGTCATCGTCGTCGGCCCCGAGCTCAAGCTCAACCAGTGCGGTCTGCCCAAGAAGATGGCCCTCGAGCTCTTCAAGCCGTTCATCTTCAACAAGCTCGAGAAGGAAGGCCTCGTCCCGAGCGTCAAGGTCGCCCGGGAGTGGCACGAGCAGGAGCGGCCCGAGGTCTGGGACTACCTCGAGGAGGTCGTCCGCGAGCACCCCATCTTCCTCAACCGCGCGCCGACGCTGCACCGCCTCGGCATCCAGGCCTTTGAGCCCATCCTCGTCGAGGGCAAGGCCATCCAGATCCACCCGCTCGTCTGCGCCGCCTTCAACGCCGACTTCGACGGCGACCAGATGGCCGTCCACATCCCGCTCTCGGTCGAGGCCCAGATCGAGGCCCAGACCCTGATGCTGTCGACGAACAACATCCTCTCGCCGGCCCACGGCCGGCCCCTGACGATCCCCAGCCAGGACATGGTCCTCGGCTGCTACTACCTGACGCTCGCAAAGAAGGGCCTGAAAGGGGAGGGCCGCATCTTCGGCACCCCCGAAGCGGCCCTCCTGGCGATGGAGAGCGGCAACATCGCGCTCCAGAGCATCATCAAGCTGCGCTTCAGCGGACCGTTCATGAACCTGGCCGCCTACTACGACGACCAGGGCGTCATGACCTGCCCCGTGCAGGACTTCAAGAACGAGATCGTCGAGACGACCCCCGGCCGGATCATCTTCAACAGCGTCCTGCCCAAGGGCTTTCCCTTCGTCAACGGCATGATCCGGAAGAAGGGCATGGAGAACCTGGTCTTCTACGCCTACCTCAAGGTCGGCCTCAAGCCCACCGTCGTGATCCTCGACGCCATGAAGGAGCTGGGCTTCAAGTACGCCACCCAGGCCGGCTTCTCGCTCGGCATCGACGACTTCGTCATCCCCGGCGAGAAGAAGGCCCTCGTCGAGAAGGCCGAGAAGGAAGTCCTGTCGATCGAGGGCCTCTACCGGGACGGCACGATCTCCTCCGGCGAGCGATTCAACCGCGTCGTCGAGATCTGGGGCACGGTCACGGACAAGGTCTCGGTCGCCATGATCGAGGAGATGAAGAAGATCAGCCTCGAGGGCAAGGAGCTCAACCCGCTCTTCGTCATGTCCGACTCCGGCTCCCGAGGCAACAAGCAGCAGATCCGCCAGCTGGCCGGGATGCGCGGCCTGATGTCGAAGCCCTCGGGCGAGATCCTGGAGACGCCGATCACCGCCAACCTCCGGGAAGGCTTGAACGTCCTCCAGTACTTCATCTCGACCCACGGCGCGCGCAAGGGCCTGGCCGACACGGCCCTCAAGACGGCCAATTCCGGCTACCTGACCCGCAAGCTCGTGGACGTCTGCCAAGAGGTCATCGTCGACGAGCACGATTGCGGCACGCTCAAGGGCATCAACGTCTCGGCCATCGTCGAGAACGGCGAGATCATCGAGCCGTTCCTCGACCGCGTCGTCGGTCGCACCGCCCTCGAGCAGGTCGTCCACCCGGACACGGGGAAGACGATCGTCGATATGAACGCGGAGATCACGGAAAAGATCGCCCAGGAGCTCCAGAACCTGGGCATCGAGCGGGTCAAGATCCGCTCGGTCCTGGCCTGCGAGGCCAAGCGCGGCATCTGCCAGCTCTGCTACGGCCGCTCGCCGGCCTCCGGCAAGATGGTCGAGCTCGGCGAAGCCTGCGGCATCGTCGCCGCCCAGTCCATCGGCGAGCCGGGCACGCAGCTGACGATGCGCACGTTCCACGTCGGCGGCATCGCCATGGGCGGCGCCGAGCGGTCCAAGCTCGAGGCCAAGAACGACGGCGTTCTCAAGTTCAACAACGTCAAGTCCGTCGAGAACAGGGAAGGGACGCTCATCGTCGTCAACCGGAACGCCAACATCGCCGTCCTCGACCACCGCGGCCGCGAAGTCGAGCACTACCAGGTTCCCTACGGCGCCCGCATCCTCGTCGGTGAGGGGCAGGAGATCAAGTCCCGCCAGGCCTTCGCCGAGTGGGACCCCTTCAACACGTTCATCCTGACCGAGGAGACGGGGACGGTCCGCTTCCACGACGTCGTCCTCGGCGTCAGCATGGAGGAGGTCCAGGACGAGTTCACCGGACTCCGGAAGCAGGTCATCATCGACCCCAAGGACGAAAAGCTCCAGCCCCAGATCGAGCTCCTCGATCCCAAGCGGACGGACGACAAGGGCCGTCCCGTCATCCTGCGGAAGTACTTCCTGCCCTCGGGCGCCAACCTCGAGATCAAGGACGAAGAGAAGGTCTTCGCCGGCCACGTCCTGGCCAAGATCCCCCGCGAGGCGGCCCGCACCAAGGACATCACGGGCGGCCTGCCGAGGGCCGAAGAGCTCTTTGAGGCCCGGCGGCCCAAGCTCCCGGCCGTCATCTCAGAGATCGACGGGCTCGTTCAGATCGGGGGCCTCGTTCGCGGCTACCGCAAGATCACCGTCCGCAACGAGCGCGGCGGCGAGAAGGAATATCTCATCCCCAAGGGGGCCCACCTGAGCGTCTCCGACGGGGAGCGCATCCGGGCCGGCGACGCCCTCATGGACGGCCCGGTCAACCCCCACGACATCCTCCGCGTCCTCGGCGAGAAGGAGCTGGCCGAATACCTCCTCAAGGAGGTCCAGGCCGTCTACCGGCTCCAAGGCGTCGCGATCAACGACAAGCACATCGAGACGATCATCCGGATGATGCTGCGCTGGGTCAAGGTCGAGGAAGTCGGGGACACCGAGTTCCTCATCGACGAACAGGTCGACAAGTTCGTTTTCCAGGCGGAGAACGAGAAGGTCATGGGCAGGAAGGGCAAGCCCGCCAAGGCCCGGCCGCTCCTCCTGGGCATCACCAAGAGCGCCCTCAGCACGGACAGCTGGATCTCGGCCGCCTCCTTCCAGGAGACGACCCGGGTCCTGACCGAGGCCTGCCTGTACGGCAAGGTCGACTATCTCCGCCGCCTCAAGGAGAACATCATCATGGGGCGGCTCATCCCGGCGGGCACGGGCTACAAGGGCTACCGGAACGTCGAGCTGAAGGAAGAGATGCAGCCGCTCCACCCCGAGAAGGAGGAGGAGGAGGTCGTCCCGGACGCCTGAGCCCATCAGGGGCCGGGAAAACGCCAAATTTCTTGACAGAGAGGCCGGATTTTGCTAATATCCGCATATTCGTCTCGGGCTATCCCCCTGGGGATGAATAAAACCTACATTAGGAATTTTGTGTAGAGGAGTATTTTTAATTGCCGACCGTCAATCAGCTCATCAGAAAAGGCAGAACGCCCAAGAAATACAAGAGTAAATCTCCGGCCCTCGATGCCTGCCCCCAGAAACGGGGAGTCTGCACGCGCGTGTTCACGACGACGCCCAAGAAGCCGAACTCGGCCATGCGCAAGGTCGCCCGCGTCAGGCTGACGAACAACATCGAGGTCACGGGCTACATCCCCGGGATCGGCCACAACCTCCAGGAGCATTCGATCGTCATGATCAGGGGCGGCCGCATCAAGGACCTGCCCGGCGTCCGCTACCACATCATCCGCGGCAAGCTCGACGCCGAAGGGGTGCAGAACCGCTTCAAGGCGCGGTCACGGTATGGGGCGAAAAGGCCGAAAGAGAAACGGGCAGCGGCCTAGACAGGAGCATTCCCATGCCGAGACGCGGAACCATCAAGAAGCGCAAAGCGCCCGCCGACCCCCTTTATGGGAGCACGCTGGTCGCCCGGTTCATCAACCTCTTCCTCCGCCAGGGGAAGAAGACGACCGCCGAGAGGGTCGTATACGGCACGATGGAGATCCTCAAGGCCAAGACCAAGGAAGACCCCCTCAAGGTCCTGGAGAAGGCCCTCGAGAACGTCCGGCCCTTCCTCGAGACCAAGTCGCGGCGCGTCGGCGGCGCGAACTACCAGGTCCCCATCGAGGTCACGCCCGGCCGGTCCTACTCCCTGGGCTTCCGCTGGCTGGTCAAATACGCCAAGGAGCGCGGCGGCAAGAGCATGCAGGAGAAGCTCTCCGCCGAGATCATCGACGCCATCAACAACCGCGGCGGCGCGGTCAAGAAGCGCGAGGATACGCATAAGATGGCCGAGGCGAACAGGGCGTTCGCACACTATAAATGGTAGTCTTCAAGAGAGAGCTCGGTCTGTGATCCGGAACGATATGGAGCGAAGGGTTTATGCGGTCATACCCGATCGAGAGAGTACGGAACATCGGTATCATGGCCCATATCGACGCCGGGAAGACGACGACGACCGAGCGGATCCTGTTTTACACGGGTATGACGCACAAGATTGGCCAGGTGGACGAAGGGACGGCCGTGATGGATTGGATGGTCCAGGAGCAGGAGCGCGGGATCACCATCACCTCGGCCGCAACGACGTGCGCCTGGCGTGACCACCGTATCAATATCATCGATACGCCCGGTCACGTGGATTTTACCGCGGAGGTCGAGCGCTCCCTGAGGGTGCTCGACGGCGCGATAGCCATACTGTGTGGAGTTGGCGGCGTCGAACCGCAGTCCGAGACAGTGTGGCGCCAGGCCGATAAGTACCGGGTCCCCCGGATCGTGTTCATCAACAAGATGGACCGGACAGGGGCCGACCCGGAACGGGCGGTCCTCATGTTGAGGACGCGGGTGGCGGCCAAGCCTCTGCCGATCCAGATTCCCCTGGGCCGGGAAGACGGATTCCGCGGTATTATCGACCTCATCGACCGCAAGGTCTACGACTGGGGTCAGGACATCCTGGGGACGGACTATGTCGTCCGCGAGGTCGCGGAGGAGGATCGCGAGGAAGTCGAACGGAAACGACAGGATATGCTGGAAATGCTGAGCGAACATGACGACGGCCTGATGCAAAAGTACCTCGACGGGGTCGAGGTGCCGGCGCCGGAGCTGCGCGCGGCGGTCCGCCGGGCCACCCTGGCCCAGGAGGTCGTCCCCGTCCTATATGGGGCCTCCTTCCGGAACAAGGGCGTCCACCCGCTGCTCGACGCCATCGTCGACTTCCTGCCGTCGCCCGCCGACGTCCGGCCGGTCGTCGGGTACCACCCCAGGACCCAGGCCGTGGAGACCCGCCCCGCCTCGGACGACGCGCCCTTCTCGAGCCTCGTGTTCAAGATCGCCAACGACCCGTTCCTGGGCAACCTGGCCTATTTCCGGGTCTATTCCGGCAAGGCCAAGCTCGGCCAGGCCGTATACAACGCGTCCAAGGACGAGGAGGAGAAGCTCTCGCGCCTCCTCGAGATGCACTCGAACAAGCGCAAGGAGATCAAGGAAGTTTACGCCGGGGACATTGCGGCCATGGGGTCGACGAAGGCCATTTCCACGGGCGACACCCTCTGTCTCAAGAGCCACCCCATCGTCCTCGAGTCCATCCGCTTCCCCGAGCCGGTCATCTCGGCGACGATCGAGCCCAAGACGAAGGCCGACCACGCCAAGCTGGCCATGACCCTGGCCAAGCTCGTCCGCGAGGACCCGACCCTCAAGGTCACCCAGGACCCGATGACGGGCCAGACCCTGCTCCGGGGGATGGGGGAGCTGCACCTCGAGATCATCATGGACCGGATGGAGCGCGAGTTCGGCGTCCGGGCCAACCTGGGCAAGCCCCAGGTCGCCTACAAGGAGACCATCCAGACCGCCGCCGAGGGCGAGGGCAAGTACATCCGCCAGGCGGGGGGGAAGGTTCTTTACGGTCACTGTGTCCTGAGCCTCGAGCCCCTCGAGCGCGGCCGCGGCTTCGAGTTCGTCGACCGGACCCGGGGCGGCGTCATCCCGCGGGAGTTCATCGGGGACGTCGAGAACGGCGTCCGCGAGGCCTTGGAGGCGGGCGTCGTGGCCGGATTCCCGGTGACGGACTTCCGGGCGGCCCTCATCGGCGGATCGACCCAGGACACCGACGCGGCGCCGGTGGCCTATAAGATCGCGGCCACCCTGGCTTTCCGCGAGGCCGCCAAGAAGGCCGGGCCCGTGCTGCTCGAGCCGCTCATGAAGCTCGAGATCGTCGCCCCGGACGAATACCTCGGGGACATCGCCGGCGACATCAACGCCCGGCGGGGCAAGATCGAGGGCATGGAGATGCGCAGCGGCTCGCGCGTCATCACGATCCATGTCCCCCTGGCCGAGATGTTCGGCTACGCGACGACGCTCCGGACCCTGAGCCAGGGCCGCGGCGTCTTCGCCATGGAATTCTCAAGGTACGAACGGACGCCCCAGGGCGTCCAGGATGAGATCGTCGCCCGGGTCGAGGGACGCGTGCCCTTCCGGGCCGACGCGTAGGCAATGATTTCGAAGCCATACAGGAGGTGAGCGATGGCGAAAGAAAAGTATGCGAGGACGAAGCCCCATGTCAACGTCGGGACGATCGGCCACATCGACCACGGCAAGACGACGCTGACGGCCGCCATTACCAAGGTCCTGGCGACCAAGGGCCTGGCCAAGGCGCAGAGCTATGACGACGTCGCCAAGGCCGATGCCAAGATGTTCCGCCGGGACGCGACCAAGATCCTGACGGTCGCCCTGAGCCACGTCGAGTACGAAAGCGAGAAGCGGCACTACGCCCACATCGACTGCCCCGGCCACGCCGACTACATCAAGAACATGATCTCCGGCGCGGCCCAGATGGACGGCGCCATCCTGGTCGTATCCGCGGCCGACGGCCCCATGCCCCAGACGCGTGAGCACATCCTGCTCGCCCATCAGGTCAACGTGCCGGCCATCGTCGTGTTCATGAACAAGTGCGACCTCGTCGACGACCCCGAGATCCTCGACCTCGTCGAGCTCGAGGTCCGCGAGCTGCTCTCGAAATACGACTTCCCCGGCGACAAGCTGCCCGTCATCCGCGGCAGCGCCACGAAGGCCGCGGCAGACGTTAACGGCGAGGGCGCCAAGTGCATCTGGGATCTGGTCCAGGCCCTGGACGACTATATCCCCGAGCCCCTGCGCGAGGTCGACAAGCCCTTCCAGATGGCCATCGAGGACGTCTTCTCGATCACCGGCCGCGGCACCGTCGTCACGGGCCGCGTCGAGCGCGGCGTCGTCAAGGTCGGCGACGAGGTCGAGATCGTCGGGCTCCGGGAGACCCGCAAGACCGTCGTCACGGGCGTCGAGATGTTCCGCAAGCTCCTCGACCAGGCCCAGGCCGGCGACAACATCGGGGCCCTGCTCCGCGGCGTCGGCAAGGACGAGGTCGAACGCGGTCAGGTCCTGGCCAAGCCCGGCTCGATCAAGCCGCACCGGAAGTTCCGGGCCACGGTCGTCGCCCTGACCAAGGAAGAGGGCGGGCGGCACACGCCGTTCTTCAAGGGCTACCGGCCCCAGTTCTACTTCCGGACGACCGATGTGACCGGGTCCGTCAAGCTCCCCGACAACGTCGAGATGGTCATGCCCGGCGACTCCATCAATCTGGAGATCGAGCTGATCACCGACATCGCCATGGAGAAGACCCTGCGCTTCGCCATCCGCGAGGGCGGCCGGACGGTCGGCGCCGGCACGGTCACCGAGATCATCGAGTAACAGCGAGCGCCGCCGAGGGTCCGCCGGGCCGCGGGGCCCGGGAGGCATTCGGAGAACAGAGGAACGAACGATGGAAAAAATCAGAATCCGCTTACAGTCCTTCGACCACCGCCTGCTCGACCAGTCCGTCAAGGACATCGTCGTCAAAGCGAAACGCACCGGCGCCAGCGTCGCCGGCCCCATCCCCCTGCCGACGCGCATCCACAAGTTCTGCGTCCTCCGTTCCCCTCACGTCGACAAGAAGTCGCGCGAGCACTTCGAGATGCGGATCCACAAGCGGCTCATCGACATCAGCGAATACAACAACGAGACGATCGAGGAGCTCCAGAAGCTCGATCTGCCGGCCGGGATCGACGTCGAGATCCAGGCCTACGGGGCGGGAGAGTGACCATGATCCAGGGACTGATCGCCAAGAAGATCGGCATGAGCCAGCAGTTCGACGACGCCGGCAACGTCGTCCCCGTCACCATCCTCAAGGCCGGCCCGTGCACCGTCATCCAGAAGAAGACGGCCGAGAAGGACGGCTACGTGGCCGTCCAGCTGGGCTTCGTCGAGGAACGGGCCGTCCGCAAGCCGCTCAAGCCCCAGACTGGGCACTTTAAAAAGGCGGGCGTCCCCGTCGTCAGGAAGCTCCAGGAGTTCGACTGTTCCGACCCCGCCGCCGTCAAGGAAGGCGACCAGGTCCTCGTCGACATCTTCGAGGTCGGCGAGACCATCGATGTCGTCGGGACAAGCAAGGGCAAGGGCTTCGCCGGGGTCGTCAAGCGGCACCACTTCGCCGGGGGCGACGCCGCCCACGGCTCCATGTTCCACCGCGCCCCGGGCTCGATCGGCGCCTCGTCCTACCCGTCGCGGGTCATCAAGGGCATGCGCATGGGCGGCCACATGGGCCACGAGCGGGTGACGGTCCGCAAGCTCACGGTCGTCGCCACGGACAAGGACCAGAACCTCCTCATCGTCAAGGGCGCCGTGCCCGGCGCCAAGGGGGGCTACCTCCTGGTCAAGAAAGGGCCGTCCGCTCCCGCGCGGGCGAAGTGAACGGGAGAGAAGGCACCATGGCCAAACTCGATATCATCGACAGGAACGGCAAGACGGCCGATCAGGTGGACCTGCCGGAGAGCGTCTTCTCCGGGGCCGCAAAAGACCACCTGATCTACGAGGCCGTCGTCAACTACCGCGCCAACCAGCGCCAGGGGACAGCGGCGACGAAGACCCGGGCTTTCGTCCGCGGCGGCGGCAAGAAGCCCTGGCGGCAGAAGGGTACCGGCCGGGCCCGCGTCGGCAGCACACGCTCACCTCTCTGGAGGAAAGGCGGGACGGTCTTCGGGCCGCAGCCCCGTGATTATTCCTATGAGCTGCCGAAGAAGGCCCGCCGGGGCGCCCTCCGCTCGGCCCTGGCCGGGAAGCTGGCGGCCCAGGAGCTCATTGTCACGAGCGAGCTCGAGGTCAAGGCGCCCAAGACCAAGGAGGCCGTCGCCCTGCTCAAGGCGTTCAAGCTCGACTCGGCCCTCCTCGTCGACCTGCACGAGAACGCCAACCTGTTCCTGGCCGTCAGGAACCTGCCCGGGGTCAAGGCGGTCGATATCGCCGGCCTCAACATCTACGACGTCCTCGCCTACAAGTCGGTCGTCTTCAGCCGGCGGGCGTTCGAGGCCGTCATGGAGAAACTGACGTGATCAAAGACCCTCATAAAATCATCATTCGCCCGGTGATCACGGAGAAGACGACCCGGCTCAAGGCCACGAGCGGGGTCATCTGCTTCGAGGTCGCCCGGAGCGCCAACAAGATCGAGATCAAGCGGGCCATCGAGCTGATCTTCAAGACCAAGGTCGCCGAGGTCCGGACCCAGGCGAAGGCGGGCAAGGTCCGCCGGGTCGGCCGCAACGCGGGCAAGACGAAGGACTGGAAGAAGGCCTTCGTCCGGCTCCGCGATGGCGAGAAGCCGATCGATTACTTCGAGGCGGCATAACATGGGCATCAAAACATACCGGCCAACGACACCCGGCCTGCGCCACAGGACGGGCAACCGCTACGACGAGCTGACCGGGGACGGCCCCTACAAGCCTCTGCTCGTGTCCCTGCCCAAGTCGGGCGGGCGCGACAGCCGCGGCCACCTGTCCATGCGGAACAGGGGCGGCGGGCACAAACAGCTCTACCGGGTCGTCGATTTCAAGCGGGACAAGATCGGCATCCCCGGGACCGTCGAGACCGTCGAATACGATCCCAACCGCTCCTCGTTCATCTCCCTCGTGAAGTACCGCGATGGCGAGAGGCGCTACATCATCTATCCGGTGGGCCTCCAGGTCGGACAGGAGGTCGTCTCGACCGACCGCCAGGCCGACATCCTGCCGGGCAACGCCATGCCGCTGCGCTTCATCCCCCTCGGGACGGTCATCCACAATATCGAGCTCCGGAAGGACAAGGGCGGCCAGGTCGCCAAGTCCGCCGGGGCGGGCGCCCAGATCCTGGCCAAGGAAGGGGATTACGCCCAGGTCCGGCTGCCGTCGTCGGAGATCCGGAAGGTCCACCTGGACTGCCGGGCGACGATCGGGCAGATCGGCAACGTCGACCACTCGAACATCAGCGTCGGCAAGGCCGGCCGGAGCCGCTGGAAAGGCATCCGGCCGCACGTCCGCGGCACGGCCATGAACCCCATCGACCATCCGCATGGCGGCGGCGAAGGGAAGTCCAAGGGCGGCCGCCATCCGGTCAGCCCCGAGGGCATCCCGACCAAGGGTTTTAAGACCCGTCAGAACAAGCGGACCCAGGCCTTCATCGTCCGGCGCAGGAGCAAGTAAACATGAGCAGATCCCTCAGTAAAGGGCCCTTCATCGACGGCCATCTCCTCGAGAAGGTCCAGGCCCTGTCGACGCCTGCGGGCAAGCGCCAGCTCATCAAGACCTGGTCCCGCCGGTCGACGATCATCCCCGAGATGGTCGGCATGACCATCGGCGTCCACAACGGCCGGAAGTTCATCCCGGTCTTCGTCACCGAGAATATGGTCGGGCACAAGCTCGGCGAGTTCTCCCCGACGCGGCACTTCAAGGGCCACACCTCCAGGACCGCCAAGCAGCTGAAAGTGGGGAAGACGCCATGAGCGCCCAGGCCCCCCTCTCCCATGCCATCGCCCGCTTCGTGCGGATGAGCCCGCAGAAGGGCCGCCTCGTGGCCGACCTCGTGCGCGACCGCTATGTCGGCGAGGCCCTGACGATCCTGCGCTTCTCCGAGCGCAAGAAGATCAGCGCCATCATCGAGAAGGTCCTCCGCTCGGCCATCGCCAACGCCCAGCAGAAGGCGCCCAACGTCGACGTCGACACCCTCTACGTCTCGCGGATCCAGATCAACGGCGGCCCCATGGCCAAGCGGATCCGCCCGGCCCCCCAGGGCCGCGCCTACCGCATCCAGAAGCGGATGAGCCACGTCCACATCTATTTGAACGAAAAGGGGAAATGACCGTGGGACAGAAAACGCACCCGTTCGGATTCCGGCTCGGCTTCAATAAGCCATGGTCGTCCCGTTGGTTCGCCAAGGGCCCGGACTACGCCCGCCTCCTCCACGAAGACCTGCGGATGAAGAAGGCCATCAAGGAAAAGTACTTCCATGCCGGCATCGCCGGCGTCGACGTCGAGCGCGTCGGCCCGAAGATCCGGGTCATCATCCACACGGCCCGGCCCGGGATCATCATCGGCCGCGGCGGCAAGGAGATCGAGAGCCTCAAGGGCTACCTCGAGACGATCGCCAAGCGGGACGTCTACGTCGACATCCGCGAGGTCGACAAGCCCGAGCTCAACGCCCTGCTTATCGGCGAGAGCATCGCCGTCCAGCTCGAGAAGCGCATCGCCTACCGGCGGGCCATGCGCAAGGCCGTCGAGTTCGCCCTCAAGATGGGGGCCAAAGGCATCAAGGTCATGTGCGCCGGCCGCCTCGGCGGCGTCGAGATCGCCCGCTCCGAGTGGTATCTCAAAGGGCAGCTCCCGCTGCAGACCCTCCGGGCCGACATCGACTACGCCTTCACCGAGGCCTTCACGACCTACGGCCAGATCGGCATCAAGGTCTGGGTCTACCGGGCCGACGTCGAAAAGCCCAAGTTCACCTCCCAGATGGCCGAGGTCGAGGAGATCTAGCCATGTTGATGCCAGCGAAAGTCAAATACCGCAAGCAGCAGCGCGGCCGCATGCGGGGGACGGCCCTGCGCGGCGGCACGCTGACGTTCGGGGAGTTCGGCCTCCAGGCCCTCGAGCCCGGCTGGCTGACTTCCCGGCAGATCGAAGCCGGCCGCATCACGATCACCCGGCACATGAAGAGAAAAGGCAAGCTGTGGATCCGGACCTTCCCCTGGAAGTCCGTCACCAAGAAGCCGACCGAAGTCCGCATGGGCAAGGGCAAGGGCGACCCCGCATTCTGGGTCGACGTCATCCGCCCGGGCAAGATCCTCTTCGAGCTCGAAGGCATCGATCTCGCCGAGGCCCGGGAGGCCATGCGCCTGGCCTCCCACAAGCTGCCCATCAAGACGCGGTTCATCTCCCGGGGATTGAGGGAGCTCAGATGAAGATCAAAGAACTCACGGAACTATCGCCCGAGGAGCTCAAGCACCGGGAAGGGGAGCTCGTCGACCAGCTCTTCAAGCTCCGCTTCCAGCAGTCCCTCGGACAGCTCGAGAGCCCGATGAAGATCAAGAACATCAAGCGGGACATCGCCCGCATCAAGACGCTCTTGAACCGGGCCCCGCAGGCAACGGAGTAGCCCATGGACACCCCCAAACAGGCGGCGCGGAAGACGACCAAGGTCGGGACCGTCGTCGCCAAGAAGATGAAGAAGACGGTCACGGTCCAGGTGGAGCGGCAGATCCGCCACCCCCTCTACCGGAAGACGATCCGGAGGAAGCAGACCTTCCTCGTCCACGACGAAGCCGAGACGTGCAAGGTCGGGGACATCGTCCGCATCATCGAGACGCGGCCGATCAGCAAGACCAAGCGCTGGCGCGTCCTGGCCGTCATCGGGCTGACGCCGGCCCTGACGGCGACCCCGATCGATACGAACCCGATCGAGATGAAGCCGCCGGCCGCGGCTGAGCCGGTCGAGACGAAGCCGGTCGAGACGAAGCCGGTCGAGCCCGAGACGGGAGAATCCCGATGATCCAGATGCGCACGATGCTCAAGGTGGCCGATAACTCCGGCGCCCGGCGGATCCAGGCGATCACTCCCCTCGGCGGCAGCGTCGGCCGCGTCGCCCGGATCGGGGACATCGTCTCGGCGACCGTCAAGGAAGCCGGCCCGGAGAGCAAGGTCAAGAAGGGCACGGTCATCCGGGCCGTCATCGTCCGGACCCGCAAGGAGCTGCGCCGCCGGGACGGCTCCTACATCCGCTTCGAGGACAACGCCGCGGTCATCATCGACAAGACGAACGAGCCCGTGGGGACGCGCGTCTTCGGCCCCGTCGGGCGCGAGCTCCGGGAGCGAAAGTTCACCAAGATCATCTCCCTCGCGCCGGAGGTCCTCTGATGCACAAGATCGCGCTCAAGAAGAACGACCTCGTCGTCGTTATCCGGGGCAAGGACAAGGGCAAGCAGGGGAAAGTGCTGAAGCTCATCCCCGAGACCAACCGGGTCATCGTCGAGAGGGTCAACTTCTCCAAGCACTTCGTCAAGGCCGACCGCAGCCGGAACCAGCAGGGCGGCGTCATGGAGAAGGAGGCCCCGATCGCCGTGTCCAACGTCATGCTCTACTGCTCGGAGTGCGGTCAGGGCGTCCGCGCCCGGGCCCGCCGGCTCGAGGACGGAAGCAAGGTCCGGCACTGCCACCGCTGCGACACCCTGATCGAAAAGCAGAAGTGAGGAACCGCCCATGAGCCGCTTATCCGACAAGTACAAGAAGGACGTGGTCCCCGCGCTCCAGGAGGAGCTCGGCATCACGAATATCATGGCCGTCCCGCGCCTCGAGAAGATCATCGTCAACGTCGGGGTCGGCGATGCCATCACGAACATCAAGCTCCTCGACACGGCCAAGGCCGAGCTGGCCCAGATCACCGGCCAGCTCCCCGGCGTCGGGCGGGCCAAGAAATCCATCTCGGCCTTCAAGCTGAGGAAGGGCCAGCCGATCGCCTGCTACGTCACGCTGCGCAACCAGCGGATGTACGAGTTCTTCGACCGGCTCGTCAACATCGTCCTGCCGCGCGTCCGCGACTTCCGCGGCGTTCCGGCGACGTCTTTCGACAGCCGCGGCAACTACACCCTGGGGATGCGCGACCAGCTGACTTTCCCCGAGATCGACTACACCAAGGTCGAGCGGCCCCGGGGCATGAACATCACCATCGTCACGTCGGCCCGGACGGACAAGGAAGCCCTGGCCCTCCTCAAGAGGCTGGGCATGCCGTTCCGGGAATCCTGAGAAGCGAGGTCGAAATGGCAACTACTGCGCGCATGGCCAAAATGGTCCGTCCCCTCAAGTACGCCATCCGGGTCCGCCACCGTTGCCGCCTCTGCGGCCGGCCCCGGGCCTATTACCGGAAGTTCGATCTCTGCCGCCTCTGCTTCCGCGAGCTCGCCCTCAAGGGCGAGATCCCGGGCGTGACCAAGTCATCCTGGTGAGATCGGAGAAAGGAACAATCATGGATTCGTTATCTGACCTGCTCACCCGGATCCGCAACGGCGTGAAGTCCAAGAAGCGGGAAGTCAACATCCCCTCCTTCCGTTTGGGGATCGAGGTCGTCAAGATCCTCAAGGAGGAGGGCTACATCAAGAACTACAAGGTCATCGACGACAAGAAGCAGGGGATCCTCAACGTGACGCTCAAGTACACCGAGGACAACAAGAGCGTCATCAGCGGCCTCAAGCGGGTCAGCACCCCGGGCTGCCGGATCTACTGCACCCGGGATTCCGTCCCCAAGGTCCTGGACGGCCTGGGTCTGGCCATCGTCTCGACGTCCCGCGGCGTCCTGACCGGCCGCGCCTGCGAGGAGCTCGGGGCGGGCGGCGAAGTCCTCTGCAGCATCTGGTAGGCGGGGAGAGAGGGTACCATGTCGAGAGTCGGGAAGAAACCCATCGCGATACCGGCGGGCGTGACCGTCACGGTGCACCCGGACAGGATCGACTTCGAAGGCAAGAAGGGCAAGCTCACGACGCCGCTCCAGCCGGGCATCACGGCCGCGCTGGAGGGGCAGAGCCTTGTCTTCTCCAGGGCCGACGAGAGCCAGCAGTCCCGGGCCAACCATGGCCTCGGCCGGGCCTTGGCCAACAACGCCCTCGTCGGCGTCACAGCGGGCTACATGAAGCAGCTCGAGATTTTCGGCGTCGGCTACAAAGCCAAGGTCGACAAGGGCAAGCTCGAGATCAACCTGGGCTATTCCCGGCCGATCTCCTACGCCATCCCCGAGGGGATCGAGATCGTCGCCGACAAGCCGACCCTGCTCACGGTGCGGGGCATCGACCGGCAGAAAGTGGGCCAGGTCGCCGACGACATCAAGCGCCTCCGCATCCCGGACCCCTACAAGCAGAAGGGCGTCCGCTACCTCGGCGAGCGGCTCATCAAGAAAGAACGAAAGGCGGGAGTGACCGGTGCTTAAAGACAAGACAAGCGAGAGAAAGGTCCGCGACGACCGTCTGCGGAAGCGGATCCGCGAGCGCGTCCAGGGGACGCCCGAGCGGCCCCGGGTGCACGTGTTCAAGAGCAACGCCTATATCTACCTCCAGGTCATCAACGACCGGGAGGGCGCCGTTCTCCTGACCGCGTCGACGCTGGAGAAGGAGTTCCGGGCCAAGGCCAAGAGCACCAAGAACAAGGACGCCTGCGGCCAGCTCGGGTCCCTGCTGGGCCAGCGTCTCAAGGCGGCCAAGATCGAGAAGGTCGTCTTCGACCGGGGCACCCATCCCTACCACGGACGCATCAAGACCCTGGCGGACGCGATCCGCAAGGAAGGCATCCAGTTCTGAGCGGCCGGACGAACAAGGAGACATACACGTGGACGATCGCAGACACACCAGGAAAGTCGGGGTCCTCGACGAAGAGGGCATGGAGCTCAAGGACCAGGTCATTTCCATCCGCCGGGTCACCAAGGTCGTCAAGGGCGGCAAGAACCTGAGCTTCTCGGCCCTCGTCGCCGTCGGCGACGAGCGCGGCCGGGTCGGCATCGGCAAGGGCAAGGCCCGCGAAGTGCCCCAGGCCATCGCCAAGGGCGTCGAGGCGGCCCGCAAGAGCATGATCCGGGTGCCCCTGGCCGAGACGACCATCCCGCACCTCGTCAAGGGCGTCGACGGCGCCGGCCTGGTCGTCCTCCGCCCGGCCTCAAAGGGCACGGGCGTTATCGCCGGCGGGGCCGTCCGCGTCATCATGCAGCTCGCCGGGATCCGGGACATCCTGACCAAGTCCATCCGCAGCAACAACCCCATCAGCGTCGCCAACGCGACCCTGGACGCCCTGCGGCACATCCGGAACCCCGAGGACGTGGCCAAGATCCGCGGAAAGGCGAAAGGTGCGCTATGACCGACGTCGTGAAGAAAGCCAAAAGATCGCCTGAGCACGCCGAAAAGGCGGCGGAGGACCGGACCATCAAGGTCACTCTCGTCCGCAGCATGATCGGCTACCCCCGCGCCCAGAAAGAGACCGCCAAGGGCCTGGGCCTGCGGAAACCCCAGTCGAGCGCGGTCCTCAAGGAGACGGCCGCGGTCAAGGGGATGGTCCGCAAGATCATCCACGCTCTCAAGGTGGAAACGGTGGAGAAGCCATGAACCTCAGCAACCTGAAACCGGCCAAAGGATCGAGAAAGGACCGCAAGCGCATAGGCCGCGGCCCCGGCTCGGGCTGGGGCAAGACCGCCGGGCGCGGCAGCAAGGGCCAGCTCCAGGGGAGCGGCTATTCCCGCAAGCGCGGCTTCGAGGGCGGCCAGATGCCCCTGACCCGGCTCCTCCCCAAGCGCGGCTTCACCAACATCTTCCGCGAAGAGATCGCCGTCGTCAACCTGGACCGCCTGGCCAAGCTCCGCAAGGAGGAGGTCGGGCCCAAGGAGATGGCCGAGCACCGCCTGATCCGGAAGGACACCGACCGGGTCAAGATCCTCGGGCGGGGCGAGCTCGCGTCGGCCAAGACCGTCCACGCCCACGAGTTCTCCGAGTCGGCCGTGAAGAAGATCGAGGCCAAGGGCGGCAAGGCCGTGGTCATCGGGAAAGTCTGATGTTAGACAGCATCCGCAACATCTTCAGCGTCCCCGAGCTCCGGAAGAGGGTCATCTTCACCCTCCTCCTGCTCGCGGTCTACAGGATCGGCGGGCAGCTCCCCATCCCGGGCCTCAGCTCCGCGGCCCTCCTGGAGTTCTGGCAATCCCAGAAGGGGTCCCTGTTCGACTTCATCAACCTGTTCTCGGGCGGGAACATGTCCCGGATGACGATCTTCGCCCTGGGCATCATGCCCTATATCAGCTCGTCCATCATACTGCAGCTCCTGACCGTCGTCTGGCCCTACCTCGAGCGGCTGTCGAAGGAAGGCGAGCTCGGCCGGAAGAAGATCACCCAGTACACCCGCTACGGCACGATCCTCATCTGCCTCGTCCAAGGCATCGGCATCGCCTTCTTCCTCCAGAACACGACGACCCCCGCCGGGGCGCGCATCGTCCCTAATCCGGGCTGGGGCTTCATCCTGCTGACCCTCCTGACCCTGACGACCGGCACGGTCTTCGTCATGTGGCTCGGCGAGCAGATCTCGGAGCGGGGCATCGGCAACGGCATCTCGCTCATCATCTTCGCCGGCATCGTCGTCGACTTCCCGAGCGGCCTCGTGAGCATGATCTCCGGGCTCAGGACCGGGGACATGAACCCGCTGAAGATGATCTTCCTCGGCGCCCTCATGGTCGCCGTCGTCGGCTTCATCGTCTTCGTCGAGCGCGGCCAGCGGCGCATCCCCGTCTCCTACGCGAAGAGGGTCGTCGGCCGCAAGGTCTATGGCGGGCAGAGCACGCACCTGCCGCTCCGCGTCAACACCGGCGGCGTCATCCCGATCATCTTCGCCGCCTCGGTCATCACCATCCCGGCCACCATCGCCAACCTCATCAAGGTGCCGTGGATCCAGGCCATCGCCGCCCAGTTCGGCCTGGGCATGCCGCTCTACAACCTCGTCTATGTCGCGGCCATCATCTTCTTCACCTATTTCTACATCTCGATCATCTTCAACCCGGTCGATGTCGCCGACAACCTCCGCAAGTACGGCGGCTTCATTCCGGGCATCCGTCCGGGCAAGAACACCTCCGATTACATCGACGACGTTCTCAGCCGGATCACCCTGGCCGGGGCCATTTATCTTGCCGCCGTGGCCATCCTGCCCGAGTTCCTCATCACGGGCTTCAAGGTCCAGGGCCTGCCCTGGATCGGCCCCTGGCTCGAGGCCAACCTGCCCCAGTTCATCACCCAGGGCATCGGCCTCAACTTCATGTTCGGCGGCACCTCGCTCCTCATCGTCGTCGGCGTGGCCATGGATACGATGCAGCAGATCGAGGCCCAGCTGGTCATGCGTAACTACGACGGCTTCATGCGCCGGAGCCGGATCCGCGGGAGGCGTGGATGAGGATCATCCTCCTGGGCGCCCCCGGAAGCGGGAAGGGGACCGTCGCCGAAGCGCTGCGCTCGGCCTACGGCTTCCCTAAGATCTCCACGGGAGACCTGCTCCGGGAAGCCGTCCGGGAGGAGACGCCGCTCGGCCTCGTCGCCGCGTCCCAGATGGGCAAGGGCGGCCTCGTCGACGACGTCACCGTCCTGGCCCTCCTCCGCGAGCGCCTGGACCGCCCCGACTGCCGCGACGGCTATGTCCTTGACGGCTATCCCCGGAACCTGGCCCAGGCGGACAGCCTGGACGCCCTCAGCCTGCCCGGCCCGGAGATCGTCATCGATCTCGATGTCGCCGACGACGTCGTCATCGAGCGGCTGGCCAACCGGCGGACATGCCCCAAGTGCGAGGCCATCTATCATCTCGTCAACAAGCCGCCGAAGAAGGCCGGGATCTGCGACGTCTGCGGCTCGGCCCTCGTCCAGAGGAACGACGACACGCCCGAGGTCATCCGGGAACGGCTCAAGACCCACCATGCCAAGACCGAGCCCCTCGTCGAGCGCTACGCGGCCAAATGCAGCCTGCGCAGGATCGACGGCAACGGCCCGGCCGGCGGGGTCATCGGCGAGGTCCGGCGGATCCTCGACGCCCTGCTCGGTCATCCGGACGGGGCGGGGAGGCGGGCGTGATCACCTTCAAGTCCGCGACCGAGCTCGAGGCCATGCGCCAAAGCAGCCGCGTCGTGGCGGCCGTCCTCGGCGAGCTCGAGCCGCTCATCAGGCCCGGCATCCGGACGCGCGACCTCGACCTCTATGCCGAGAAGCGGACCCGGGAGCTCGGCGCCGTGCCGGCCTTCAAGGGCTATCGCGGCTATCCGGCGTCGGTCTGCATCTCGGTCAACGAGGAGATCATCCACGGCATCCCCTCGGGGCGCCTCCTCCAGGAGGGCGACATCGTCAGCCTGGACTTCGGCGTCCTCTATGAGGGTTTCTACAGCGACTCGGCCTTGACCGCGCCGGTCGGCCGGGTGAACGCCGAGGCCCTCAAGCTCATCGCCGCGGCCGAGAGGTCCTTCTTCAAAGGCCTCGAGCAGATGAAGGAGGGCAACCGCCTGTCCGACATCTCGGCGGCCATCCAGGCGTCGGTCGAGAGCGAGGGGTACGGGGTCATCCGCCAATTCGTCGGGCACGGCATCGGCCGGGCCCTGCACGAAGAGCCCCAGGTCCCGAACTTCGGGGCGCCGGGGCGCGGCCCGAAGATCCGGACGGGCATGACCCTGGCCATCGAGCCCATGATCGCCGCCGGGTCCTACGACATCGAGATCCTGTCGGACGGCTGGACGGCCGTCACCCGCGACCGCAGCCTGGCCGCCCACTACGAGCACACCGTGGCCCTGACCGAGGACGGCCCTGAGGTCCTCAGCGCGAGGATCCCGGACCCGGCCGGGCGGGCGGCGCGCCTTCCCAAGGAGAGCCCTCATGCCTAGACAGGACATGTTCGAAGCCGAGGGCGTCGTCCTGGAGACCCTGCCGAACGCCATGTTCCGGGTCGAGCTTCAGAACAAGCACGTCATCCTGGCCCACATCTCCGGGAAGATGCGCAAGCACTTCATCCGCATCCTGCCGGGCGACCGGGTCCTCCTGGAGCTGTCGCCCTATGACCTGACCAAGGGCCGGATCACTTATCGATTCAAATAACCTGGACTATTCATGAAAACGCTGTAAGGAATAAGGACGGGACGATGAAAGTCAAAGCCTCCGTGAAAAAGATCTGCCGGAACTGCAAGATCGTCCGGCGCAAGGGCGTGGTGCGGGTCATCTGCTCCAACCCGAGGCACAAACAAAAACAGGGATAGACGAGGTACGCACATGGCAAGAATCGCAGGCATCACGCTCCCGCCGGAAAAGCGGATCGAGGTCGGGCTGACCTACATCTACGGCATCGGCCGGTCCAAGAGCAACAAGATCCTCGAAGAGGCCAAGATCGACAAGAACAAGAAGGTCAAGGCCCTATCCGAGGACGAAGTCGACAAGATCCGCCGGATCATCGAGAAACGGGAGAAGATCGAGGGCGACCTCCGCAAGGAAGTCACCATGAACATCAAGCGGCTGGTCGACATCGGCTGCTACCGGGGCCTCCGGCACAAGAAGAAACTGCCCGTCCGGGGCCAGCGGACCAAGACCAACGCCCGGACCCGCAAGGGCAGCAAGGGCCAGCGGATCAAGAAGCTCAAAGAGCCAAAGAAAGGGTAAGGAGGGCCAGCCGCCATGCCGCCAAAAACAAGCGCCAAGAAGAAGAAAGTACGCCGGGAGATCGGATTCGGGGTGGCCCACATCCAGTCCACCTTCAACAATACGATCATCACCATCACCGACAACGTCGGCGCTACGGTCGTCTGGGCCAGCGCCGGCACGTCCGGCTTCAAGGGAGCCCGGAAGGGGACGCCCTTCGCCGCCCAGCTCGCGGCCAAGGACTGCGCCACGAAGGCCCGGGAGTTCGGCGTCCGCTACGTCGACGTCCTGCTCAAGGGACCGGGCGCGGGGCGGGAATCCTCGATCCGGGCCATGCAGGCCGCCGGCCTGGAGATCAAGTCCATCAAGGACGTGACGCCGATCCCGCACAACGGCTGCCGCGTCCGCCGCCGGCGGCGGGTCTAAGGGCCGGGAGGAGACAACCATGGCGAAATTCCAAGGAGCCGATTGCCGGCTCTGCCGCGTCGAAAAGAACAAGCTGTATTTCAAGGGCGCCAAGTGCCTGACCGACAAGTGCCCCCTCGAACGGAGGGCCTACGCCCCGGGCCAGCACGGGCGCTCGCGCAAGCGGGTGCTGGGGTATGCCATCCAGCTCCGCGAGAAGCAGAAGCTGAAAAGGTACTACGGCATGTCGGAGGAGCAGTTCCACTTCTTCTTCGAACGGGCCGAGAGGCAGAAGGGGGTCACCGGCGAGAACCTCCTGACCATGCTCGAGCGGCGGCTCGACAACGCCGTCTTCCTGATGGGCTTTTCCCTGTCCCGGGGGCACGCCCGCCAGCTCATCGGCCACGGGCACTTCCGGCTCAATGATCACAAGTCCGACATCGCGTCGGCCCTCGTCAAGCCCGGTGACGTCATCGCCTTCCGGCCGCGCTCGGCCAAGAGCGAGGACATCCAGGCCGTCGTGGCCTCGAACCGGTCCAAGACCGTGCCCGGCTGGCTGGAGGTCGATTGGGAGAACCTGAAGGGCCGGGTCCTGGCGCTGCCCACGCGCGCCGACGTCACCCTTCCGGTCGAGGAACACCTGGTCGTCGAGCTGTACTCCAAGTAAGGTCCCGGACCGAACGGAGCGCATCTCCCAAAGGAGGTCACATGACAGAGATGAATTTCCAGAGACCCAAGTTCTTGGAGTGCGATTTCGAGACGCTGACCGGCCAGTACGGGCGCTTCCAGGCCCAGCCGTTCGAGCGGGGATACGGGGTGACGGTGGGGAACGCCCTGCGGCGCATCCTGCTGTCCTCGATCACCGGGGCGGCCATCACCTCCCTGCGCATCCACGGCGTCCTCCACGAGTTCTCCACCATCCCCGGGGTCGTCGAGGACGTCACCGACATCATCCTCAACCTCAAGTCGATCCCCCTGAAGCTCCAGGGCGACGAGCCGAGACGGATGTCGATCAAGAAGACCGGCCCGGCCACGGTCACGGCGGCCGATATCGCCCACGACTCCGAGATCGAGATCCTCGACTCGGCCGTCCCCATTGCCTCCCTCGATATCGACGGGACGCTCGAGATCGAGATGGTCGTCAAGAACGGCCGCGGCTACGTCCCGGCCGACCAGAACTTCGACGAGGACCAGAGCCTCGACTACATCCCGCTCGACTCCTCCCATTCGCCCGTCAACAAGGTCAACTACAAGGTCGAGCCGGCCCGCGTCGGCAAGCGGATCGATTACGAGGGCCTGACCCTCGAGATCTGGACGACCGGGGCCATCCGGCCCATGGATGCCCTGTCCCAGGCGGCCAAGCTCATGCGCGACCACCTCGGCATCTTCCTCAACGTCATCGACGAGCCGCTCGAGCGCGAATCGGCGCCCTCGAAGAAGGAGGTCCCATTCCTCCACCAGGCGGACGTCCTGGCCAAGACGATCGACCACCTGGAGCTCTCGGTCCGCTCCAACAACTGCCTCCGCTCGGCCGGCATCGAACGGATCTACGAGCTCGTGCAAAAGACCGAGGACGAGCTCCTCAAGACGAAGAACTTCGGCCGCAAGTCCCTTGCCGAGATCAAGGAGACGCTGGCCAATCTGAACCTCGGGCTGAACCTCGAGCTCCATCCCCGGCTCCTCGAGCGCATCCAGGCTGAGGTCAAGAGCGGAACGCCCGAGAAGGAGACGGAGGCATGAGGCATCAGGTCAAAAAAGGCATGCTCGGAAGGAACACCGCCCACCGGCGGGCGCTCCTGCGCAACCTGGTGACGTCGTTCCTCGAGCGCGAGCGCGTGCGGACGACCCTGGCCAAGGCCCGGTCGCTCCGGCCCGTCGCGGAGAAGTTGATCACCCTGGGCAAGCGGGGCACCCTGCACGCCCGGCGCCAGGCCCTGGCCTTCATGACCAAGGAAGAGGCGGTGAAGAAGCTGTTCGACGACATCGGGCCCCGCTTCAAGGAGCGTCCGGGCGGCTACACCCGGATCGTCAAGCTCGACCGGCGGGCCGGCGACGGCGCCGAGATGGCCATGATCGAGCTCGTCGGAACGGAGTTCAAGGCGAAGACGAAGAAAAAGAAGAAAGACGCCAAGAAGCCCGCCGCCAAGTAACGCCCTATCTCGGGGACATGTACCTTCGGTACGTGTCCCTTTTTTTTTTCTGAAGATCTGCCAGGTCGTCCCTTAACGGCCGCCTTTGGGCAAGTTCACCGGCGGCGAGGGATTTCGTCCCAAAGCCCCCGTAAGGGAAGGGGGGCCCGCCGGAGGCGGGGGAAACCAGCTACAAGGTTTCCGGGGTGCGGGGGCAAGGGACGATACCCGAGCCAAGCCGGAAAGAACTTGCCCTATTTGGCCCGCCGCGCCGCCTGGTAGATCTTCTGCCAACGCTCTTCCTTGAGCCGGTCGATCCGGACGCACGGCGTCTCGTAGGTCGTGGCGTTGATGAAATTCTCGGCGTCGATCATCATCCCGACGTGGCTGATCCTGTCGATGGCCCGGCCGAAGAAGATGAGGTCGCCGGCCTGCTCCTGGCCCTTGGGGACCTCGACGAGGCCGCTCTTGGTCATCTGGATATCGGCGTCCCGCAGGATGGGAACGCCGGACATCTTATAGATCAGCTGGGCGAACCCCGAGCAGTCGAGCCCGAGAGGGGAGGTTCCGCCCCAGAGATAGTTGATCCCGAGAAAGCGCTTCGACAGGGCGACCGTGTCCGTGACGGGGAGGCGCGGCCAGGTCCAGGACGCCTCGCGGATGCCGCCATCGCCCTTCTGGACCCAGGCCCGGTGGCCGCACGGCAGGGCGAGTTCGAGCCAACGCTCGCCCTTATCGCCGACGATCTCGAGGGCGGCGCTGATGGGCGCGACCTTGAGCGGCTTGTGGGCCGTGACGTCCGCCTCGCGATAGGTGTTGGCCAGCAGGGCCGACACGACGAAGACCTTTCCGGACGAGGCGTAAGGCTTTTCGCCGGGCTTCAGGAAGCGCAGGGCGGACGCGATGACCCAGCCCTGGTAGGTGTCGGGCGTCTCGATCTGGCACCAGTCCTCGCCCTTGGCGTTCTTTTCCTTCTTCAGGACCTTGACGTTGTCGCCGAGAAGGGCCTGGCTGACGACGTCGGTATCCTCGGTCGCGCTCCGGAACATGTTCTCCACGGACTTGACGACAACCGCCGCCGTGGGCTGGGCCGGGTCCTGCCCGGCCCAGGTCAGGGCGGGGGACAGGACGATCAGAAAAGCCGCGATCAGGATCCTGAGCATGTGGCACCTCCTCGCGAATATCCGAAGGGCTATCATACCGGGGAAGTCCGCGGGACTCAACCCCCCTAAAAACTCCGCTTCCCGCCGGTCCCCGATTTCTTTTATAATGCCCGGGAGAGGTGCCGAAATGGAACGAAAAGAATTCCTCAAGCTGGGACTCGCCGCCGCGGCCGGTACGATGCTGTCCGGCTGCACGCGGGGCCCCGAAACGTCGAGCGCGGCGTCTTCCGGGAAGACCCAGGTGACCGTCAAGATCTTCGATCTCAAGCTCCGCTACGTCTGGGGCCTGTCGCGCGGGACCTGGACGACGCGGCGCAACGCCTTCGTCCGTCTCGAAAAGGACGGTATTGCCGGCTTCGGCGAAGCCGCTCCGATCGCCCGCTACAACGAGACCGCCGAAGGCGCCGCAGCTTTCATCGAGAAGGCCCGCCCGGTCCTCGACCGTGACCTTCGCGACTACGCCGTGCGCTTCGCCGAGATCGAGGCCGTCGGACCCGGCGAGCACGCGGCCAAGGCCGCCCTGGACATGGCCATCCTGGATTGGTATTGCAAGACGCTCGGGATCCCCCTCTGGCGGCTGCTCGGGCTCGGCCGGGACAAGATCGTGACGACGACGTACACTATCGGCATCGACGAGATCCCGGTCATGCAGCAGAAGCTCCGGGAGGCCTCCGATTTCGGCGTTTACAAGATCAAGGTCGGGACCGCCGCCGACCGGAAGATCATCGAAGGCCTCCGCGAGGTCACGGACAAGCCCCTGCGGGCCGACGCCAACGAAGGCTGGAAGACCAAGGAAGAGGCCTTGGAGATGATCAACTGGATGGCCGGCCTGGGCGTCGAGCTCATCGAGCAGCCCCTCCCGGCCGCCCAGCTCGAGGACTATGCCTGGCTCAAGGACAGGGTCAAGATCCCGGTCTTCGCGGACGAGAGCCTGATCCTGCCGTCGGACCTGCCCAAGATCGCGCCGTATTACCACGGCGTCAACGTCAAGCTGATGAAGTGCGGCGGGGTCCAGGAGGCCGTCCGGTTGGCGGCCATGGGCCGGGCCCTCGGCCTCAAGCTGATGATCGGCTGCATGATCGAGAGCTCGGTCGGCATTTCGGCCGGCGCGGCCGTGGCCTCCCTTTACGATTACGCCGACCTCGACGGCACCCTGCTCATCTCGAACGACCCGTTCAAGGGGGTCGAGGTCGTCAAGGACCGGCTCGTCCTCAACGACAAGCCGGGTTTGGGCACCGACAGCGGGCTCTTCTAAGAGGAGGCTCAGAGGCCCCGCAGCGCCGCGGCCACCGGCTGTCGCACGGCCCGGACGGCCGGCGGGACGCCCCCGACGAGGCCCATCAGCAGGGCGAAGGCGAGACCCTGCGCGAGCAGCGCGGGCGTGATGCGGAAGGCGAAGGCCAGGTGGGAGAATGTCTGCCAGTTGATCGTCCCCGTCGTGAAGCCGTTCATCGGCAGCACCGCGAGACAGCCGACCAGGCCCCCGATCAAGGCGATGAAGAGGGACTCGAAGACGAAGGACAGTACGATGGTCCCTCCCCCAAAGCCGAGGGCCCGCATCGTCGCGATCTCGCGGGACCGCTCGGCGACGGCCGAATACATCGTGTTCAGCGCGGCGAAGACCGCCCCGACCCCCATGACCAGGGCGACGAGAAAGCCCAGGAGCCGGATGAGATCGGTCAGGGTCCGCGACTGGGCCCGGTAGTAGTCGGTCTCCCGGGAGACCTGGACCGACAGGCGCGGGTCGGACGTCAGCGCGTCCTTGAAGCGGGTCAGGGCCGCCGGCGATTCGAGGCGGACGGTCGCCGATTGGAAGACGTTCGTCGGCCGCTTGTAGATCTCGCTGAGAACGTTGGCGTCGCACCATATCTCGGAGTCGAAGGCGCTGCCGCCGGCGTCGAAGATCCCGACGACCTTCCATGTGCCGCCGCCGAACCGGAGGCTGCCGCCGAGGGCGAAGCCCCTATAGGACGCGATGGCGTTCGAGCCGACGACGAGCTCGGCCAGGCCAGGTTGGAAGAACCGCCCGGCCTTGAGACGGACGTTGGGGCGGACGGCGAGGGCCCGCGGCGAGACGCCCCGGACCTGGACGTTGGCGTCCGTGCCCGTTTTGGCCAGCGGGAAGGCGGCGATGACGACAACCTCGCCCGAGGCCAGCGGGCCGCCTCCGTTCCGGGCGACGCCGGCCGCGTCCTCGATCGTCCGGAGGTCCTCGAGCGTGACGGCGCTGACCATCTCGGAATCCGCGCCGGCCCGGAGAACGATCGCGTTGCCGGGCGACCCCGAAGCGACGAGCGTGGCCCGGAAGCCCTGGGCCAGGGCCAGCATGGCGACGAAGACGCCCACGGTCCCGGCCACGCCGAGGACGGTCACGATGGCCGAGGACCAGCGCTGGAAAACGCTGCGGACGTTGTAAACGATCGGGATGGCCATGTCAGACCCTCCTCAGGGCGTCAACGACCTTGAGCCGCATCGCGCCGATCGCCGGCAAAAGGCCGGCCGTCACGCCCACGGCGAGCGCCAGGAGGAACCCGGCGGCGAAGGTGAGCGGGGAGACATAGAGCACGCCGAGCATGGGCAGGGCCCGGGTGAGGCCGGGCAGGACGAGCTTGGCCAGGGCCAGGCCGATAAGGCCGCCCTGCGCGGCGATGAGGACGGCTTCGGCCAGGACAAGCCGCATGACGCGCGGGTCGGAGAAGCCGATCGTCTTCAGGACGGCCAGCTCGCCGGAGCGCTCGCGGACGGCGATGGCCATGGTGTTCCCCGTGACGAGGAGGAGAGTGAAGAAGACGACCAGCCCGATGGTCATGATCAGCAGCTCGATGTTCCCCATCTGGTTGACGAAGGAGGCGGCGAAGGCCTTTTCGGTCTGGGTCAGGGTCTCGAAGGGCGAATTCGCGAACAGCGCGTCGATGGCCTTGGTGATACGGACGGCGTCGCCGGGGTCCCGGAGCTTGACGACGTACCACCCGACGGTGCCCTTGCCGAACTGACGGTTCTCCTCCAGGTAATCGGCCCGGAAGAACATCCCGGTCGTGTCGGCGTCCGGGCGGCTGCCCTCATAGATGCCGGCGACGTTGAACTCCCAGTCGCCGGCCCAGATCGTCCCCCGGACCGGGATCCTGTCGCCGACCTTGAAGCCGAAGCGCTTGGCCAGGGCGCGTCCGACCATGCACGCCTGCCGGTCCCTCATGAACGCCTCTCGTCCTTCCGGGGAGACCACATAATCCGCGTAGACGTCGAACCAGGTGTCCTTGTCGACCGCGAATTGGGCGAAGAAGTTGCGCTCGTCCTGATAGACCCCGCCGAACCAGGTGGCGTACGTGACGTTGGCCACGCCCGGGACCTGGAGGATCCGGTCCCGGTACGACAGGGGCAGGGGGAGGATCAGGGAAACGCGGTTGATCACGTCCAGCCGGTCCGCCCCAGCCGCGTCGGCGCCGCCCCGGAATCCCACCCGGATGGCGGCGAGGAGCCCGAAAAGGAACAGGGCTACGGCGAAGGAGCCGATGGTGAGCGTCGTGCGGACCTTCTTGCGGCGAAGGTTGGCCCAGACCAGCCGGAACGACCTCATGCCCGGCCTCCGGCCGCCTCCATGAGGACGCCCTTGTCGAGGTGGAGCACGACCTTGGCCCGTCCTGCGGCCTGCGGATCGTGGCTGACCATCAGGACGGTCTTGCCGTGCTCTTTGACGAGGCGGTCGATGATCTCCATGATCTCGTCGGCGCTCTTGCGGTCCAAGTCGCCCGTGGGCTCATCGCACAGGAGGAAGGTCGGGTCCGCGACCACGGCCCGGGCGATGGCCACCCGCTGCTCCTGGCCGCCTGACAGCTGACGCGGGTAATGCCGCATGCGGTCCGAGAGGCCCACGACGGCGAGCGCGGTCTCGACGTGTTTCCGGCGCTCGGCCTTGGAAAGCCTGGTCAGGAGGAGGGGCAGCTCCACGTTCTGGAAGGCGGTCAGGACGGGGATGAGGTTGTAAAGCTGGAAGATGAAGCCCACATGGCGGGCCCTCCAGGCCGTCAGACTGCCCGAGGACATCCGCGTGATCTCGTCGCCGGCGACCGTGATGCTTCCCGACGTCGGCACGTCCAGCCCGCCGAGCAGGTTGAGCAGCGTCGTCTTGCCCGAGCCGCTCGGGCCCATGAAGGCCACGAAATCGCCCGCGTCGACGTCCAGGTTCAGGCCCTGGAGGACGTGGATCTCCTCATTGCCCCGGATGTACTTCTTGTCCAGGCTGCGAACCCGGACGAGGGCCGTGCCGTCCCCCTTTCCGTCGATCCTGACCATCTCGGCCTCCTCCGGCTCACTTGACCTTGATCCTCTGGCCGTCGCGGAGATCGGCGGGACCTTCGACGACGACCTTGTCGCCGGGCGAGAGCCCGGCCGTGATCTCGACGTCGGCGCCGAGCTCGAGGCCTAGGCTGACCGCCCTCCGCTCGAGGACGCCCCCCCGGTCCACGAAGACGACCGTCCGGCCGTCCACCGTCCGGACCGCTTCGCGCGGGACGACAGCCCGCGCCGTAGGCCGCGCCCCCCCCTGTTCTCCGGCCAGGAACGAGACCTTGACGCCCATGTCCGGGAGAACGCGGGGATCGAGCTTGTCGAAAGCGATGCGGACCTTCACGGTGGCTTTCTGGCGGTCGGCCGTCGGGATGACCGTCCGGACGGAGGCGGGGATGCGCCAGTCGGGGTAGGCGTCGATGACGGCCTCGACCCGCTGGCCCGGGACGACGCGGGCGATGTAGGATTCGTTGACGTCCACCTCGATCTCGATCGAATCCATATCGACGATCGTGGCGATCCCCGTCCGGGTGAAGCCTCCGCCGGCCGAGATCGGCGAGACCATCTCGCCTTTCTGGGCGTCCTTGGAGACGACGATCCCCCCGAACGGGGCGCGGACGATGCAATTCTCGACGTCCTGGCGGGCCAAGGCGATCTGGGCGTCTGCGGCCTTCACCTGTTCTTCCGCGGCCGCCACCTGGGCCTTCAGGCTCTCGGAGGCGGTGCGGGCCTGGTCGAGGGCCTGGGTGCTGGCGTAGCCATCGGCCGCGAGGCTCGCGCTCCGTATGAGCTCCCGCTCGGCGTTGGCGAGATTGATCCGGAGCGAGGCGATCGCGGCGGCCGTCGCGTCCCGCTGGGTCCGGGCGGCCTGCAGCCGGCGTTGGGCGTCTGAATCGTCGAGCCGGGCCAGGAGCTGCCCCTCGGCGACGGCCATGCCCTCATCGACGAAGACGTCGACGACCCGGGCGGTGATCTTGGCCGCGACCGTGGCCCTGCGGCGCGGCGTGATATAGCCGCTGGCGTTCAGGAGCGTTGCGGCCGCGGGGTCCCCGCCGGGCCGCGCTTCGGCGAGCGTGACCACGGCGGTCCTCCCGCGGAGCCCCATGAAGGCCCCGGCGAGGATGAGGACGGCAACGGCGGACCAGGCAATGAGGCGCTTGGTCCGCCGTCCCATGACAGATGTGCGGACGCGTTCATCGATCCTCAGGCCGGACAGGTCGGGCCCGCCGGAAGGGTTTTTTTGGTCCATTTCAACCTCAAGAATTCCTGTTGCACGATTCGTGCCAGCCCGGGTGAATAAGGCCCCCGATCAGGGGGTCTTGCCGACCTCGATAACGAGCTTCTGGCCGACGGCGATGATGTCTGAGGCAAGGCCGTTGGAGGCCTTGATCTTCTCCACGGTCGTCCGGTAGACCTTGGCGATCTGGAAGAGATTGTCCCCGTTCTTGACGATGTGCGTGATCGTCTCGCCCGTCTTGGCGGCCGGCGCCGTCACGGCGGCCGGCGTTTCGACGCCGCCCCGGGAAGGGACGCGCAGGACCTGGCCGGGACGGATGAGGTTCGACCGCAGGCCGTTGAGGCTCTTGATGGCATTCACGGAGGTCCGGTAGCGGCGGGCGATCGCCCCGAGGGTGTCGCCAGAACGGACGGTGTGACGGTCCGTGACCACGTCGGGCGGGATGTACTGGGGCAGTGAGGCGATGCAGGCCAGGCATTGCTCGCCGTAGCCGTCCGGGACGCGGAGGTCGTAGGCGTAATTCGGCGTCGAATCGTGCCGCAGCTCGGAGTTGAGGGTGACGAGCTGGGCCTGGTCGAGACCGAGGTTCTGCGACAGCGTCGCCAGCTTGACCGCCGCGTTGACCTTGATCGATTCGAACTGGAGCGGCGGGTCGGGCGTGGGCAGCTGGAAGCCGTATTTCGCCGGATCGCCGACGATGAGGAGGGTCGCGATGAACCGGGGCACATGCCGGGCCGTCTCGAAGGGCAGATTGGCGAAAATGTCCCAGAAGCTGTCGAAATAGTCGACCTTCTGGGCCCGGATGACCCGCTGGACGGCCGCCTCGCCGCAGTTGTAGGCGGCGACGGCCGTCGTCCAGTCGCCGAACATGTCGTGCAGCTCGATCATGTACTGGATGGCCGCCCGCGTGGCCTTGACCGGGTCCATGCGCTCGTCGACGTACTTGTCCTGCTTAAGGCCGTAGCGGTAGCCCGTCGAGCGGATGAACTGCCACATGCCCAGGGCCCGGGCCCGGGACAGGGCCCGCGGCTTGAAAGCGCTTTCGATGAGCGGGATCCAGGCGAGCTGCTCCGGCAGATGCTCCTTGCGCAGCTCCTGAAGGATCATGTCCCGGTACTGGCCGGACCGCCGGAAGGATTCCTCGAAGGCCCTTCTCTCCACCGTCTGGAACGACTTGATCTCCCGCGCGACCCACTGGTTCTCGATGAGGGGGATGGAGCCGTTGACCGAGGAGGCCAGGGTCGTGCGGGAGGCCGAGATCTTCTGAATGCGCTGGGCGATGAGGAGGCGGAGGTCCTGCTTCTCCTGGATAAGAGGGGAGTCGGCCGGGACGGACATTCTCAGAAGGAAGCCGTAGGCTTCGTCGAGCTTGGTCAGGGCCCCTTCCATGTCCTCCCGCCCCAGGGCCTCCTGCGCGTCTTCATAGGCCGCGAATGCGTCTTCGAGGAGGGTCGCGGCGTCCTTTTCCTCCAGTTCTTGCTTGGCGGTTTGGCTCGAAACGTCCGGAGCGGGCTCGCCGGCGGGACGGACGGTTTCGACGGCTGCATCGGGCTTGACGGCTTCCGGCTGCGCCGGTTCGGCCGACGGGACGGCGGTCGGGGCCGGTTCGGGCGTCGTCTTAACAGCCTTGGGTGACGGGGAACAGGCCGCCAGCGCGAGAAGGATCAGCGGAATGACGGCCCAGGCGGGAGAGATGCATCGCTTACATGTCATTTCTAATATGTTATATACCAACATCCGAGGACGGTCAATCCCCGTTTTAGAGTATGCTCTCAGCGGACCTTGCGGTGCCACTTCCAGGCCGTCTCGACGATCGTTTCGAGCGAGGACAGCCGGGCTTTCCAGCCGAGCAGCCTTTCGGCCTTAGCCTTTGAGGCCAGGAGTACGGCTACATCGCCATGGCGGCGCGGCGCGACGTCGTACGGGACCGGGCTCCCGGTCACTTTTTCGGCCGTCCGGATGACCTCGAGGACGGAATGGCCTTCTTCGGTGCCGAGATTGACGATGTCGCCCGGACCTCCGGCGAGGAGCGACCGCAAAGCCAGGACGTGGGCCGAGGCCAGGTCCGTGACGTGGATGTAGTCGCGGAGGGCCGTGCCGTCGGGCGTCGGGAAATCGCCGCCGAAGACCCGCAGGCGCGGCCTTTTCCCGAGGACGCTGAGGAGGATATTGGGCACAAGGTGCGTTTCGGGATCGTGGCATTCTCCGGCGCTGCCGTCGACGGCCGCCCCGGCGGCGTTGAAGTAACGGAGGGCGATCGAGCGCAAGCCGTGGGCCCGCTCGTAGTCGCGGAGGATGTCCTCGACCATGAGCTTGGCTCGGCCGTAAGGGTTGGCCGGCCGCGTCGGGTGGCTCTCGGGGATGGGCGCTCGTTCGGGCTCGCCGTAGACGGCCGCTGTCGAGGAGAAGATAAGGACTTTCGTGCCGGCCTCGAGCATGGCGTCGAAGAGGTTCAGGCTCGTCGTCAGGTTGTGGGTGTAGTATTTCCGGGGGTCGGCGTAGGATTCGCCGACCTGGATGAGCGAGGCGAAGTGGAGGACGGCGGCGATGTCGTGATCGCGGAAGACCTGCCGCAGGGCGTTGCGGTCGAGAAGGTCGGCCCTGACATGCGGGACGTCCCCGATGAGCTCCGGCCGGCCGCTCGAGAAGTTGTCGAGGACGAGGACGTCGAAACCCTCCCGGACGAGCTCTTTGACCGTGTGGGAGCCGATGTAGCCGGCGCCGCCGGCGACGAGGATGGTCATGGGGTCGTCCTTTCGACGAGGCGGCGGGCCCTCTCGAGGCCCTCGGCCTTGGTCTCGAAGCCGTTATCGAGCTGGGCTTTGTAGAGCTTCTTGAGGATGCGGCCCATTTCCGGGCCTGGCTGGACGCCCAGCTTGAGGAGGTCCCGGCCCATGACCAGCGGCTTGATGGTCTCCCGGTTGACCTTGAGCTCGTCGAACTTTTTGAACAGCCAGCGGGCCTGCTTGTCGAGGCCGCGAAGGAGGCGGGCCCCGCGTCCGGCCCGGTCGGCGGCGTCGAGAAGGACGACGAGATCGATCTCGCCCTGGACGTCCGCGGCCAGGCGGTTGAAGGCCTTTTTGGTGACATCGTCGCGGTGGGTCCACAGCTCGCCCGCCCGGTGATGGGTCCGGATGAGGAGGGGGACCATGCGGCCGATGGCGTAGCCGTTCCAGGTCTGGACCTTGAACCGCGCCAGGATGCGCCGGGCCGCCCGCTCGCTCTGGATATCATGCCCGCACGAGGTCACAGCCATGCGGCCCCGCTTGTATTCCCAACGGGTCGTCGTGGTCTTTCCGAGGTCGTGGTAGAGCGCGGCCAGGAGCAACGCCAGGCGCTTTGGGACCGGGAGGCCTGACGCGCGGCCCAGGGCGGCGGCCTGGTCGACGCTGAGCTTGGTGTGGGCCCAGACGGTGTGATGGCCGAAGGCGTCCTGCTCGGGGTGGAAAACCGAATCCTGGATGACCAAGGCCAGGGCCTGGAGCTCGGGGAACCATTGGTCGAGGACGCCAAGCCGGAACATCTCCTCGAGGCCGATAGACGGCCGCGGGGAATCGAGGAGCACCCTGAACATCTCGTCGTTGACCCGTTCGACGCTGAGGCCGGCGAGGCTGACGGCCCGGGCCGCCGGGTAGATGGCCGGATCGACCTTGAAGCCGAGCACGGAGGCGAAGCGGGCCACCCGGACGATCCGGAGGGGGTCGTCGGGAAAGGCCGCCGGATTGGTCAGCCGGATGCGCTTGGCCAGGGTGTCCTTGCGGCCCTCGAAGGGGTCGATGAGCGTCCCGTCCTTCAAGCGCATAGCCATGCTGTTGGTCCGAAAATCCCGCCGCTCGAGGTCCTTTTCGACGGGCAGGCCGGGGTCGGCGGCGACGATGATGTCCTTGTGACCCCGCGCCCCCTCGGCGCCGGCCCGGTCGATCCGAGGCAGGGCGATATCGTAGGTCCGGCCCTGGCGCCCGAACTTGATGATGCCAAAGCTCTTGCCGACGAGGTCGACACGGCCGTGCTTTTCGAGCTTGCGGACGAGCTTGTCGAGGGGGTGACGGGCGACGAGGAGGTCGATCTCCGTCGAGGGCCGGCCGAGGACGAGGTCCCGAACGAAGCCGCCGACCGCGTAGACGTCCGCCCCGAAAAGCCGGACGAAGAGCGCCCGGTCGGGGAAGTCGAACGGGAGGGAGGTCATTCGGTGCCCGGGAACTTCTCCAGGATCTCCTTGACGGCGTCCTTGTGGACCATGAACATCAGGCATTTCAGGCGGATGTAGTCGTCCTGGTAGAAGAAATAGCCCTTGGCCTTACCCCACCAAGCATTCTCCCAGGAGTCCTTGATGAGGAACCAGTTGCCCTTGCCCGACTCGAGATAGCCGACGCAGTGGACGGCGTGGTCGTCGGTCGAAGTGCCGTTCGCGAAGCGCAGCTCCCGGCTGGACTGGTCGATGTAAGCGGAGGGGATGTCGAAGGTGGGCACCATGGCCAGGTCGCTCTCGCCGAGATATCCCGGCTCCGAGAAATCGACCGCCAGCGTCGCGGTATAGCCTCTACGGAGGGCCCGGAGGAGGGCCAGCGAGAATTCATAAAGCGGCAGATTGCGGAACTCGCCGCTGTGCCACCAGTTATCGGGGACGCGGTAGGAGCCTTGTGTGTAAAAGGGGAGATACATGAAGCTGATGAACGAGACGTAGTCGTCCGGGACGAGGCCGAGGGAAGCGAGGTATTCGAGCGGCGTCAGGGTCTGGCCGTCGACGCTGATGCGGGCCGGGGGGTGCCCCAGGTGCTTGTCCAGGATGGCCCGGACGCCGGCGATGGCGGGGTCTTCGGCCCAGGAGTTTTTGGCGGCAAGCCCGGTCAAATAGTCCCGGATCTCGCGGAAGAGCAGCCCGTGATCGTGGGCGGTCCGGCCTTCGATGAGCCCCGGATAGTCGGTCTCGCGGACGAGGCCGTACTGCTCGATGCGGGCCAGGGCGGAATTGGGCTCGGAGCCCTGCCCCAGGAAGGAGCCGCCCTTTTCACGGATGAAGCGGCGCGCTTTCTCGACGTATTCCCAATAGACCGTGTGCATCTCGGACAGCTTGACCTCGGCTTTTCCCTGCCGCCTCAGCTCGGACTCGAGGAGAGACGTTGCCGCGAACGACCAGCAGGTCCCCGTCTTGCCCTGCTCGACGGGAGGGAGGTGGAAGAGCTTGGTGAACTCGACGAGGTCCGTCGGATGGGTGAAGGCGGAAACGTCGGCCGCGAGGAAGGTCTGATCCGTGCTTTCGGGTCTCTCGCGGGCGTAGATGGCCTGGTCGTGTTTGGGCTGGCCGAGGGCGGTCCCCGGCGGGGCAGGCTCCTTACGGCCGCACGAGAGGGCCAACCCTCCGAGGACCAAGACAACAAGGGCGAGAATGACCGTCCTGCATCTGCTCATCGGTGTGCCTCCTCCCGGAGATTCATGCCCGGGCATGGACCCTCATTATAGGGCCCGCCGCCCCGAACTGCAATGGCCGCGCCTTGCCAGCAGGGGCGGATTTAGGTATTCTTGTAGCACACATGGACTCACGAAGAGCCTCAAGAGGAGCCGTGCCCGGCGCCGCGTTTCTGGCTTTGTTCCTGGCGGGGATCCCCCTAAGGGCCGCTTCGACCCCGGCCGCCGCGGCCAGGGACGAAGTCACCTTGTCCCTCAAAGAGAAGGTCATCAAGAACCTGAGCTCCTCGGGTCTCGTCCTGGCCTTCCACGTCGCCGTCTCCAATCCCGCCGCCGCCCCCCGCGAGCTCGTTCGCTACCGGTACAGGGTCAGGATCAACCAGAAGGAGTACATCAACATTGCGGTCACCCTGGAGGCGCCCCTGGCCGTGCCGCCGGACGGGGAGACGCTCATCGCCCTGCCGGTCAAGATCACCTACGACCTGCTGCGGCAGGCCATCGGCCCGATCGAGGGCCAGGCGCTCTGCGATATCGTCGGCGACATGTATTTTCTCAATGAGCGCAAAAGGGAGCAGAAGGCGTCCTTCGCTTATAGCGGGGAGTTCCCGATCTTCCAGGACCCCGAGGTCGACCTGCAGCCGCTCGAGGTCCTGGACTTGACCGTGGGCGGCGCCGACGTCGTGTTCCATCCCCGCTTCAAGAATTTCAACGGCTACGACCTTATCCTCGACGCCGTCGACTTCGAGCTCTTTTTCAGCGGCCATCGCGTCCTCGCCGGATCCGTCGAGGGGGACAAGAACCTGCCGCGGACGGGTGAAAAGGTTTTCGCCCTGCCGTTCCTCGTCGATTTCTTCGAGGCGGGCGAGGACGTCCGCGCCGGCTTCGCCAAGGACGAGTTCTCCTGCCGGTTCTCCGGCCGCCTCGTGATCGCTTCGGTCTGGGGGCCGCTCGTCATCCGCTTCGACAAAACGCAGCCGCTGCGGCTCGATAAGAAGTCCTCTTAGAACCAGTAGCTCAGCCCGAGGGTCAGGGCGAGTCCGCCGACCTCGAAATCGTCGAAATCCACGAACATGTTGTCGAACCGGACCTTGGCCGCGTGATAGCGGGCCTCGGCCTCGATGGTCGCCCGGTATCCGATGGGGACCTGGAAGCCGCCGAAAGCGTGCCAGCCGAAGGCCATTTCGCTCTCGCGCGCGCTGAGTCCCTCGACCGGAAAGATGTCGATGTCGCCCAGATCGGGATCGGTGTAGATCCAGGGGTCGGCGAAATTGACCTGATCGCCGAACATGCGCACGCTGGCGAAGACCAGGCTGGCGCCGCCGCCGATATAGGGGATGATCTTGGTCTTCCGGCCGAGCGGGAGGAACTTGAGCGACAGCTGCACCGGCGTGATGCTGGCGCGGAAAGAGTGCACGATGTCATCGCCCAGGTAGAACTCGAAGGGGAACGCGAAATCCCCCTCGGTGAGGGTGTTGAGGACCCAATCGTTGTAGAAGCCGATCTGGCTTCTGTTGTACCCGTCCACGCTCAAGGCCACGCTCATGTTCGGCCCGAGAAAGCGGTCGTAGCTGAGACCGACCATCCCGCCGCGATAGTCTTTCGGCAGGAAGCTCATCTGGTCGAGCTCGATCGTCCAGAGGCTGTCGGGGTGGAGGCCCAGGTAGGAATTGGACAGGGCCCGGGGCATGAAATAACCGGCCCGGAGGGAGATCGAATCGGCAAAGCCCAAGGCCGGGATGAGAAGCAGCAGTCCAGCGGCGAGGATGGTCAGTTTTTTCATTTCGTTCCTCCTATACGTCCGTCATTATAGCAAAAAATATGCCAGCCTGGGGCCGGCCTTTATCAGGCAGGGCCGGTTCGGGGGACTGTGCCCAAAACAGGTCAGGTGTCCTCCGGGGCGGGACGCCCGTATGTTTGACTTTTGGCCAGGGGGCGGCTACCATCCCCTTCAGAAGACCCGCCATGAGCGAAACGCGCGTCGTCCGGCTGGATCCCGAAGCCGCCAACGCCCTCCCGGACGCCGGCGAGGTCGCCGCGGCCCTGCTCGCCGGCGCCGTGGCGGCTTATCCCACCGAATCGTTCTACGCCCTCGGCGCGGCGGCATTTTCGAAAAAGGGCGTGGAGCGGGTCTACCGCCTCAAGAGGCGGGAGGCCTCGAAATCCCTGTCCTTCATCGTCTCGGGTCTGGACATGGTCAAAGAGATCGTATCCGCGCTGCCCCCCTCGTTCCTGGCCCTGGCCGGCGAGCTCTGGCCGGGCCCCCTGACGCTCGTTCTCCCCGCCGCGCCCGGCCTTCCGGAGCGCCTCCTCGGACCGGGGCGGACGATCGCCGTGCGCATCCCGCCGCTCGCCTGGCTCCGCGCCCTCGTCGAGGAGCTCGCGGAGCCCCTGACCGCCACGAGCGCCAACGTCGCGGGGGAAAGGGCCCTGGCCGACCCTTCGGAGGTGATGGCCGCTTTCGGCGGCCGGATCGATCTCGTCATCGACGGCGGCCCGGCCCCGGGCGGCTTGGCGTCGACGATCGTCGATATCGCCGGCGATAGGCCGCGGATCCTCCGCGAGGGCCGGATCCCGGCGGCCCGGATCGAGGCCCTTCTCCGCGGGCTTACTTGACGATCGCGCCCGGCGCGATGTCGCGGTCGAAGAAGGGGATGAGGGCCTTGTTGTCGGGCGTGATGGCCGCGAGAAGCATGGCCTGCGACTCGATGCCCCGGATGACGGCCGGCTTGAGGTTGACGATGACGATGAGCTTCTTGCCGACGAGCTCCTCGGGGGCGTAAGTTTCGGCGATCCCGGCGATCATCTGCCTCTGCTCCGTGCCGATATCGATCTTGAGCTTGAGGATCTTGGTCGCGCCGGGAACGCGCTCCGCTTCGAGGATCTGGGCCACCCGAAGGTCCATTCTCTTGAATTCTTCATAGGTGATCTGGTCCATGGCGATGACTCCCTTCGTCGTCGGTTCGGGCCCCGCGGCCGGGGCGGCGGCCGGCGCGCCGGCCTCGTCGCCCAGGAAATCCTTCAAGGCGACCCTCGGGAAGAGCGCGTGCGGCGTCCCGACCTTCCGGCCGGGGCCGAAATCGCTGAACGTGAGCGTCTCCCAGAGGACCTCCGCCGGTTTCTTCGTTTCGCCGAGAAAGCCCCAGATCTTCCCGGCCGACCCGGGCATGACCGGATAGACGAGGTAGCTCACGCCGCGAATGGCCGCCGCGGCCTGGAGCAGGATTCGGGCCAGCCGGGGCCGCCGGGACGCGTCCTTGGCCATGATCCAGGGCTCGTTTGTCGCCAGGTAACGGTTGACCATGCCGATGTAGGCCCAGATCTCCTCCAGGGCCTTGTTGAGGGCGCAGGCGTCGTAGAGGTCGAAGACGCGGCCCTTCAGCTCCTCGAAATCCGTCCGCACCCGGGCGTCCTCGGCCGTCTCTTCGTCCGGCCCGGCGATCTCGCCGCCGAAGTAGTTGCCGATCATCGTCAGCGTCCTCTGGACGAGGTTCCCGAGATCGTTGGCCAGGTCGGAGTTGACCCGGTGGAGGAAACCCTCATGGGAGAAGTTGCCGTCCTGGCCGATGGGGATCTCGCGGAGAAGGAAGTAACGCAGCGGGTCAGGCCCGAAGACCTTGAGCAGGATGTGCGGGTCGAGGACGTTGCCCTTGGACTTGGACATCTTGGTGTCGTCCTTGAGCCACCAGCCGTGACCGTAGACCGTCCGCGGCAGAGGCAGCCCCGAGGCCATGAGGAAGGCGGGCCAATAGACGGCGTGGAACCTCAGGATGTCTTTGCCGACAAGGTGGATGTCGGCCGGCCAGAACTTCTCGTAGCGGGCCACGTTCCAGTCGTATCCGATGCCCGTGACATAGTTGTGGAGGGCGTCGAACCAGACGTAGATCGTGTGCTTTGGATCGCCCGGCACGGGGATGCCCCACTTGACGGTCGTCCGGGTGATGCTGAGGTCCTTGAGCCCGCCGCGGACGAAGCTCGAGACCTCGTTCAGGCGGCTCTGCGGCCGGACGAACTCGGGATGCCGCTCATAAAGCTCGAGGAGCCGGTCCTGGTAGGCGGACAGCCGGAAAAAGTAGGTCTCCTCGGAGACCGCCGAGGCCTTCTTGCCGCAGTCGGGGCAGACCTTGCAGCCCTCGGACTCGAGGGGCACGTCGTCCGGCAGGAAGTTCTCGTCGGAGACGCAATACCAGCCCTTGTATGTGCCCTTGTAGATGTCGCCCCGGTCGAGGAGATTCTGGAAGAGCTTCTGGACGCCCTTCTCGTGGAACTCCATCGTCGTCCGGACGAAGAAGTCGTAGGAGATATCGAGGGCCTTCCACAGGTCCTGGGCCCGGCCCACGACCGAGTCGGCCAGGGCCTTCGGCGTCAGGCCCTTCTCGGCCGCCGCCTTCTCGATCTTCTGGCCGTGTTCGTCCGTCCCGGTCAGGAAAAAAACCTCTTGCCCGGCCACCTTGTGGAACCGGGCCAGGGTGTCTGCGATGATCGTCGTGTAGGCGTGCCCGATGTGGGGCACGTCGTTGACGTAGTAGATCGGCGTCGTGACGTAGAACGTCTTCTTAGAATTCGTTGACATTGATGGGTCCTCCCCGGATGAGCATCATGGCCTCGGCCCGCGTCGCCGGGTTCTTCCGGAACGAGCCGCGGACGGCCGAGGTCACCGTGATCGACTTGGGCTTTTTCGCCCCGCGCATCGACATGCACATGTGCTCGGCTTCGATGACGACCATGACGCCCAGGGGCTGCAGGTGCTTGTCGAGCAGGTCGGCGATCTGTTTCGTCAACCGCTCCTGGACCTGGAGCCGCCTGGACAGGGCCTCCACGACCCGGGCGATCTTGCTCAGGCCGACGATGCGCCCGGACTTCGGAATATAGGCCACGTGGGCCACTCCCGCGAAGGGGAGGAGGTGATGCTCGCACATCGAATAGAGGGGGATGTTCTTGATGAGGACCATTTCGTCGTGCTTTTCGTCCTCGATCGTCCGGAGGTTCCGGGTCGCCTCGCGCTCGGAGCCGCCGAGGATCTCGGCCAGCATGCGGGCGACGCGCTTGGGGGTGGCCCGGATGCCCGCGCGGTGGAGGTCCTCGCCGACGCCTTCGAGGACGAGCTTCACGCCCTTTTCGATCTTCTTGGTGTCCATCGTGGTCCTTCCGCCCCCCATGGCCGCTAGCGCTTCCTGTGGAGCTCGCAGACGGCCTTGTGGGCGATCTCTTTGAGGGGTTTGCCTGACTTGCGGGCCGCCTTGAGGAGGTCTTCGTACTCCGGCTGGACGTTGACGGTCTCTCCGCCGAGGGCCGCCATCTTGACGCCGATCTTCTCGCCGCCGACCCGGACGGTCCGGAACGCGCGCTCGAGAACGCGCCGGCCGACGGGATAGAACCGGACCCCGATCGACGTCGTCTCCCGGAACACGGCCTCGATCAGGGCGTCCATGCGGTCGCCCGCCACGAGGATCGAGAGCTTCGTGCCCAGGCGGCTCTTCTTCATGACGACGGGCGATAACGTGGCGTCGAGGGCGCCTTCTTCGAAGGCCCGGTCGAGGAAGTGGGCCAGGAGCTGCGGCGAAGCGTCATCGATCGTCGCCTCGACGATGAAGACGCTCTTCGTTTCGTCGAAGGCCGCGGCCTCGCCGAAATAGACCCTCAGGATGTTGGGGATCTCGGGGAACTCTTTCGCCCCGGCGCCCCGGCCGATCTTCTCGTAGACGAGCTCGGGGAGTTTGATGAACCGCTTGGTCAGGGCCGCGACGATGGCCGCGCCCGTCGGGGTCACGAGCTCCGATTCAACCCAGGCCGCGTAGACCGGCGCCTTCCTCAGGAGCTCGGCCACCGCGGGCGGGGGGACGGCCAGCCGGCCGTGGGACGTCTCGACCCAGCCGGAGCCGACATTAAGCGGCGAGCAGTAGACCTCGCCGATGCCGAGCTCGTCCAGGAGGACGGCGGTCCCGACGACGTCGACGAGAGCGTCATCGGCTCCGGCCTCATGGAGATGAGCCTCCTTGAACCGCCTGCCGTGGACCTTGGCCTCGGCTTCGAAAAGCCGCTTGAAGATGAGGAGGGCGCGGTCCTTGACGGCCGGGGAGAAGCGCCCCTTGAGGATGATGCGCTCGACATCGCCGAGATTGCGCCCGATGTGCTCGTGGCCGTGGACCTCGACATCGACCTTGACCGCGGCGAACCCGCCCCGGCGGACCCGGCGGACGGCGATCTCGACGGGCAGGCGGAGACCGGCCATCTTCTCCTTGAAGAGGGCCGGGTCGACCCCCAGGTCGAGGAGCGCGCCAAGGGTCATGTCGCCGCTGATCCCCGAGGACGCGTCGAGATAGACGTATTTCATCTGTCCTGTTCTTTCATGACCGGCGATCCGGGGGCCGATCGATCCCGGCCGCGGGCCGCTTTTCCCTCAGGCGCCTGTCGAGAGCGGGAAGGACTTCCCCGGCCTTTCCGGGGAAGAAATAATCGGCCTGGGGAGTAAGGGGTGTCGGTTCGATGTTGACCTCGATGATCTTTGCCCCGGCGCGGGCCGCGGCAAGCGGGAGGGTGGCGGCCGGCTGGACGACGGAGGACGTTCCGATCACGAACATGACCTGACAGGCCTCGCTGATGCGGCAGGCCCGGTCGAGGACGACGGGATCGAGCGATTCTCCGAACCAAACGATATGCGGCCGGAAGAGGGAGCCGCAGTTCGGACAGACGGGAGGGATGTGGGGCAGGGGCGTGTCCCTTATCTCCTCGACGGTCCCTTCCCGCAGGCACCGGAGCTTCCAGATGTTGCCGTGAAGCTCGACGATATTGCGGGAGCCGGCCTTGGCATGGAGGCCGTCGACGTTCTGGGTGATGACGGCGAAATCCCCGAACAGGCCTTCCCAGCCGGCCAGGACCCGGTGTCCGGCGTTGGGCTCGACAGGAGCGATGAGGCCCCGCCGCCAGTCGTACCATTCCCAGACGAGGGCGGGGTCGCGCTCGAAGGCCTCGGGCGTGGCCAGAGACTCGGCTTTGTATTGTTTCCAGAGCCCGTCCTTGCCCCGGAACGTGGGAACGCCGGACTCAGCGGAAATCCCCGCGCCCGTGAGCACGGCGACCCGGCGAGCGCCGGCCAGAACCTCCGCGGCCTCTTCGAGATGACGTTCGAACATTTTCGGATCTTTCGGCCCTTAGAATATCGTTTTCATCTGAAAAAAGCAAAACGCGCCCCGCCCCTCACGGCGGAGACGAGAGTCGCGGCTCAGGGTCAATCCCGAACGCCGGAATGACGGGAGGCGGGGGATTGACTCCACATCACCGAAAAGGGTATATGGAGTCGAGGAGGATCCATGGCCGGGACCAAGACGACCAGACTGCCCAAGGCGACGATCGGCATTCTCGGCGGCACGGGGCTCTACGAGATCGAAGGTTTCAAGAACAAGCGCGAAGTCCGGCTCCGCACGCCCTTCGGCGACCCGTCCTGCGCCTATGTCGTCGGGACTCTCGAGGGTCGCCGGGTGGCCTTCCTGGCCCGCCACGGCAAGGGCCATCGGCTCCTTCCGGCCGAGGTCAACTACCGGGCCAACATCTACGGATTCAAGAAGTTAGGCGTCGAAAGCCTGATCTCGGTCAACTCCGTGGGCTCGCTCCGCATTGAGATCCGCCCGCGGGACATCGTCCTCCCGGACCAGTTCTTCGACAGGACCCAACGGCCTAATACGTTCTTCGGCGGCGGGATCGTGGCCCATGTCAGCCTGGGACAGCCGGTCTGTCCGTCTCTCGCGAAAACCTTATACGATACGGCCGTCGGATTGGGGCTGAGGGCCCATCGCGGCGGGACCTATATCTCGATCGACGGACCGGCCTTTTCCACGAAGGCCGAGTCGCTGGCCTACAGGACCTGGGGATGCGACGTCATAGGCATGACGAGCGCCACAGAAGCTAAGCTGTGCCGCGAGGCCGAGATCTGCTATGCGACCTTGAGCTTGGCCACGGACTACGACGTCTGGCACGAGACCGAGGAACCCGTCACGGTCGAGCTCATCCTCCAGAACCTGGCTTATAACATCGCCAACGCCAAGGCCGTCATCAAGAAGGCCCTGGCGGCGATGGAGATAGGGGAAGCGCCGGGCTGCGACTGCGGCGCCGGGCTCAAGAACACGATCGTCACCGCCCCGTCCGCGATCCCGGCCGCGACCCGGAAGAAGCTGGGGCTCCTCGTCGACAAGTACCTGCGCTAGCCTCGGGGGATCTTCATGAGTCTCGTCATCGTCGGTTCGGTCGCCTTCGACACCATTCGGACGCCATGGGGCGACCGGGAGAAGATCGTCGGCGGGTCGGGGACCTATTGCTCGCTCGCGGCCAGCTACTTCACCCGGCCCCGCATCGTCGGCGTCATCGGCCGCGATTTCCCGCGCAAAACCCTGACGCTCCTCCGCTCGCACGGCGTCGATCTCGCGGGCCTCAAGATCAAGGCCGGCAAGACCTTCCATTGGGAAGGGAAATATGAAGAGGACCCCAACCGCCGGACGACACTGCGGACGGACCTCAACGTCTTCGCCAACTTCCGTCCGGTGATCCCGGCCCCGTACCGTGGCTCGCGTATCGTCTATCTGGCCAACCTCAATCCCGAGCACCACGCGTTCGTCCTGGACCAGTTCCGCAAGCCGGCAATCGTCGCCATGGACACGATCCGCCTCTGGATCGACACGAAGCGGGAGGCCCTGCTCAAGGAGCTCGGCCGGGTCGATATCTTCTTCGCCAACGACGAGGAGGCCCGGCTCATCACCGGGGAGATGAACCTCATCAGCGCCGGCAAGGCCCTGGTCGGGCTCGGCCCGTCGCTCGTCCTGCTCAAGAAGGGCGAGCATGGCGCCCTCGTCTTCGGCCGGGATTTCGTCTTCGGCGTCCTGGCCCATCCCTGCGAACACGTCATCGACCCGACCGGGGCGGGGGACAGTTTCGCCGGCGGTTTCCTGGGGTTTCTCGATCGAGCGCCGGGCCTGGCCGGCCGGGACGTCCGCCGCGCGGCGGTCTACGGCAGCGTCATGGCCTCGTTCGCCATCGAGGATTTCGGCATTGGCCGCTTCCTGTCGCTCGACCGGGACCTCGTCGAGGCCCGGTTCCGGCAGTTCCGCAAGTTGATGACATTCTGAGACACGCGCCGCGCCCGGCGAGGCAGGGCCCGGCCAGGGAGGATATTTATGGCAGACATCAAGCCGCCCATGGAACCCTTTCGCATCAAAATGGTCGAGCCGCTGCGCTCGACCTCGCGGCGGGAGAGGGAGACGCTCCTCAAGCAGTCGGGCTTCAATCCTTTCGGGATCCCGGCGGAGAAGGTCACGATCGACCTCCTGACGGACTCCGGGACCTCGGCGATGAGCGACGACCAGTGGGCCGGGATCATGACCGGCGACGAATCCTACGCCGGGGCGCGCAACTTCTATCACCTCGAGGAATCCGTCCGGTCGATCTTCGGCTTCAGCCATGTCATCCCCACGCACCAGGGGCGGGCGGCCGAACGGGTCCTCTTCGGATCGATCCTCAAGAAGGGGGACAGCGTCCCGAGCAACATCCACTTCGACACGACCCGGGCCAATATCGAGGTCCTCGAAGCCCACGCGGCGGACCTGGCCGCCGCCGCGGCCTACGACCCCGACGCGGACCTGCCCTTCAAGGGCGACATCGATGTCGCCAAGCTCAGGAAGTTCATCGACAAGCGGGGTACGGAGAGGGTCCCGCTGGTCATGATGACCGTGACCAACAACAGCGGCGGCGGGCAGCCCGTTTCGCTGAAGAACATCAAAGAGACGAGCGAGGTCTGCGCCCACTACGGCATCCCGTTCTTCTTAGACGCCTGCCGCTTCGCCGAGAACGCCTGGTTCATCAAGAAGCGCGAGAAGGCCTACGCCAAGAAGAGCGTCCTGGAGATCGCCCAGGAGATGTTCTCCTACGCCGACGGGGCGACCATGAGCGGCAAGAAGGACGCCCTGGTCAACATCGGCGGCTTCGTCACCCTCGACGACGACGCCCTGGCCGAAAAGATCAAGAACAACCTCATCATCAGCGAGGGCTTCCCGACCTACGGCGGCCTGGCCGGCCGCGACCTCGAGGCCATGGCCCGGGGATTGAAGGAAGTGCTCGACGAGGACTACCTTGACCACCGGATGGCCCAGACGGCCTACCTCGGCGGGTTGCTCGATCAGTCCGGCGTGCCTGTTTTCAAGCCTTTTGGCGGCCACGCCGTTTATATCCTGGCTGACAGGTTCCTGCCGCATATCCGCCGGGCGCAATATCCCGGCTGGGCCCTGACGGTGGCGCTCTACAGGGAATTCGGCATCCGGGCCGTCGAGATCGGCGGGGTCATGTTCGGGCAGAAGTCGGGAAAGGGGAAGGCCGAGACGTTCCCTGAGCTGGAGCTCGTCCGGCTGGCCATCCCGCGCCGGGTCTACACGGCCTCGCATCTCCGTTACGTCGCGGAATCATTGATCGAGCTCCACAAGAACCGCGACAAGGTGAGAGGGCTGCGCATCGTCCGCGAATCCCCGTTCCTGCGGCACTTCACCGCGCGGCTCGAAGAAGTCTAGATTCAAAAGCGGTCGCCGGAGGGGTCTCGGGGATGATCCCGCTCGGCCCCTTCTTCCGCGACCTCGTCCCGGGGTTCAACCATAGTCCCGCTATGGCGCTCACCCGATTAATGAAAAAGATCAGGTCCTGATTTGAGAGGAGGGTTCGCAACGGAGGTCGAGGCTGCCGATGCCGGCGTCGATATCGACCTCGATCGTGATGGGGCTCTTCCCGTAAGCGTCATTGACCCAGGCGCCAGATCGTTTCGTCAGGCCGTGGGCGTCGACGGAGCCGAGTCCGCCGTCGACCTTGACCCGGACGCCGACCTCGGCGGGCAGGGAGATCTTGCCGCTGCCGATGCCGCCGTCGATCTTGACCAAGAATCCCGTCTTATGCGGGCCGCGCAGATCGAGCTCCGTCTCACCGACGCCCATGTCGATCTCGACCCGTTCGAGCGCCAGGCCCCGCAGGTCGATCTCGCTCCGGCCGGCGCCGAGGTCGATCTTGAGGTCGATCGGAACGGCGTTGCCCAAAACTAGGTCCCAGTGGTTCCGGCTGCTTCCGATATTGATGCCGCGCCGCCGGGCGTGCCGGACCTCCAGGATGCCTTTATCGCCGAACATGCGGTAGTCGACCTCAGGGCGGTTGCGCTCACGGTTGAAGGAGAACGAGGCCTCGAGAAGCGACGCCTGGGCGGCGCCCCGGAGCTTCATCTCGCCGGCCCCCATATGCACGCCCACTTCGGCCCGGGCCGCTCCCTCGAGGGCGACCGTGTGGGTCTCCGTCATCATGTTCCGGTCGTCCCGGAAGTCGTCGCAGGCGGCGAGGAAACCGACCAGGCAAAGGATGACGATACCGAACTTCATGCGAGTCAATGACATGGCCAGGCCTCCCTCGATGGAATGATACGCTCACCCCAATATACGAAACCGCCAGGCGCCAGGTTCCCTGCTTCCGGGCGAAAAGCTTCGCGACCTCCAACCGAAAGCGCGTTCTTCCTTCCGTTCGTTCGTGACCCGCAACATGTTCCCGGGCGGCGCCGGGCCGGGACGTGTCCCTGGCCCGCTAGACTTTTCCGCCTTGGCCGTTCCGGGCGTAGGCGCTGATGTCGAGAAAGCCGTGCCCGCTCAGATTGAAGAGGATCGTCCGCTCGCGCCCGTCGCTTTTCGCCGCCAGGGCCTCGTCGACGGCGACGGAGATGGCGTGGGAGGATTCAGGGGCCGGCAGGATGCCTTCCGTCTTCATGAACAGGACGGCCCGGTCGAAGACGGTCTTTTCGTCGACCGCCCGCGCCTCCACGATGCCCATGTCCGCGAGGTGGCTGACGAGCGGGGCCATGCCGTGGTAGCGCAAACCCCCGGCGTGAAGCGGCGGCGGCACGAAGTCCATGCCCAGCGTATGCATGTAAAGGAGAGGGGTCATCCCGACGCTGTCGCCGAAGTCGTAGCGCAGCGCGCCCCGCGTCAGCGTGGGACAGGCCTCCGGTTCGACCGCGATGAAGCGCGTCTTTCTTTCGCCCTTGAGAACGTGCCGGACGAACGGGAAGGCCAGGCCGGCGAAGTTCGAGCCGCCGCCGACGCAGCCGATGACGGTATCGGGGACGGCGCCCATCTCCTCCATCTGCTTTTCGGCCTCGAGCCCGATGACCGTCTGGTGCATGAGGACGCTGTCGAGGACCGAGCCCAGGGCGTACTTGACCCCGGGCGTCTTGACCGTGAGCTCGACGGCTTCGGCGATGGCGATCCCGAGGCTGCCGGGATGGTCGTGGTCCTGGTCATAGAACTTGCGGCCGGAGTCCGTCGTCGGGCTCGGGCTTTCGAGGACCGTACCGCCGAACATCTCCATGATGACGCGGCGACCGGGCTTCTGGCGGAAGCTCGAGCGGACCATGAAGATCTTCGTTTCGATGCCGAAGCGCGAGCCGGCGTAGGCCAGGGCGGAGCCCCACTGCCCGGCGCCCGTCTCCGTGGCCAGGGTCTTGACGCCGTCTTGGGCGGCGAGATAGGCCTGCATGAGGGCCGTGTTCGTCTTGTGGCTGCCGACCGGGCCGACGCCCTCGTACTTGTAGAAGATGCGGGCCGGCGTGTCGAGGGCCTTCCGCAGGGCGGTGGCCTCGATGAGCGGCGTCGGCCGGAAGACCTCGAAGGCCTCGAGGACGGGCCCGGGGATGGGGACCTCGCGGGCCGTCTCGCCCCCCTGGCGGATGAAGCTCTTGGGGAAGATGGGCTCGAGGTCCTCGGGCTTGAGGGGTTCTTTCGTCCCCGGGTGAAGGGGCGGCTCGGGCGGAGAGGGGAGATCGGCCTTGATGTTGTAGAAGGCCCGGGGGAGGAATTCCGGTTTTCTCGATGCGAATCGCATGATAGTCAATGTCCTTTCACGACGTCATCCCCGTCATCGCCGGCGGGGGCCTGGGCTTTCGGGACGGGCGCGTCAAAGCCCGGCGATGATCACGAAGGAGGGCGGGCGCACCTGTCCCAAAAAAGGGGAATGGGCGGGGGGAACGGTCTTATCGGGCGGTTGGGACCGCCCACCAGTTCCAAAGCCGGGAGGACAGCACGACGGCGGTGACGCGAAGATCTCTCAGGCTGTCCATTTCCGAAGCATCATAGGTCCCGCCGCCAGCTTTGTCAAGTGTTTGAAAATCGGCTCTGAGGTGGGCACGGCCGGTTTCGCTTTCATGGTCCCTCCCGGCCGATCATACCTCTGTTGACCGCCGCGGCCGAAATCTGTTCTAATAACGGGCATGAAGCATAAAGGGATCGTCCTCGCGCTCGTCCTGATCGGCGGCCTCGCCGTGTCGGTCGGCGCCCCGGCCATCGCGGCCGCGCCGGACGGACGAGGCCTCGTCAACCTCATCCGCATCGCCAAGACCCCGGCCCTGCCAATCCAGGTCCTGACCCGGCTCCAGATCGATGTCCGGCAGGAGTTGAGCACCTGCCTGCTGGCCTTTGCCGATAGGGACGACATCAACCTCCTGCGCCGGAACGGCGTGCGTTTCACAGTTCTCGATCGGAACGCGGCCCGGCGCGAGTTTCTCGTCGTCGGGATCGCCGATCCGGGCGCCCTGGCCTCCCTCCGCGCCGTCGGCCATGCGGTCCCGGTCGAACCCGCGACGGCCGTCTTCTGGACCGAGGAGGGGAGCGCTCTGGAAGCCGTGCCGGCCGGTCTGCCGCGCAAGGCCTTCCCGCCCCGGTCTGTTCTTCCGTACGTCCGGACGCGCCCCGACTCGACTCCGGCCCCATCGATGTCCGTCGCCCAGGACCCGCTCGTCGAGACGATCGTTTCGCTCGTGTCGAGTTCCAACCTGGCCGCCAACGTCCAGATGCTGCAGGATTTCCAGACGCGCTACGCTTCGACGACGAACTGCGAAGCCGCCGGCGAGGCCCTCTTTGCCGGGTTCTCGGCCCTCGGCCTCGACGACGTCCACTTCGAGCCGTTCACGTTCTCCGGCGCCAACTCGTCACGCAATATCGTGGCCGAAAAGAGGGGCGAGACGGCCAATCCCGGTATTTATATCATCTGCTCGCACTATGACTCGACATCTCCCTCGCGCCTGACCCTGGCCCCGGGGGCCGACGACAACGCCAGCGGCACGGCCGCGATCCTCGAAGCGGCCCGCGTCCTGGCGCCCTATCCGCTCGATTACACGGTCCGCTTCATCGCCTTTTCGGCCGAAGAATGGGGGCTCTGGGGGAGCCGCAACTACGCCGCCTTGGCCCGGCTGGGCGGCCAGCCCATCCTCGGCGTCATCAACCTGGATATGATCGGCTACGCGGATGCCATGCCCGAAGACCTCCAGATCATCGTCAACGGCAACTCGACCTGGCTGGCCGATCTTTTTCTCGCCGCCGGCGCGCATTACGGCGTTGTCGGGGCGACGAAGACCGTGGATCAGTCGTTCGTCTATTCAGATCACTCCCCCTTCTGGGACAACGGCTTTCCGGCCCTGCTGGCGATCGAGGACAATCCCCTGACCAATCCCTACTATCACCAAACGACTGACACGCTCGACACGCTCAACATCGACTTCCTCACCAGCGCCACGCGGGCCTCGGTCGGGCTTCTCGCCGAGCTGGCTCAGCCGATCAAAGACGGGTATCCCCGGACGCCGGTCGGCTTATATGCCGATCTCACCGTTTACCGATCTCTCTTCAAAGCCCTGAACACCGTGCGCCTGCATTGGACGGCCCAAACGGACGCGGCGGGTTATAATGTCTATAGGACGAACACCCCCCATTTCGGCTACGTCAAGATCAATTCGACGCCGGTGACCGGGACGTCCTTCTCCGACACGAATGTCGGTCCGGACCCGACATATACCTATGCCGTCACCGCCGTGGGCCCGGCCGGGCTCGAGAGCAACCGTTCGAGCGACGCTCAATGGATGACCATGTACCTGGATGGGCTGGCGACGGCCCCCGCCTCGATCAGGGCGCCCTCGGCTGTCCCAAGCTTCGGCTTCCCCGTCTTGAGAGGCATCCGGTGAGAGCCGGCCGCCTGGCGGTAGGATTGGCTCTGTTCGTGGTGGGCCTGGCCGCTGCGGCGCCGGCCCAGGAGTTGTCGCTCTCGTTCGGTGTCGGGGGTTTCTTCCCTTCGGACGGCACCTACCGTATGATCTACGGATCCAGCCTGTCGCTCGCCGGGGACATCTGGCTCAAGCTCAAAGGCCCCATCGGGTTCGCCGCCGGCTTCGGCCGGCTGACCGATACAGGCGTCGCGGCGCCCTCGGACGGGGGCACGGAGACCTACCCGCTGAAATTCCGTCGGACGTCCATCCCCCTTATCGTCTTCTACCAGTTCGACGCCGGCCCGGTGGCGATCCGCCTCGGGGGTGGGGCGGGCATCCACAGCTACAGGGAAACCTGGCAAACGGTCGACCTCGATTTCAAAGGGCATAAGACATCGCCGCGGATCGTTCTCGCCGTCTCGGCGGCCTTTCTGAAGCGCATTTCAGTGTTCTGTTCGGGGAGCTACGAATCCATCCGTACCGGAGAAGGCTCCCTTCCCGCTGCGAGTGTCAATCTGGGCGGCTTCCAGGTGCTCGGAGGACTCGAGTTCCGCATCTTTTGATGCCGCCCGACCATGATCGAACAGGAGGACCCATGAGCGTAGAAAACAAGAACAGCAGCAGGAGAGATTTCCTCAAGCTCGGGGCGGCCGCCGGATTGGGCGCCGCGGTGGCCGGGCTCGGCCTCGAAGCCAAGGGCGTGCCGGCGGCCCCGGGCGAAGCCCGGTCCCAGTTCGCGGCCCCGGCCGTCCCAACCGTCAAGGTCGGCTTCGTCGGCGTCGGCGGCATGGGTTCGGCCCACGTCCAGAACTACCTCAATATCGAGGGCGTCGAGATCAAGGCCATCTGTGACATCCGCCCGGCCCACGTCGAGAGGGCCCAGAAGTGGGTCGTCGAGGCCGGGCAACCCAAGCCGGCCGGTTATTCGAACGGGGAACGGGATTTCGAGCGCATGTGCGCGAACGAGGACCTAGACCTGGTCATGACGGCGACGCCGTGGGAGTGGCACGTGCCCGTGTGTCTCGCCGCGATGCGTAACGGCAAGCACGCGGCGACCGAGGTGCCCGCGGCCATGTCCATCGAGGACTGCTGGGCCCTGGTCGAATCGGCGGAGAAGTACAAGAAGCACTGCCAGATGATGGAGAACTGCTGCTACGACCGGATCGAGCTCATGACGTTGAACCTCGTCCGCAAGGGCATCCTCGGCGAGGTCCTCCACGGCGAGGCCGGCTACCTCCACGATCTCCGCGGCGTCAAGTTCTCGAACGAGGGCGAGGGGCTGTGGCGGCGGGCCTGGTCCGAGAAGCTCAACGGCAACCTCTATCCGACCCACGGCCTGGGGCCCGTGGCCCAGTGCATGAACGTCAACCGCGGCGACGCCTTCGATTATCTCGTCTCGCTGAGCTCCCCGACGCGCGGCCTCCGCGAATATGCCCTAGCGACTTTCGGGGCGGACTCTCCGCAGGCGAAAGAACGTTACGTCCTCGGCGACGTCAATACGAGCCTCATCAAGACGAAGCTCGGCAAGACGATCATCCTCATCCACGACACCAACCTGCCGCGGCCCTACACGCGGATCAACCTCGTCCAGGGCACCAGGGGCCTGGCCCATAAGTGGCCCGACCGGATCTACATCGAGGGCAAGGCGGAGAAGCCCCATCAATGGGACGATTTCGAGAAGTTCGCCGCCGAGTTCGAGCACCCGCTCTGGAAGGCCATCGCCTCGAAGGGCGAGGGGAGGGGCCACGGCGGCATGGATTACATCGAGGACTACCGGCTCATCCAGTCGCTTCGCAAGGGCGAGCCGCTCGATCAGGACGTCTACGACGCGGCCGCCTGGAGCGCCATCGTCGGCGCCAGCGTGAAGAGCGTCGCGGGCAAGGGGCGGCCGGTCGAGATCCCCGATTTCACCCGGGGCAAGTGGAAAACGAACCCGCCCCTGGGGATCATCGATGCCTGATAGAAGAAGGGGTCAAACCTACACCTTTTAAATTTTTTCTTCCCGGCGTCCGTGTCGCCGACCCGGGAAAAGTTAAAAGGTGTAGGTTTGACCCCCTCTTTTTTCCCGCTGCTTGACATCCGGCAATTCATGGCTATAATAAAACTGTGAAAACCAAACGAGTTTCCAAAGTATTAAGGGATGCGGGCGCCGCCGGATCGCTGCTCCGGCCGCGGATCGTCGAAGCGGCCCGGGGGTTGTTCTTGAGCCGGGGCTTCGTCCGAGTGACGGCCGACGATATCACAGCGGAGCTCGGCATCAGCAAGGCCACGCTCTACAAGGAATTCGCCAGCAAAGAGGACATCCTCAGGGCGGTCGTCCGCGATATCATGGCCGAGATCGTCGCCCGCGTCGACGCGATCATCAAGAACGACGAACAGAGCTTCGTCGAAAGGCTGGTCGCGCTGTTCGCGTTCGTCGGGGGCCGCCTGTCCCTGCTCGGACCCTTGTTCCTTCGCGACATCCAGAGGAGCGCCCCGGCGATCTGGCGGGAGATCGAGGACTTCCGCCGGGACAAGCTCCTCACCAACTTCAAGGTCATCCTGGCCGCTGGGCACAAGCAGGGCCTTTTCCGGGGCGACATCGATGACGACCTGCTGATGGGGATGTTCATCCGCCTCGTCGAGGGCTTCGTCAATCCCGCGGAGATGCTCCGCTCGGGCCGGACCCCCGCCGAGACCTTCGAATCGGTCATCAAAGTATTTTTCCAGGGCATCTTGACGGACAAGGGGCGCCTCGATTTTTCTTCCGGCACCCCGGACCTGTTCGAGCCCCGAAAGGAGGGCGCGTCATGAGAACAAAGATCGCGGCGCTTTCGCTTATCGCCGCAGCCGGCCTGGCCTGCTCGCCCCGGTCCGATAGGACCGTCATCACCGCGTCGGGGACGATCGAGGCGGTCGAGGTCGCCGTCGCCTCCAAGGTCGCGGGCCAGCTCCTCACGCTCGCCGTCGAGGAAGGCGCAAGGGTCAAGCCCGGCGATGTTCTGGCCACGGTCGATCATGCGACAGCCGATATCCAGCTCCGCCAGGCCGAGGCCGGCGTCCGGCTGGCCGAAGCCCAGCTCGCCCTCCTCGTCAAAGGGGCGAGGAGCGAGGACATCCGGCAGGCCGAAGCCGCGCTGAAGCAGGCCGACTCGGCCCTCAAGATCGCCGCAGACGACGCCCGGCGGATGCGCGAGCTCTTCGCGACGGGGAGCGTGACATCGAAGCAGCGCGATGATGCCGAGGCACGGCTCACCGTCGCCTCGGCCCAGCAAAGCGCCGCGGCCGAGGCATTGAGCAAGGTCCGCCGGCTGGCCCGGCCGGAGGAGATCCAGGCCGCCGAGGCCCGGCTGGACC
>Ga0214473_10000251_pt1 | contig 76093 bp, 64 predicted proteins | sample RVTome_7_FD_203509 | JGI IMG/M metagenome (GOLD analysis project Ga0214473, IMG submission 203509) | Soil microbial communities from uranium-contaminated site in the Upper Colorado River Basin, Wyoming, United States - RVT98D197 | ecosystem: Environmental > Terrestrial > Soil > Contaminated >...
CATTTTCCTTATGAATTATTGATTATCACATTTTCCTTATGAATTATTGATTATCACATTTTCCTTATGAATTATTGATTATCACATTTTCCTTATGAATTATTGATTATCACATTTTCCTTATGAATTATTGATTATCACATTTTCCTTATGAATTATTGATTATCACATTTTCCTTATGAATTATTGATTATCACATTTTCCTTATGAAATGTAATAATTATATGTTTCATATCACATTTTACTTATGAATTTAAATTGTAAAAAAAGGGGGTATTTTTTTATTTTTTTAATTTAGGAAACTTTTTTTATTTAAAAACAGTTGTATAATAGTTATTATACATATTATATTTTTTGTATAATAGTTATTTACTCACTCAAAAATTTGTAGAAAAGTTTTGGAAAATAAAATATATTTAATTTTAACCCCCCTTTTTTTATAAATAAAATTCATAAGGGAAATGTGATAGGATACAAAATTCATAAGTAAAATTGTGATATCAAAACATAAATTAATATTTGGACAATTCAGAAATTATAATATTATATATTTAAACTCTCTAAAATAAAATCATTAAAATATATTATGATCATTTTGGTCATTAAAATAAGATACATTATTTTATTATATATCTTATTCTAAATTTAAAAATAAAACAAGATGATATAAATTATATAATTTATTTTTATAAATCACTAATCTATTTAAAATAATTATATAATAACGTTTTCCATCTTTATTTTTATTATTTTTATATTTTTAAGATAATTATATTGTAATAATGATCGGATTGACAGCATTCATCGTATCAATATAATTGTATAATAAGAATTATCATCTTATCTTTATTTTTTTTTTACATTTTTAAGATGATTACATTGTATCGATGTTTTGGATTGATAGCATTCATCGTATCAATATAATTGTATAATAAGAATTATCATCTTATCTTTATTTTTTTTTACATTTTTAAGATGATTACATTGTATCAATGTTTTGGATTGGCAGCATTCATCGTATCAATATAATTGTATAATAAGAATTTCAATATTATATTAATATTTTCAAAAAAAATAAGATGATATATATTTTAATATATTTTAATATATTTTAATATATAATTCATTAATGTAGCTAAACTAATTGTATAATAACATTTATCGTATTAACTAAAAATTTTCAATTATTTTAAAGCTGGTTATTTCATTTTAATTATTTTCAAAATAAATCATATATCAAGTTATATATTTTTGTATAATAAAAATTACCATCTTATATTTTTATTTTCGAAATTTCGAAAATAAAAATATAAGATACGAATTTTCAAACTAATAATTATTATTACATCATATATCATCTATATATCAATATATTATGAAAATTAACAATTTATATCATATTTTAGAAAAAATTAGGACATGTTTTAGAAGTACTATATCATTTATATTCGATATTTGGTTTATATATTATATATTATACAAAAATAGATCTATTATCGAAATTTAATTAAAAAAATAAAAAATATATTTAAAATGATATTATATTTTTATAAATTATCAAAATAAATTTCTAAAATAAATAATATATATGATATATACATGAATAATTAAAAATATATAATCTATATGGGATATAAAATTTCGAAAATCTAAATTTTGGAAAAATATGATCAATATGATTTATTATATATTTTAAAATATTTTGAAAATACATGATAACAAACCCATTATTTTTATTTTCGAAATTTCGAAAATAATAATTAATGTTTTCGAAATTTCGAAAATAAATTTCGAAAATAAAAAAAAATATAATAATGATTTAATTATTTTTCATGATGATATAATATCATCATAATTATTAATTTTAAATTTTTATATATCGTAATAATTAGTCTTTATAAAAATTAATTAAAATAATATATAATAATTATTTTATTATACAAAAATATAATATGATAATATGTATAATAAACACCATTAGATTAATATTATATCATAAAATTTAATATATATATACCATTTTATTAGCATTATAATTTATAGCTATTTACAACAAAATGTACATTTTAGCTTTTTCAAATATTATTTGTATATTTTGTGAAAATAAGATGCTATATTGTAATCATATTATATTAAATTCTAATTCATCTAAATAATAACAATTCTGGTGCAAACGGTTACATTATAAATTATAAATAAATTAATAAATTAAATTTTAATTTATTTTATAACTATATAAAATATTAATATTAATATTAATATTTTATATTAATTTATTTTATAATTATATAAAATAAATTAATATTTTATACAAATAGATATTTTAAGTATCTAATTATTAATTATAAATATCATTTCATTATGTGCTTTGATAGGTTCTTCTAAATTCATAAAGTATACTATCCATATATTTATCATGTAAAAATTCATTTGTTTTCTTATTAGTTGGAGATAAATTTTTAATAATTTGTCCAATATCTGATATTTCTGTATGAGCTCCCGATACATTAAGTAATCTATCATTTATAGATAATTTTTCATAATACTTTCCGGCAATAGTTTGTAATGATAATCTTATAAGTGTTCTAAATTTTTCATAATTATATTGAACATTTTTATTATAATCATAATATATTATGGTTTTACCTGCATATAATCTGAATGGATATTTGTTATTATTATTATATACGATATCGATAATTTTGCATAGTCCTGTTTTTCCTTCATGTAATGCAGCAATAATTATTTTATCCATATTTTTAACTGAATCGAATTTATTTTCCAATTTATGTATAAAATCATCAGAATTGCCACAAACAGTATTTACAGTATCTATTTCAGTTGATCTTTTCTCTGGTTTATTGATATTATCATTTGATTTAGTTTCATCGATATCATTTAAATTATTATCATCAATATCATTTAAATTATTATCATCAATATCATTTAAATTATTATCATCGATATCATTTAAATTATTATCATCAATATCAGTTAAATTATTTTCATCAATATCATTTAAATTATTAATATTATCATTGTTTGCTACATCCTGTTCTGATATATTAATATTACTATTTTTAATCATGATAATTATATCACATAAGAATTCTATTTCTCGAATTGGATTATTAGAATTTGATGATGCAATTGCTAAATTATTGTGGCACATTATTCTAATTTTATTTAATATTTGTTTATAATATAATAATTGATAGTTCGTATGATTATATTTTGTGGTTATAGTTGTTATATCTTGATCAGATTTTTGTAATATTATTTTTTGATCTGATATTTGATCCGGTTTTTGTGATATTGCTAGTTGATCTGATTTTTGTGATATTGATTTTTTATCCGATTTTTGTGATATTGGGTTTTTATCCGATTTTTGTGATATTGTTTTTGTTTTTTGATCTGATTTTTGTGATATTGCTAGTTGATTTGATTTATGTGATATTGGGGTTTTATCCGATTTTTGTGATATTGTTTTTGTTTTTTGATCTGATTTTTGTGATATTGTTTTTGTTTTTTGATCTGATTTTTGTGATATTGTTTTTTGATCTGATTTTTGTGATATAATTAGATCTGTTTTTCGTTGTTTAATATGCGTATAATTTCTACAATATGGAAATACTTCATTACATTTTTTGCCTTTATTTGATCCCCTTGTAAATATTTCATCACAGTTATAATAATCAATATTTTGATCCATTTTATTTAATAATATATTTATTCTTATATATATGTTTATTTTTATTAAAAATAACTTAACGTTTATATTATTTTATTATAGTAATATTAAAACAAAAAATATATTTAATTTTAATTAAATATATTTAATTAAAATTAAATATATTTGTAATTATCAAATGTGTTAGCCAAGAGGCTATTGCTAAATGAAATAATAGCATCCATCAAATGTCCTATGGAATAATAGCATTTATCAAATGTCCTAATGGCTGGCCGAGGCTGTTGCTAAATGGAATAAAAGTGAAAGATAAATAAATATATTTATTTGAAATAATAATTTCTATGGCATTATAGTTTTTTTGAACCCATATGAACCAAATAATGAATTACATGATTTACATAGAATACGATAAATAGCATTATCATCATGATATTTAACCCATTTTTGTTCTAGTACATTATCTTTTAGTCGTATAATATTATTATTTTCTTCAATTTCGATATCACATAATTTAATATTATTGATAGTTATAAAATTATTGAATATTTGTATATATGGAATTAGAAAATGATCAGTTGTAGCTTTTTTATATTCATTACAATTATCACACTTTGCCATAAAGTTGCCATCTTTATTCGTTGAATTATTTAAAAAATATTGTTTTTTATTACCATTAAATTGAATTGCATTTCTAAAAGCAGTTAGAACGTTTTCTTGAATTCTTTTATTATCTGAAAATTTACCAAATAAATTTTTTATACAATAAATATATGATATATCGTCTTCATCTTGAAAATTATTTGATTTAAAATAAAGAGATTTAGTATTATAAGGTTTTCTAATTTTCATTACAAGATAATGAATATTTCCGATGACTTTATCTGGATGATAATGTAATAATTCTTCTATTTCTTCATCTCTAAAATGTTTGTTAAGAGGAATCTTAGATAATTTTTCTGATATATATTTACGGGCGTTAGCTATATTTTTGAGCTTTATTTTAAACATTATTATATTTATAATACTGGTTTTGTTGGCAGTTATTTTATTTATAATAAATAAATTTAAAATGTGATTTAAACACATATAAATAAACAGTTATTCTATATATTTATTATTAGATACATAATTCTATATTAATATTATGGATCCCTAAACTGTTATCATTCACATTTGTTCAGCTCTTTTTTCAATACAAAAAAGCTATCATTTGGATTTATTCAGCTCTTTTTTTATTACAATAATGTTGTCGAATAATAGTCAACCAATTCAAGATGTTATCGAATAATAGTCCAACCTATCCAAGATGTTATCGAATAATAGTCCAATTGATCCAAGATGCTATTGAATATTAATCCAGCCTATCCAATATGTTATCGAATAATAGTCCAATTGATCCAAGATGCTATTGAATATTAATCCAGACTATCCAATATGTTATCGAATAATAGTCCAATTGATCCAAGATGTTATCGAATAATAGCCAACCAATCCAAGATGTTATCGAATACAATTCGATCAATTCAAGATGCTATTTAATATAATTCAAACCAATCCAAGATGTTATCGAATATAATCCAACCTATTCAGAATGTTATTGATAATTATTCAACCAATCCAATATACTATTGAATACAATAATCCAAGATGTTATCGAATACAACTGCGCGCGCAGAGACTAAAACATAAAATAGAAAGCTTACTAATTTACGTTTTATATAAATATAATTCATTTATTATAATATTTAAATTGTTAGTATGCAGTGCGCAACACTTACTTATGCTATTATAATATAATCTAAATTGTGAAATCAAATCATCACTTTTCCAAAGGCTGTTCTGGGTTTTAGGGATCAATATCAAATCAAATAATATTTCAATTGATCTATAATCTTGCCAAATAATAATTATACAACAAAATCCAAGATTATTGAATAATCATTATTATAAAAAATAAAAAATAAAAAATAAAAAAATAAAAAATAAAAAATAAAAAAAAAAAATAAAATAAATAAAATAAAAATAAAATAAATAAAATAAAAATAAAATAAATAAAATAAAAATAAAAAAATATAAAAAAAATAAAAAAAATATAAAATATAAAATATAAAATATAAAAAATAAAAAATATTTATTTCATTATGAGATACGCAGTTAATTTCCTAAGCAATTATTATTTATATGCAAATGATAAATTATACCCCCCATGATCAGTAGGTCGAGCTCCAAAATTTGGCTTTGTGGCAAAGCCAAATTTCCCTTTGAAACAAAGGGAAAATTAAAAAACTAAAAAAAAATAAAAATAAAAATAAAAAATAAAAATAAAAAATAAAAAATAAAAAATAAAATAATTAAAAATTATAATTTTTATATAAAATATAAAATTTATTTTACAAAAAATTGGCTATGTAACAAAGCCATTTTTGACCCCCATGATCCGCAGGTGCTACCTACTGATCATGATCCCCAATTTGGCTTTGTATACAAAGCCAAATTTCCCTTTGGACAAAGGATAAATTTTGGATTTTGGATTTTTTTGGATTTATGAATTTGTGTTTTTTTACAAGATTCAAAAACACTATAAAAATAAATTAAAAAAATAATTAATTGCTTTTTATTTTTCAAAATTGTTGTGAATTAATTTGTGATTTATTTGAGCAATTTTTGTATTTTTTAAATGTTTTAATTATTTTTTTGAATTAATTTTTTTTAGGTTTTCGAAAAAAATATTTTTTATGTTTTTTGGACCTATTTTAAAAACATAATGATTATAATAGCTCTTAATATTATAAAAAGCTATAAAAATATCATCAATGACGATGAAATTCAGAAGGGAATTGGCGCCTATCACAATTTTTCCTGCGATTTCTGAATCGGTACACTTTTTCCTTTGTTGGCTTTGTAACAAAAAATTTCATACAAAGCAAATTTACAAAAATACAAAGGGAAAAAATATGTTGCCTATCACCGTCCCCTTCTGAATTTTTTCAACTTTGTAATTTGGGTAGGTAATCCTAAAAAACACGTTTTTTCAAAGACTTTTTTTAAATTATGGAAAAAAAAACAAAATGTTTTTTTTCAAAAATTCTCAAAGAGTTTATGAACCAATTTTTTTTCCGCAGTCACAAAAAAATCATTATTAAAATTCATAAGGGAACGGTGATAGGTATGGCTTTGTAACAAAGCAAAAATCCGAAACAAAGCCAACAAAGGGAATGCCTTTGTACCAAAGCAAATTATTTTTTTGAAACCATATGATGTGCCAAAATTTCCTGACAGATACCTAATAGCATCTTAATATAATAGTTATGTTGTTTAGTTCTCGTATTAAGAGCATAGATACATGATAGATTATTTTATTATATAGATAACATAACTCATTCATCATCTTTAATATATCATTATGATTTTTTATGATTCTAAATTTTGTTCAACTTAATTTTTGCATTTTTATGGAAAATTTTATAAAATCAGTATACAAAATAATAGAATATAAACCATATATGGATTTCATTTATATTAACAAAAAAATCAGATGGGATAACGATGCTCTTAGACCATACCATTTTCTATCACATAATATCAATCTCATGATATGATATGTAAAAAATTTCGATAATCTTTTATGGTCTTTTCGAAAATAATTTCGAACAACTCTAAGACCATGTGTGTTTTTATAATATATTATCAATTGCATATTTGCTTTTACAAAAATTTCGATAATCTTTTATGGTCTTTTCGAAAACGAATTGAAGTAAATTTGAGACCATCATATGAAAATAAATATGATTAATTTAATGCATTTATGATATATATTGAATAGTACTAATTTTATGCTATCATCTTAAGACGAAGCCCTTTTTTATTGATAAAAACATCGTAATAATTTTGGGAATAAAATTTTAAGTTAACACTAATCCTCGGCAGAGACCCAGTGAATTGACAACGAATTGACAATTTTTTTCAATGATCATATTAGAGCGCCAAAATTTCCTGTGAATGATCATATATCATTTATATTATTATATTAATATAGTTATATGATAAGACCATAATTCAAACAGACTATCGGCCATTTTTTTGTATTTTATTATATAAAAAATCAAAATCATAAAAGATATAAAAAATATTTATAAGCTAAAAAGTATCGGCAGAGACCCAGTGAATTGACAAAAATTTTTTATGTCGATGATTTCCGCCAATTTTTGCTGATTATTACGAAAACCCATTTATTTGTATTTGTTAAAAAAATATGTTAAAAGACCATGAATCAACAAAGACTAGACACATTTTTTCGATAATCTTTTTGGTTTATATTTATATCATATTTTATGAAAATCAAAAAATGGTCTCGACAGAGACCCAGTAAATTGCTCAGACCAGCTGTTTTTTTCAGTTTTTTTATAAGATCAAAATATGATATTTAAAAATTATTATCGAAATTTTTATGGTCTAAAAAAAGATTATCGAAATTTCGAAAATCATTATCGAAATTTCGATAATGATTATCGAAATTTCGATAATATTTTAACACCAAAAAAATATATTTTTTACATATATTTATACTTTTTTATTACCATTTAAGAGTTATTATCGAAATTTCGATATGATTTTCGAAATTTCGATAATAATTTAATACCAAAAATATAAATATTTACATATGTTTATACTTTTTTATTACAGTTTATGAGTTATTTCTATAATCAATATATATATAATTTATAATAATTTATAATATTTTTATATTTTTTTTTATTTTTTATTTTTTTTTTATTTTTTATTTTTTATTTTTTATTTTTTATTTTTTATTTTTTATTTTTTATTTTTTATTTTTTTATTTTTAATTTTTAATTTTTAATTTTTAATTTTTTATTTTTAATTTTTTATTTTTTATTTTTTATTTTTTATTTTTTATTTTTTATTTTTAATTTTTATTTTCAAAAATTTATAATTGGCTTTGTCACAAAGGGAAAATTAGCTTTGTCACAAAGCCAATTTTTGGAGCTCGACCTACTAGTCATGGGGGTATATTTTATCCATTGGCATATAAATAAAAATTACTTAAGATTTTTACTGCATACCCCTAATGAAATAAATTAATTAGTTTTTTATTTTTAATTTTATTTTAAATATTTTGATGTAATATTTTTAAATAATCCTAAGTAGAATTTTAGCAGGTTCATGCACCTAATACTAATTAAAATGATAATAATTAAGCCAAAAAAGGGTAATTTCCTATTCAATTATATAAAATATTTGATTAAATATCTAATAAGCCTAAGGTAGAATCCTATCAGGTTCGCGCACCTAGAACTGATTAAAGCTGATAATAATTGATTACATCCGACTGTGCTTATTATATATATATTAGATTGGAAATAAGCTTGTACGTGAGAAAGTATTCCCCTCGAGGGGAAGTACGCAGGAAGATTATATTTAAAATTCAATAAATATAAACAATATACAAATATTTGATTAAATATCTAATAAGCTTAAGGTAGAATCTTATCAGGTTCGCGCACCTAGAACTGATTAAAGCTGATAATAATTGATTACATCTGAATCCATTTAATTATATATTAAGATTCGAAATAAGATTATACATATGAAAGTATTCCCCTCGAGGGGAATACGCAGGAAGATTATATTTAAAATTGAATAAATATAATCAAGATACAAATATTTGATTAAATATCTAATAAGCCTAAGGTAGAATCCTATCAGGTTCGCGCACCTAGAATTGATTAAAGCTGATAATAATTGATTACATTTGATTGTGCTTATTATGTATATTAGATTGGAAATAAGCTTGTACGTGAGAAAGTATTCCCCTCGAGGGGAATACGCAGGAAAACTATATTTAAAATTGAATAAATATAATTAAGATACAAAGATTTGATTAAATATCTAATAAGCCTAAGGTAGAATCCTATCAGGTTCGCGCACCTAGAACTGATTAAGACTGATAATAATTGATTATATCTGACTGTGCTTATTATATATATTAGATTGGAAATAAGCTTGTACGTGAGAAAGTATTCCCCTCGAGGGGAATACGCAGGAAGATTATATTTAAAATTCAATAAATATAAACAAGATACAAATATTTGATTAAATATTTAATAAGCTTAAGGTAGAATCTTATCAGGTTCATGAACCAAATGGGGGTGTTGGAGGGGGAATTTCCCCCTCAATATAATTAAGATACAAATATTTGATTAAATATCTAATAAGCTTAAGGTAGAATCTTATCAGGTTCATGAACCAAATGGGGGTGTCGGAGGGGGAATTTCCCCATCGGGGTGTCGGAGGGGGAATTTCCCCCATCGGGGTGTCGGAGGGGGAATTTCCCCATCGGGGTGTCGGAGGGGGAATTTCCCCATCGGGGTGTCGGAGGGGGAATTTCCCCTCATTTAAACATTATATATAAACGATATATGAAGCTTACCTATCAATTTTTTAACTAATTATTTTATTAATTAAAAAAATAATTAATTGTTTTTTATTTTTCAAAATTGCTTTGAATTAATTCGTGATTTATTTTAGCAATTTTTGTATTTTTTAAATGTTTTAATTATTTTTTTGAATTATTTTTTTTTAGGTTTTCGAAAAAAATAATTTTTATGTTTTTTGGACCTATTTAAAAAACATAATGATCATAATAGATCTTGATATCTTACATTAATCCAAAATTATCATCAATGACGAGGAAATTCAGAAGGGAATTGACGCCTATCACAATTTTTCCTGCGATTTCTGAATCGGTACACTTTTTCCTTTGGTGGCTTTGTATCGAAAAATTTCATACAAAGCAAATTTAACAAAAATACAAAGGGAAAAAACATATTGCCTATCACCGTTCCCTTCTGAATTTTTCTAACTTTGTAATTTAGGTAGGTAATCCTAAAAAACACGTTTTTTCAAAGACTTTTTTTAAATTATGGAAAAAAAAACAAAATGTTTTTTTTCAAAATTTCTCAAAGACTTTATGAACCAATTTTTTTTCCGCAGTCACAAAAAAATCATTATGAAAATTCATAAGGGAACGGTGATAGGCAATGCTTTATTACAAAGCAAAAAACCAATACAAAGCCACCAAAGGGAATGCCTTTGTACCAAAGGGAACAAAATTCTTGAAACCATGTGATGTGCCAATTTTTCCTGACTGATACCTAATAGCATCTTAATATAATAGTTATATTATATAGCTCTCGTATTAAGACCATCGCTATTCGATCTGTTGTTTTTATTATAATTAAATGATGAGCATTTACCATGTTAATTGATTATTTTGGGTTGATTAAGAAAATAAAAAATTTCCAACCTAATTTTTGATTTTTTAGGATTATTTTTTATGACTTTGTATCATGGTTATTATAATATAATCCATATATGCATTATAGCAAGTCCGCTAATTAAATATCATGGTATAATGATGCTCTTAGACCATACGGTTTTTTATCATATATATGTAATTGCATGATATGCTGTTATAAAAATTTCGATAATCTTTTATGGTCTTTTCGAAAATAATTTCGAACAATTCTAAGACCAAGTGATATTTTATGTTAATTGATTAACTACATGAAATGATATTAAAAAAATTTCGATAATCTTTTGTGGTCTTTTCGAAAACGAATTGAAGTAAAAGTGAGACCATAACATTTTTATTACTACAAAATTATAATATCATGTATAATCATTGAATAAAATGAAGATTTTTAAGTGATGGTCTTAATAATTGCTAAGACGAGCCCATTTTTTGATATAAAAAATTATCGTAATAATCCTCATAATAAAAATTTAAGTTAACACTACTTTCTCGGCAGAGACCCAGTGAATTGACAACGAATTGACAATGCCGATAAATAGTGCCAAAATTTCCTGACTATTACGATTCAGCATCTATTTTATTTTATCATATATGATTATGTATAAGACCATAATTCAAACAGATTAGAGCCATTTTTTGATCATTTTTTATTATTAAAAATAACATCATTTTACATATATAATATTTTTGCATGTAAAAAATCATGGTCAGAGACCCAGTGAATTGACAAAAATTTTTTATGATGAGCTTTTGTGCCAAAAATTGCTGCTTATTATCATTTATCACTTAATAGAAATATTAGATTTAATATGGTGAAAGACCATAATTTAATATAGACTAGAGCAAAAAATCATGAAATTATTATAGATCATATATCGTTTCATTATATAATTTTTATTTTTAGGGCTCGTCAGAGACCCAGTAACTTTGAGACCATACTTGATTTTTTCATATAAAATCATGGTATTAAAATCATCAATATAAATTATTATCGAAATTTTTGTGGTCAGTGTTAACAAAAAATATAAAAAATCGAAAAAAAATTAAGACGATATAAATAAATTATTTTTTGAAATATAAAATCATTTATACACTTCAAAAAATTATTATCGAAATTTATTTTATGCATCGATTTATTTTCGAAATTTTCGATAATCATTTTCGAAATTTTCGATAATCATTTTCGAAATTTTTTATAAAAAAATATCATATGATTTAAATATTTTCAAGATTAGTTTCTGTGCGTGCCACAGTATCTCACTGGATAATAATAAGAAATGGAATTGGTAAAAATGATGATAAATTCTTAATTTAAAAATAAAATAATTAACAAATATAAAAAAATATAAAAAATGACTATAAAATGCTACTGCCGCCACATATAATCTTTTCTTATTCCAAACTGATCTTTTACATGTAACATGCATTGATATTTGGCAACACCAATACAATGTATCCACTTGGTTAATTCAATATTATTCATTATTTTCGCATAGTGCTCTAATTCTGGATACGATAATTTAAATATTTTTGGGTTTGCGTTAAAACCTAATTTTTGTAATTTAATTATGCATTGAATGAACAACGGAGGCGGATCTAATCGGAATAATGTTTGGTCGCGAATGGGCCAACCATCAACTTTATATAGTTTCAGATAAAATGATGATAAGCTTCCCCATGTAGGTTGATTTCCTTCTGCTTTTCTTCTTTCTTTAATAAATTCGGCTTCATCAAATTGAGAATAGTTGAAACTTTTTGTAATAATATTATTTCTTTCTGCGCTCATGGTGATATTGATAATATTGATAATATTATTAAATATCAAATATCAAATTCATTTTTTTAAACAAATAAATAAAAAGAATTAGTCTGTTTATTTCCTTTCTTTGAACGCTAACGCACGTGGATAACCGCTTACTGTATGTATATTGGAGTTGTTCGAATTAAATTGATAAGATAAGATGTTTTATTTGTATAAGCATCTGCGCACTGCATACTACAATTATAAATTATACATGATTTATAATTATTATGGATTGAATTATTACTATTTATATAGTAATAATTATTTATTTTATGCTTTAGTCTCTGCGCGCGCGGTATATTGGAGTTGTTCGAATTAAATTGATAAGATAAGATGTTTTATTTGTATAAACATCTGCGCACTGCATACTACAATTATAAATTATAAATATACCATCCATGATTTATATAAATATTATGGATTGAATTAGTACTATTTATATAGTAACAATTATTTATTTTATGCTTTAGTCTCTGCGCGCACGGTATATTGGAGTTGTTCGAATTAAATTGATAAGATAAGATGTATTATTTGTATAAGTATCTGCGCACTGCATACTACAATTATAAATTAATAATATACCATCCATGATTTATAAATATTATGGATGGTATTAGTACTATTTATATAGTAATGATTATTTATTTTATGCTTTAGTCTCTGCGCGCGCGCGGTATATTGGAGTTGTTCGAATTAAATTGATAAGATAAGATGTATTATTTGTATAAACATCGCACTGCATACTACAATTATAAATTAATAATATACCATCCATGATTTATAAATATTATGGATTGAATTATTACTATTTATATAGTACTAATTATTTATTTTATGCTTTAGTCTCTGCGCGCACGGTATATTGGAGTTGTTCGAATTAAATTGATAAGATAAGATGTATTATTTGTATAAGTATCTGCGCACTGCATACTACAATTATAAATTAATAATATACCATCCATGATTTTAAATATTATGGATTGTATTAGTATTATTTATATAATAATGATTATTTATTTTATGCTTTAGTCTCTGCGCGCGCGGTATATTGGATATATTTAAATCATAATAATTAATAATATATATATTAATTATTATATTTTCTGGTATATTTGTAGTTTAGATATATGAAATACTCATTAAATTTATTTAATACCGATATCTTTTTCGTCTCCCAGTGATTGGTGCATTAAAATCAAAAGGGTTGTTTAGTTCTCGCAGTCGCTTCTTTTCTAATTCCTGTTCTTGTTTTTCTCTTTTTTCTTTATCTCTTTGTAGTTTATCTCTCCATTTCTGGGCTTCTAAATCTTCTCTTTGTTGCCGTAGCGCCCTTTCCTCTCTTGCTTCTTCTATCCACCGCTCTCTTTGTCGTTCCGCAGCTTGTTGGTCCCGCATCCACTGTAGTTTTATTTCATTTTGTATCCTTTCTCGTTCTTGTCTTTGTGCTTCTTTATCTTTAGCTTCAGGCATCAGTTCCCAATCAAATGCATATTCTGGTGTTAATGATCGAACCAAATTCTTAGGACGTTTTGAAGATTCCTTCGCTTTTTTTTCTTTTTTTTTACGTTTCTGTTCTTCCTCCTGCAACACAAAAAAAGCCCTGGTTACTGCTGATTTTGTTGGTGGGACTCCTCCTTTTTGTACTAAATAATGCTTTAGATAATCAGGATTACGTGATGTTTTATAATTTAATGGACATGTTGAACCATTAGTACCTATTGAACCACAAAGTAGACAACTAGTTGACATTTTTCTTTAAGCTATTATATATTTATAATAGATGTTTTTCAACAGAGATATTAAAAAATATTATCTTTGTTCGTATGTATAATTTGCATTTTTATAGGTAATTTTGCAGCACATACAAATGTAACCCTACATTCTGTTCGTAAATAATCTGCATCATTATTATCTATATCTCTATAATAATAAAGCATTTGATCCGTTTCAGCACCATATGATTTATATGGTTCATTGGCGTTTATCTGAAAATTAGATTTATCATCATTATAAATTTTGGATGCTATTAATGAATTAGGAACTAAAACTACCATATTTTCACTATATATCGTAAATTCTTCTTCATCACCACATTTATATATCACATTTCTATGTATTTTATAAACATTCATTTATTAAACAATTAAGATTTATTTTATTTATAATTGATTATTAAATTCTACCGTAATCATCATTTTTTTATAAAAAATATTATTCATGAAGTATTCACTTTAATATTATATATAATGAATATAGCTCATATATCCAAAACATCATCAAATCTAAATTATAATGATGATAAAAAACTTAAAAATCAAACGATGGATAAAATTATATTAATATGTAATTATTCTTATACTAGAAGTTCATATCAAAGATATATATTCAGATATATCTGATATATATTCAATATATAATAATTAAAATGATTATAGGTGGTAAAGCTGGGATAACTTGCACAACATATTTTTAGTTTGTTCACGTTCTTCTTCTAACGAAATAATTAATTCATTTAATTCATTTTTAGGTATATCAATCATCTGTTTTATTTCAAGTAAATCAGTTTCAATAGCTTGCAAACGTTTTTCATATAATTCAATTGCTTTTCTATTTGATTCATTCAAAAGTTCATCGATATCATTTATTTTTTGATTAGGATCATGCTTCCAACAATATTTTTTATATATAGTTTCGGATTTTGTGCCCCCATAATATTCCGTAACATAATCATCCATTATACAACCGCATTCATGAATTTGTTCTTTATTTTTCCAACCCAACATATGAAATGATATTGATTATATATTCCATTATCATTTCAAAAATAAAATCAATTTTTTAGATACTTAAATAGATCAAACTTATAAATCATATCATATTTCATCATTAAATTACCAAATATGGATAATAGATTTGATTTATCAGCATGTGTTTTAACACTTTTTAGTAAATTAACTTCTTGTACAGTTAATTGACACGGATTTATTTTATTAGATAAAGAAAATTTAGGTTCTAGTATCTTTTTATAGTAATTATGCGTTTGTGAATGATTTTCATTATCATAATCACTATGATATTTTTCTATATCTTCTGATTTTAGCCATTCCTGATCGTTCGATGTATAATGATCTGAAAAATCAATCTGATCTAAAATATTTGTATCATCATATGTAATTTCAATAGTAAGATCATATTTACAGTATCCATATGATGCATTTCTAGCTAAACTTTCTTGACTAACTACTATAATGTTTTTTACTCTTTTTTTACCATTGGAATTCTTTTCCAAAAACATAATTTTTTTATCTATACAATCATGTTTTTTCCCACTAATTTTTATTGAATGGCTATATTCATGCCCTAAATATGATCCTATAAAAATTGCACCTATTGTTAACATTGTCCATTTTTCCTTATTCATCAAACAATCAAAATCTTGAATTGATGTATATTCTGGCAATGTAATCGGAATACTTGATTTATTATTTTCGATACCTATATCTTCAACTAAATTTGCAAGAACAGGAAACTCTTTCCATATTTGCGGTTCTATTGTTCTATTATAAACTTCATTATCCACTTCTATTACTATATGTAATTGCATTATTTGAACTATTTATTATAAAATTAGTATTATAGATGCATATAATCAATTTTTATTAACAATATATTAAATATATTTAAATTTATTAAATTTATCAATGATACTTTTTGATTAACTGTAATAAACATAATTAATGCTTTTAAATATGAAATCAAATTATATAGGAAGAATTACAAAAATATTTTTGTTGCAGGGAAACAATTTATTATCAAGAATGTTTTTATAATCGTAAATGAAGAACAAATAATAATATATAAAAATAGTAATAATAGATGTATCAATACTATTTATATATATTGAAAACTAGTAAATTAACTCATGCGGGTAAAAATCGTTACAATAAAATATTATTAATTTAGTATATAATAATATTTATTATTTGTGATAAAATGATCAATTTAATTTAAAATGTTATTATAAATAATTACAATCAAATGAATGAACTAAATGGAATGTTGACAGAGCAAGCCGAATTAATTATAATAGACTTACCACAATTAGTGATTGAACAAATATTATTAGCATCAGATAAAGGTCCAATATTATCATCACTCTGTAAATTATGGAGAACTATATGGTTTCAATGTAAAATAAAATGGTATAATATTCATGGATATGTATATACGAATACATGGTTAGGTTATTATAAATTAATTAATAATACTAAAAAGCTCTATTATTTATATGGATATGAATACGAATATAAAAATAATATATTCACAGTAAATTGGTGGAAAAATGGTACTATTGAATGTACCTATTATGTACATAAGAATCATATATATATTTTGCTAAATAAGTATGTTGTTAAAATTATCGATAGACGAGGAATATGTACTGTAAAAGATCGTGAAAATGGTGTATGGTTACAATATAATTCAAAAGATTTACCATCATACTTTAAATGGAAATATTATCCTAAATGGTTTAGAAAACCATATATAAGAATGTATCAACATGAACCTATATATGCACAAAGAGGTGGTCATTTTGTTTATATAAAAAATATAGGAGAAAAATGGAAACGATGTTATGATACATGTAATAAATCTAAACCACCATATAATAGCATTCCCGATTGGATATTAGATGTTGATCGCTATAAAATAGTTATGGAACTCTTAAAAAATATAGATTCTAAAAAATATAGACTTTTATTATTTCTTTCCTAAAACTTTAAATTAGTTTCATCATTTATGGTTAAATTGCTCTTATATTTGAATAAATGAAATATTATTAAATCATATCTATAATGGTTTTATAATTTCATATAAGTCATGTATACTACGTTTCTTTGATAGATTTGTTATTGGGTTGGATAAATGCATTTTTGCAGCACGTATTAAAATTATTAGATTTTCATCTTGAAACCCATTATTTAATTTATTTACCCATTCATCAAATAAATCTTGGGATGGTTTAACATATTTAATATAAATTAATTTTTTATCATTTTTTAGACCATTCCAATCAACATTGGATGGTTTATAACCATGCTTTAATAAAGTTTCATAATCATAATAATTATCAAAAGCTTTATCTATGGCCCATTGTGGATAAATAAATTTATCTTCAATTTTACCATATGATATAAACATCTGTATCTTAGCCAGATCACAATCACAATACACTAAATAACATAATAAACTGTAATCATTCGTTTCAATTAATTTGGAACGATCAATGTTATCTATTAATATTTTATATATAAATTCTCCTTGGGTTATTGGATTGTTATTTATATGATTTGGTAGATAATAAGGTAGGTGTTGGTAATGATTATGGCAATAACAGTGTAACAGTTTTTTTAAATTTTCAACAGTTGGTAAAACCTTACCCACAACATATTTAATATATTCATAAATAAATTGGTTATTCTTATGATGACAATCATATTTCCATATGCCATCAATATTCCATCCATTTAGTTTAGTGATATCAAAATATTGAAGTTGTTCAGCACTTATCATATTGTTTACATCTAATTTATCTACCACATTGGGAATTAAATCCGGATTTATTTTATATTGGTTAGCTGATTTTGGAATAGCACCGTGTCCAATAAGCCAATCACATATTGGACTAAATGGGATGCATTTATCCCAAATATCATCCACATTTGGTAAATTAATATCTAAATTAAATATAGTTTCTAACATATCCATTGATTTTATATACATCAGTTGATCTATATCTATTCTATTTACCAATCCTCGTTCTACTATCCAAATCATTGCATTAATAGCATTTGCTTTAATTATTTTATCTATTCCCGATCCCCATCCTGATAAATAATATGTATTATATAATAAGTTATCTATGCTAATATATGGAATTACATCTTCAGGAACACCATATTTAGCATACATATATTGCATATTTACAAATCCAGATTTCACTAGATTTATTATATCATGTTGTGTAAGCATACTATGTAAATGATCTATTACCGGATATTCATATATTGGCATAGAAGGACACCATTTACCAATTATCTTATAACTATTTGATCTAAATAATGCCGGAAAATATTTATGTCTATAAAGTTTAACTAGCCCAGAACCTATATATATAGTTATATAGTTATCATATATAGAAACAATATGAGCATTGTTTAGATTACCAAAATGCTCATAACTTCTATAATGGAGTAAATCACCAGATTTCATTCTTTCTTCATATAAAGATGAAGAATATAATTAAAAATCAATTTTTTAGATGATTTTTAGAAATCATTAAAATATCATAGTATTTATATTAAATCTAATCTAAATCCTTATTAAAAATTTCTTTATCTATTCCGCTTAATAGTAATTCATCATAATGAATTATTTTAACTTTAATATTATTACCATAATCAATATCATCATATGAAATATCTAACCAATTTTGATTAGGAAGAAAATCGGTTTTATTTATATAGGTTTTATTTACTAAACCATAAACATATTCAGTTCCTATAGCAATCGGTAGAGGCACATCATTATTTTCAACTATTGAGTAATATTCAATAATTTCATCAATAGTTTCAAATTCATATATTTCAGATCCAATATGAAGATATCTATTATCATCTATTTGAAATAATAAAGTATTACCAGGATATATCATGGTATTATCATAACAATCTTCACCTTTTGGTACAAATACTTTACGTATATTACTAAATTTAATTAAAAAATCAATATGCAAATATTTATAAAAATCCCAATATATATCTAAATCTGCAGTATCAGGTGGTTCATATTTAATACCATTTCTAGGTTGTCTATATACTAATATATCAATATCATTTTTGTTATTTTCTTTAAAATAAACTCCATAAATTCTACCACCATTCCAATGAGTCGTATAATGATTATAACCTTGAGCAATTAATGAGTAATATGGATGTTGATCTATTTTTTCATTACCATCAGCATCAATTCTGCATATAACATATTTATTATTATATTTTATTATAGAAGGAACAGTAGGATTATTCATTATTTAGCTATAATTATATAAATCTATTATTAAATATTTATCTTATTGATTCAAATCTTTTTGATTCAACTCTTTTTGAAATTGATTAATAAATTTTTAAATCTTAAAATATGATGCATTATAGCTATTATTTCTAAATAGTTTATAATCCTTTGATGAAATCATTATTAAAAAATTATGGAATTATTTCATATTAAAAAGTTTCATTAGATTTATTTTTGTTTTTTTATTTTCATATGTGTATAATTATCTGATGATTGTTCGAAACTAAAATTGTAGGGATATTTTCCATCAATATTATATATATATGTTCCAGATTTAAAACATTTGCTATTAATCAATAATTCGAAAATATAATTTGTAGTTACATGTGTTGGATTTGGTACATTTGTTTTAATCATATTAGTAAATTCATCATAAGTTTTTGAATATATTGTTTGACTATATCTATTATTCGTTTCTACTTTACTTAATGAATTAATAAATTTATTTCTAAAGTTGCATGTATCAGTATAACCAATCATTGGAATCGAACAATGCTTTGAACCAAGAACAGAATCCATCATTTGTTTAAAAATTTCTTGACATCCAGTTTTATCAACATAATCTCTAACCTTATTATGATTAGCATCATCTAATTTTTGTTTAGATGTTTCCTTTTTTATCTCATCACTGACAGTCATTGATGTAATTATTATATATTTCTAAATCTTTTATAAATATATTTTTAAATAAATTATATTTTATCATTTTTTCTAAAAAATTAAAAAATAAAAAAATAAAAAATAAAAAATAAAAATAATAAAAAATAAAAAAATAAAAAAATAAAAAAATAAAAAAATAAAAAATAAAATATAAAATATAAAATATAAAATATAAAATAAATAATAAATAATAAATAATAAATAATAAATAATAAATAATAAATAATAAATAATTTATTTCATTCGGGGTTATGTAATAAAATACTTAAGCAACTATTATTTATATGCAATTGATAAAATATAACCCCCATGACCAGTAGGTCGAGCTCCAAAATTTGGCTTTGTCACAAAGCCAAATTTACCTTTGTGACAAAGCCAATTTTAAATTTTAAAATTATATTTTTGAATTAAAAAATAAAAAATAAAAAATAAAAATAATTTTTCATTTTCAATCTTAGATTTTTTAGATATTTTGAACAGTTCCCAGAAATTAATGAAAATATTATCGTTAGAAGTGTTGGGTAATATAAATCTTTATAATATTATTGAATAATAATCTGATTAATATTATCAAAGCATAATCCAACTAATCTAGATATTATTGGATATATTCAACCAATTTCAAAGATGTATCGAATACTACTGCGCGCGCAGAGACTAAAACATAAAATAGAAAGCTTACCAAATAGTTTTCATATAAATATAATTTATTTATTATATTTATATTAATTATTTAAACTGTTAGTATGCAGTGCGCAACACTTACTTGTGCTATTATTAAATATAATCTCATTGTGAAATTAAATCATCAAATAGCCTTGATCAGTTGCTAAATGAATGATATGATCCATCAAATATCCTAAATGGAATGATATGATCCATCAAATGTCCTAAATGGAATGATATGATCCATTAAATATCCTAAATGGAATGATATGATCCATCAAATGTCCTAAATGGAATGATATGATCCATTAAATATCCTAAATGGAATGATATGATCCATCAAATGTCCTAAATGGAATGATATGATCCATCAAATATTTTAGATTAAAAATGTATCCGGAATTACTGACTGCTTACTTCAATAGAATTACAATATTTAATTCAGTTCATAATCAAAACTTAACACATTATAAATAAATCCAGTACGTTGGCGCGCAGAGATGCACACATTCAAATATATTTACTACTTGTTATATGATCATTACTATATTATTACAATATTTAATCCAGTTCTAAGTTACAATTTCAGTGCATATACCTTGATTATGCTCTTATAATTATTTATATATTCTTAAGAGCGCAAATGAGTTATTATAATAAAAAAATAAAAAATAAAAAAAATAAAAAAATTAAAAAAATAAAAAATAAAAAAAATAAAAAAATAAAAAAAATAAAAAAATAAAAAAATAAAAAAATAAAAAAATAAAAAAATAAAAAAAATAAAAAAATAAAAAAATAAAAAAAAAAAAATAAAAAATAAAAAATAAAAAATAAAATATAAAAATAAAATATAAAATAAATAATTTATTTCATTCGGGGTTATGCTGTAAAATATTTAAACTACTATTATTAATATGCAATTGATAAAATATACCCCCCATGACCTACTGGTTAAGCCCCAAAATTTGGCTTTGTCACAAAGCCAATTTTCCCTTTGTGACAAAGCCAATTTTAAATTTTAAAAAAATATATTTTTGGATCAAAAAATAAAAATAAAAAATAAAATAAAAATAAAAATAAAAAAATAAAATAATATAAAAAAAAATAAAAATAAATAAAATTAATATGTAATCTTGGTTTAAGATCATCTAAACTATTATTTTCCTCAAGATAAGATATATCCATAATAGTGTCATATAACATTATTGACTTTATATGTAATATGATTATCTTTACAAATTTGATCATTTTTATTTTATTATATATTTGCTTATCTTGCAATAGAGTTGGTTTAATTAGCACCATAATGTTGCGCACACAAGAAATAGTTAGTCAAGTTCAAGAAATGTTCAAAAGTGGTTCTTGGACTTCAAAATCGGAATATGAATATGTTAGCGGTGCTGAAAAATGCGATTTTGATAATTTGATATACAATGGCAGGATTCAGATCAAACCTGATGATGAAACTATTGTTGTCAAGATTGATAAGACTAGGACTACGCTAAAACAACTTGCATGTTTTAGCGTAGTCTATACATTCAGTCGCTTGAGCTGTTCTGTAACTGGGATTACAAAAACCCCACAAATATTTAGAATCGATGATGCACTTAGCAACATGGCATGTATCATCAAAAACTATAATCAAGATATGATCAAATATAAGGCATCAGCTGCCCCTAAATCCAAATGGAGGGCCTAAATACACTAACAAAAATACACCATTAAAACTACTTTGTTACCTATGTAGAATCTAAATTAATATTTGTTTTAGAATAAATTATTTATTCTAAAAAATGTTAATATTTTTTAGCCTTCTTGATTAATATAGATATAATAATTATATCTAACGAGTAATTATATAATCTTAAATGAATGGACAATCAATATTGTTATTATTACTTATTTTTGGATTAGTAATAGTTGAAAGTTTTGGGCAGTATTGTGTAAGGAAAAGTAAAACACCTGGCTGCTCTCATTATTTTCTATTTGGTATTTTAGCATATATAATGGTATGTATTATACTATATCATACATATAATCATAAGCCAATTGGTATAGTTAATGCTCTTTGGAGTGCTTTTTCTGTTTTAGCAGTACTAGGAATTGGTATGTATTTTTATCATGAAAAACTTTATATTTTTGATTATATTGGACTATTATTAATACTGATTGGTATATTTTTAATTTTTGTATACGGTCATGATAATTGAATTATTAAATATAATATTGATTGCGCGCGCAGATACTAATACATTAAATAGATTTATTTATAATACACCATAATTTATATATACATTATATAAATTATATTGTAGCATTATTTACTGGTTTATTTATGCCTAAGTATGCAGAGCGCAACACTTACATGTACGATTAATATAATTTTTTAACCTTAATCAATCAAAGACTAATAATATATATTTATTTATATTGGTAATTGTATGCTATTCATTCACATAAAAAAAATTTTATTTTATAAGAATTTCTAAAAGCGTTAGTAAAAAATAATCTTCATCTACATTATCTGGTTCATTATCTTCATATAATTCTTCATATGATTTTTTTATATATTCATACATATTTAGATATGTATCTCTAAAAGTTATTGATTTTAACATTATTGTATATATAATTTATTTTTATTATATTTTTATATATTTATCAAATTTTAATTATAAATATATAATTATTTGTTACCACACTTGTTACCACATTTGTACCCGTTTATCAGGTGAAAGATACATTTTATCAGATGGTTTAACATTAAATACTTCATAAAAATCATCAATATTCTTAACCATATTTGCTCTAAAATCGGCGGGTGAATGTGGATCCGTTGTTAATTGTTTTATTTTAAAGTCATTTTTGGTGTTTTGTTTCCAAACATTTGCAAATGATTTGAAAAATAATCTTAAATATACATGTTTTGCCATTTGATAATTATTATTAGATGAATTTACTAATCCCTTATCCATTAATAATTTAAACATTCCTTTTTTAGCTAAGCTTAATCCACCAAGATCAGCCAAATTTTCACCCATTGTTAATAGCCCATTCATCTGATATACTTCATGAGTTTCAGGATGTACAAATTTATAAGATACTGATTGCTCATTCATACTAACAGTTTTTTGCAAAAATAATTTCGCATCTTCTTCTGTCCACCAATCATTAAGATTACCATCTTTATCATATTTGCGACCCTTATCATCATATCCATGAGTAATTTCATGTGCAATAACAGCACCAATTGCTCCAAAATTTACCGGAATTGTATAATCCATATTCACATTATATTCAGTGACCATCTGTTCTTCAGTGGAATAATCAAAATCAATGGTATCAATAGACTCATGGTAAAATGGTGGTTGTAGAATGGCCCCAGGAAATACAATTTCATTCTGTGGCGGCATAAAATAAGCATTTACCGTCTGTGGTGTCATTAGCCATTCCGTACGATCCAATATAGTATTTAATTTATTATAAAATTCCATTTGTAATGCCCATTTCTTAACTTTTTTATCAATTTTATATAATGAGTCTCCAACATTTAAATTAAGTGTGGAATAATCTTTCCATTGATCTGGATATCCTATTTTAGTAACAAATCTTTCCAATTTTTCTAAAGCTTTTCCCTTTGTTACCTGAGTTAACCAATCATTTGTCTGAATTGATTCCTTCATTACTTCTAAAATATTATTAATCATTGCATTTACCTTCTGTTTTGATGATTCTGGAAAATATTTAGCTACATAAATTTTACCTAACATTTCACCTGTATAATCATTAACTTCTTGTATTGATCTTTTTTCATCAGGTTTTTGCTCATCTTGACCATTAAGTTTTCTGCCATAAAAATCAAAAAATTCTTCATTTAATTTCTTACTACAAAATGATTGATTACCAGCAATAATTTTATATTGATGATATGAAATCATTCTATCATATGTATTGGGATCAAATATTAAATTAAATAATCTTCTAAAATAATCACCATCATATACCGTAAGATGAAACATTTCTTTGGATAAATGATTACCATCATTATCTACAAAATTTTTATGGTAATTAGTAGATAATATTTCATGGAAATTAAATAATCGATATACTTCAGTTAAGAATGCTTTAGCATCATTTAATTGAGTCTCAGTTAACTTAAAATCACGAGCAGATTCTTCATAATTGTTTTGCTTTTCAGGTAAAGATTTTAGATCATTCAAATCGGTATAGAAACCATCAAGTGTAGTATTTGTAAAGTATTCATCATATTGTCTGTTCTGATCTTGTTTCATTTTGATTTTAGCTAATTCAGTTTCAAACCAAATAACATTATCAACAAAATTATTTTCAACAGAAATCGATGATTCTTTTAATATAGTTACAACATTTTCTAAATGTTTACGATATAATGCTCTTTTTTCCGCAAAATTATCTTCTAAATAATAATCTCTACCTGGTAAACTTAAACCTGAGCCCGCTACATCTAAAACAACATTATTAGAATTTAACATATCTGATCCCTTATCAAAATTTATAAAACTACTAATACCATTAACTTGTGTATAATATAGATATTTCGCCATATTAGATATACGCTGTAAATTACGAATAGCACTATATTCTTCAGTTAAACGATAATGATCATTTAATACATTAAATTCTGTTTGTATTGGATTCATATTAACAATATTATCTCGCCATTGTTGAAATCTATCCGCTGATGCTTTCCAAATAGCTAATATTTTCCGTTGTTCATCAGATAATTCTTCTACTTTCATATTTTCAAGATCTTTAACCAATTCAATTTGATTCTTTAAACTCTGATCATGCAGTTTAATAAAACCACCCCATCTAGGATATTCCGGCGGAATTTGATTTTCAGGTGCATCCAACCATTTTTTATTAACATATTCATAGAAATTATCTTGTGCTCTTGTTGTCACATTTGTTTCCACATTTGTTACCACATTTGTTTCCACATTTGTTGTCACATTCGTTTCCACATTCGTTTCCACATCCATGTTATGATTATTTACTATTTTTATTATATAGTAATCACATGTATAAATTTATAACCATTCAATTTTTTTATTAATATTTTAAAATTATAGAATTATTTATTATTAAAATTTTATATTTTTGTATAACAAAGCCAATTTTTTGGGTAATAGATGCTGGCACTCTTTATTCAGCTGTACCAGTGCCATGTTAAGCATCAGGTGTTTTTAAAAAAATATATGAACGTAAACTACTGTTAAATTCTTTGATTATAAAAGCCAAGTGTTTAAATATTATCCTTAGTATTTGGTATCAAGTTTGCATTCTTCAAGAGATAGGCAATTCTGCCGAGATCAATCAGATATCCGATTTGAATCTGAAACAGCTGCGTAAGAAGCCGTTGATGCGATGGTCGCTTAGAGTCCAATCGAAGAGTATCCGGATGATGAGTTTCGGCTGCGCGCTGGTGAAATATCACATACTGTCTATCTACAATATTGATACGCAGAAAGTGTATATGTTCATCGACTAATTCCTTGTTACTGTTTGTATGATCTGCATATAGCCCTGTTTCGCTCCAGATTGGACGCGCGGATCGCCACCCGTTGTTCGTGTTCCAGTCCCATTTGAAAACACACAGCTGCCCAAACGTAATACGAAAGTCATCTGTGCTTCTTTCTACATTTAGTCCCCAGGGAGTTTGGGTGGTCAAGGGTTCAGCGCATGTAGCAACTGGTTCCAAGCCAAATGCCCGAAAAGCATAGTCAAGCATCAGCGGCACTTTGGGCAGTTCCTTGAGCAGCAGAATTGGATGTGCATCATGCCAGTGCCTTTGGCTCTCAACATTATCAAAAGTTATGAATGTTGGCGGCTGTCCAAATGGACCAAATCGATAGTTGCTGTTGTTATAGCAACCAAAATACACGATTTGAACTTGGTCCCAGAATAAGGTGTGATGAATTCTATGATTAAGACTATGATTAATAAAAGATTTTGTTGTTATCTTAAATAGAGCCAACTGAATCCCCAATGATAGAGTATCGGCCAGCGCAAGCGGAACATCAAGAGCCAAAAAAAAATACGCAAACAGCCATTGTGGATTGTTCATGGTTATGTTGTTCCAATCAAATAAAAAATTTAATTAATTTTAAGTATATTTTTATAATTTAAAACAAATTATCAAAAATTTTGATTGGTTTAAATTTGTTTTGTTTTATTAAACAATAAACAATAAATAATGAATCCAATATTTGAAAAATTAGTTCCCGCACTTGTTATTGCAGGTTTAGCATCAATTCCAGTTTATATTCATCATAATAGCATGATAAAAATATTAGATGAACAAATAAGAGATGAAAAAATATTTTATAATAAAATAAATGAAAAAATATCTAAAATAGCTAAATAAAATATATTTTTATTCTATTCAACTTAAATTATTCAAATATAAAATTTGATTATAATTAATAAATATCTAACGTATGTGATACATCCAGATATAATTTTTATTTTTTTAAAATATTCCAAGTTTAGATCTTTGATAACATTACACCAAAGAAAACCGTCATATCAAAAAAATTACAATAAATGACTGAAATTATGTAGTTATTTGGTTCAAAAATCATACTTCATATTCCTTATACCTATCATATGTATACAAATCCAAATTTGTTGGATCACTCGTTTTTAATATTTTTTTAAATTCATATTTATCTGATCTCATTATCAAATAACTAAATTTCATCATCAATATTAATCTTTCAAAAGAATAATCATTATTAGATGTCAAACGGGCTATCATAGACCATTCCATTAATGATTTGAAATTAATATCACATAATTTTTGTGCCCATTGAACAAATGTATAAGAATCAATTAATGTGAGCAAATTATTATCAGATGATGCTAACCTCTTTAACATATCAATGTCAATTTTCCTATAATCTGGATCCATCCCAATTATAAATTTAGGTTTAATATTAATGAATGGATATCCATATTTAGTTTTAAGTATACTAGAAAAATCTGTTAATTTTGGATTTAAATCTTTATTTAAATCCAAAAATGATTTCACATCAAATCCTAACCATGCATAACTAGGATAATCTGAATATTCACCTAATATTTTTATTTCATCCGTCATATGCTTAAATTTATTTGAATCCAACTCCGCCGGATTATCCTTAGGAATTGCTCTTATTAATATATTTCTATTATTCTTATCATAATTCATACTTGGTAACCAACATTCCAATACGTATTTATAATCATCACCCAAATCTATTATTTGCGTTGGTTTATTTAATACAATCGTACGATTCGCATATTTTATTTCAATATCTATACAAATATCTAACCAATGAGCTGCTACTAATGTATCCAATGTTGTAATATTGTTCCATTTAGATGGATCTATGATCTCTTCAAATCCATCTAAACTTATATAATCTGGCAATTCAATGTAAATCTCCTCATTTTCATTCAATGCTTCATTATATTTTAAATCATTTACCATATTTCTTAAAACACTTGATTCCGCTAATACCCTTTCAGGAATTATATAACTACAATACGTATCATCATCTATTATTAATTTAATATACATTTGATTTATTATATTATGAATATTAAAATTTTTTCATTTTTTTAGATTATTTAATTATTTATGATAAATTGAATTTATTATAATCCGATCTTAAATTTTGATAATTATTTTTATTTATGGATAAATTCGATAAATATGCGTGAATTATTGTAATTTGGCTTTGTATCATAATATTGATAACAAAGTATTTTTATTTTTTATTTTTATATTTATTATACTATTAATTATTAGATTTCAATCCCATATTCTTCCAGAAACCATTCTTCTAGCTTGGCGATAGAAGGTTCAGCTTGAACCTTCTTATCAGCTCCAAGAACCTTGCATGCCTTGAACCCTTCATCACTGCAAGCGACCTTGGCAGTGCCTTCTGGAAGGAGGGCATTCAGTTCCCCCAGACGCTTTTGCATCAGGTTATATCCAGAAACCTTACCATTAGGAGCACGTGTGCTTCCCTTGGTAGAAACACGTCCTTCGGCTTGGTTTAGGGCATCGGCCTGTTCTTGATAGAACGCCTTGAGCGTAGAATCAGCCTTGCACTCTTGCTCCCACAGGCCAGCCGGTGGGTTCTGCTTGGGATGCTCCGAACGCCAATGCTTGGCCCACATAGTATAAGCGGAAACGTTGTGTGTTCCCTTCTTACCAACAGGAGTAATAGTGGGTGGCGCAGCGGCCTGATCCCTCTTATTGAGGATCTCTGTTAGCTCCTTAACTTGCTTAAGAAGTTCAGAAACCTCGGTATTAGTAGTAGTATTAGTAGTCTTTGCATTCTTAGCAGTAGCCATTCTATTAGTTAGTGAAGTAGTATCTTTGAAAAAAATTTTTTAAATCAATTTTATAAAGATAATCATTTGTCTGACGCCACAGTCTGCGCTGCGATGACTCCACTCACGATTCCCACGCTCAGGATCAGAACGAAGAGCCTACCGATCCGCCTCATGGCCGACCTCCCCAGGGCAACCCCCTTGCGCTCGGTTGTTTGATCGGGATACGCCCTCGCGCCGATCGTGTCTCGGCGCTGCCTCCCGCCGACATCAGGACTCCATCCTCAGCCGCACCGGTCTTTCCACGTCGCGGTCCGGATCGAACTCAGAACGCGTGGCCAGGTTCAGGTTGTAGCCGTAGACGTGAAGGGACACGGTCACCTGGCTGCTCTCGTTCGCCACGCTGTGAATCACATCGGGCAGAAGCGTGAGGACGTCCCCCGGGCCGAAGACCTTCTCGCCCTGCTTTAGAATTATGATTATCTTTATAAAAATGATTATTAATTTTTTATTTTTTATAGGAGATTCACTGACTTACTAATTAATAGAATGGCTACTGAAGTTACTCCTATTACTACTACTACTACTGATGCCGTTGTTGATGAAGTCCCTTCTGTGAAGAAGGTTACTCATCTTCAACCGGCAACCCTTGGCCTGACGGTCAAGGATATTGGCGCCATCATTTCTACTAATCTCCCTAAGATCCGCGAGGATCATAAGGGTGCTTGGATTAGGTATGAAAAAGGCTTTCACCAGTGGAAGATTGTCGCTTTTCCAGATTCCATTCAGCTCATTGTCGATGAGCTGATTGGCGCTGAAAAGGCCCAGATTGATCTCCATGGATCCCGCCAACAGGCCAAGCCTCGTGGTCCCCAGAAGATCACTATTACCCTTCATGAACGTGATGGGGTTGAGGGTCTGACTGGGCTGTTGATTTCCCGAAGGAAGCAACTAGTCGAGGAGTTTCCTGCCGGCTGCACCATGTGGTTTGATAACGACGAGCGACTCTGGATGCTGCAAGGATACCGCGACGATGCCCTTGAACGCGCCAGGAACCAGTTCTTGGATCTGGAAGCTGAATGCATTGAGTACTTGATGCAGCACAAGAAGCGCCCACCGCCCAAGGCTCCCCGTCGCCGTCAACGTACCCCGGATGCACCACTTCCTACAACCAATACCACTGGAGCTGCCTAAAAAAGCTCTAGTGAACCTCACCCAATATAAAATAAACCCCTTTGTATCAACCTTAATTATCAGTTTTTTATAAATAGAAATAATCATTTTTTGTTTAGTGATAATTTATTAATAATATATTATAATAACACTTCAGCAAAACCATGATATGTATGATGTGCATTAAACATATTACCGCGCGTTACAACTCTAAGAACTACAGGAACATGACGTATCTTGCGTTCACCTGATTCTGTCCTTATGAAAACTTCTAATCTATATTGGTTGGTTCCAGTGATCCTAACTATTTCTCCAACATCCTTTAAAGGGTATCCCGTATGTGAAGCCCATTTAACTCTAAGTTTAGTGAATAGATCTTCATAACCAAGGGTTGATTTTGTAGTAACATAATTTTTAGGTAAAGGTTCCAACTCTGGCACAGCAATATCACTAAAAAACTTTTTTACTTTGCTAAAAAAGGATGGTTTATCTCCTGTTTCTGTTTTTGTGGTAGCAACTTTATCAGGTGCAGGCACGGCAACTACAGTAACAGCCTTAGATACTGCTTCTGGCACTGGTGCAGGATTGGTATCATCTGTAACATTAATTATTATTTCTGTTGGTTTATCTTCATCAGAAGGTTGTAACATAGATTTATTATATAATTTATGTATAATTATATCCACATAATTCAAAGTGTATTTTATCCATTTTTTTATTAATTCAAATAATAAAATAATATTTAGATCCAAATTAAATTTAGCTCAGAATAAATAATTTTGTACAAATCAAATATAAATTATGAAGGTTTTAATTTCTTGAGGTCATTTTTGCTTAAAACGACGGGGTATTCTTTGGTACATGATAGGCATAATTTATCACCACCATAACTAATTTTAGAGCAATTATTACAAATATCACCATTACAATCAGTGTATTTATTTATATCTTTTTTGTGGATCAATGCACTACAAGTGGTACAATTACTATAATTAATCTTATCACATGATTGGCAGTAATGAGAGTAGCCAAATTTTGTTATTTCGCTCGCTGCACAGTCAGCACAAAAAGCATGTTCACATCTACAACAAACAAAATTCCATCGTGTATATATCATATCAGGGTATTCATATGTATTTTTGAGGCAACCATGACATGTATAATTGCAATTATCGCAATAGAACTTGTCATTAATTTTTAAGACTTTATAATATGAAATATTTATTAACAAAGTAATATTGATAGATAATGATGATAATTCGATAAACTGTTTTAGCTAGTTAATATTAGGTTTCTTTTGGGAACCACATTGGACCAATCTTATTATATATTTCAGTATATGATTCATTATTAAGTACAGAATTAGCTCCGCATCTTGCAGCCATCATTTCATATATAAAATTATCCCGTGAACTTAATCTATTAGGATTAGTTCCATATTTTAGGTATTTATTATAAAGTTCATTTTTTGTACTTTCGCTTAGGGCAGAATTAGAATTTCTCATCATATTATAATAATAATTGATATAAGTATATGCAGTATTCTTGTTCATTTGATATAAATGTGTTGAAGATATTGGATAATTATAAAAATTTATATTCATTTTTTTAGACTAATTTTACATGATATAATAATATCAAAACCTTATACATATATTGCTTTGAAAAATCATATAGCCCAGATTGTGTGATTTAACATTATTCCTATTCTAAGTCATATGATGAAATTAATAGATATATGGAAGGAGAATTTAATATAATTTTATATAGAGAAGCTATTACCTTGTATCCAGATATTAAATGATATTATATCTGCAAAGGTACAATTATAGTGGCTTTCATTAAAAAATATTTTTAAGCAAAATGAATATAAAATTGATATTTAACTGAAAATAGTAATATTAGCATAAATAAGTTGAAAAATAATTTAAATAATTTTAAAGAATTAAAAAAATGATTTAAAAAATTAGCTGGTAAATTTTAATTCATAATTATTTAATCATTAATCATTTAAATAAATTTCTATTTAAGGTTATTACAATAAAAGTATTTCATATAAATGGATGAAAAAAAATATAGTATACGATTAGATATTATTAATCATTTACATAAAATAAGTGAATTACGCGATAAAAATACTCGTAATGATAATTGCTATTATCCATTTAAAACGCTTCATATCACACAAAACATCCCAAACAATAGTAATAATATAAATGAAACAGATATGATTGAAACTATTCAAAAAATTTCTGTGAAAAATAATAAAATTGATAATGATGATTTAGAACTATTAATAAAAGTAAGTGATAATGATAAATTAAAAACAATTTTACTTATAAATTTTGAAAATAGTTTGGAGTTAAAAAACCAATTTGAAAATCTTATGGAAAAGTGTAATAATTATCGTCTAAACGAAAAATTACAAAATTTATCACAACAAATGAAAAATGCAAATAAAACATTAGCAGATTTCGAAAGTAAAAACCCTGGATATGGAATTAGTGATTTTATTTACGGATTTGTATATAGCCTCGAGCGTGATATTATAAATAATGCCAAATTTTATAAATATAACAAATTAATACCGTGGTATGATATTTGTGAACTTGCTTATCATAAATATGAATCCTCGCAATCTGATACAGATATAAGTAATATGAATAAAAAAAATGATCCAGATTATCAATATTATAATAAAACTTTAAATGAAAATAAGGAAAAAATCATTACTGAATTTAAATCGTTTTCTACTCATATAGATAAATGGATTAAAAATCCTAGCTATGTAAATCCTTATTCAAAAAAACTAATTGATTGTATGATAGAATTACGTCATAAATCGAGTATGAAAATATTAATAAATAACTTAAAACTACTTCCTAAATTTGATAACAATAATATAGTTGGAATTTTATATGGTCTTGTTATTTGCGGGGAATGCGTTAAGAAACTCAAATCGGATTATAAGGAACAATTAAAAGCTTTTTCAACAGTTCGAGATTCTATATTACATGAAATAAAATTATATCGTTTTTTGAATAATGAAGAAAAAAGAATGCAATTACTGGAATACATAAACAAATTTATACAAAACGATATATTAGCTATTTGTGATTTATTATCTAAAAATCAGAAAATAGATAATTTAGATAATATCATTTCTATCTGTAATTTATTAGAAAATACTGATAAAGATCTTAAAAATGAATGGGAAATAATAACTAATAAACTATGGGAATTATTTAATGAATTAAAAGAATCGTTAGAAAATGATCCAGAAGCTATTAAAGAAATTCTAAGTAAAATGCCACATGCGATCATTTCAAGAAAGAAAAAAAAAGAATTGGTTAAAAATGAAAATATTAGGTTAATATTATCAACTATAGAAGATAAAATAAAAAAAATCACTATTGGCACCCCTATTAAGTATAGATCTAAGAAAAGGCCCCCTGCTAATACATCATTAATTACAATATTTAGTGAAATTGATGATAATTTTTTGAAAAGTTTATTTATGAAAAGAGATGAATGGTGCGAAAATTTAGATGAATTATTTACTAATAGTGATAAAAATAATAAATGGTTCGAATATTTAAAAGAAAGAAATAATAAAAAAAACCAAAATAATAATAAAAGTTCTAATGAAACACAATTAGATGAATTAAAGTATATTCTGAATAATTTTTATGAGATTCATATTAGAAAAGAAGTTTTTGATTTGTCAAAAATAAACAATATTGAGAAATATTATGCTGCATTACTAACATTCATCTTGGCAAGAGATAAAGCCAAAGAAATAATAAAAAATAATATTATAGATAATCCTGCATTTACAACTATAAACATACTTGATATCCATCCACCTAATCCAAATGAAGCACAAGAACCACATGATATTCCTAAAATACAAGTAAATATTCTAAGTTATATTAAAAAGTTATTAAAAATATATATTACAAATTGTAATAAAATAGCACATCAAACTAAATCTATTACAGTAACACAAACCGGAAAACAGTATAAATTAATTTCATATATAGCTGAAAGTAAAGAACTGTTATATCAGATAGAAAAATTTACAACAATTCATCTCTAATTTGCGTACCACTATCACTATTCATCATATTTTCCATTTCATATTCATTGTAATATATAAATAGTCTAACCTAATCTAAATCAACCACATTTTTAACAATTTTATTTGAATTTTTATTAATTATAATAATTATTAATTATAGTTATTAATAACTATAATTAATAATTATTATTATTATCCCAAACAAAATTAAATAATTATTTAATTAAAAAAAAATGAGTGATAAAAATTATCTATTATTTATTATTCCAAATGGGATTGATAACCAAGATCAGATCATTAATTAGAACAAATGAAAATAAAAAAAATAAAAATAATAAAAAAGAAGAAATTGTAGAATTATTTATAAAAGTTGTTATAATTGGAGATCCATGTGTAGGTAAAACAAGTATATTGAACAAATATGCTAATACAATGCCATCAGCGGATAATTTTTATATGGTAAGAAAAGTAATAGATTACAAAAAATATAGAGTGGGTTTAAAGTTGATTGAAGCCTGTAGAGAAAATACATCAAAAATATATAGAGGCGCGGATGCATATATTATAGTATTTGATTTAGGAGATCAACATTGTTTATATACAGTATTACAGTGGATGCGTGAAATAAATAGGTATGGTTATGATGGGGAACACTCACTAAATTTCATTCTTGTTGGAAACAAAGCTGATTTAAGTAATGATGTTGTAATACATGAAAACGATGTACATAATTTTTTTGCAACTAATAAGGTGGATGGATTTGATAACATGCTCTATATGGAAACATCTGTTATAACTGGACAAAATATTGAAAATTTGTTTAAAAAAATCACAAAAAATCATTTAAAATCTCTAAAACCACTTTCTCTTTCTTAATAATTTTATTCGTATCAGCTATTATAATTTATTTTTTAATAGTAATTAGATATCTAACAATAATGCCAAATGATCGGATGGATAAGTATAGCTTGAATAGCTATTATTATCTAGTTTATATTCATCTAAAAATGGGCTTATGCATCCCTTAGCAACCATATTTGGAGAAAATATATGATCTAATCTACTAGGTTTTTCTAAACTTTTTTTAAATTCATCATGAGCAAATCCAATAAAAGTTCCTTTTAATTCTCCAAGTGCACTTTGTAATGGATTTGCCAAATCCTTGCAAGTTTTTAACATCCATTCCCGTTGCTCTTGGCCTTGACGATCATCAAAAAAATTGTAATCCCCATAAACCATACAAGGATATGGCTGTTTTGCTATCAATTGGCGTAATACATGAATTGATGCCCATTTAATTTCTTCTGGAAGATCCAAATGTGTTACTCCAATAGTGAACCAACTTTTATCATCTTTACGCTGTAAATCAATAAACATAACAATCTTATCGTTATCCGGCTCCTGAAGATAAGAATGTAAACGAACATCTCCTAGAAAGAACCTCATTGGATCATATAGTAAAGCCATATGAAAACATAATTTATTATGACAATAACGACGAGTAACAACATCATATTTATGGAATAATGGATCAGATAGAAATGCCCTTGCAGACTCTTTGCTTGTTTCTAAATTACGTAATTCTATTAGTGAAATAATATCGGCATTGCATCGCTCTATTAATGATTTAACTTTTGAAGATCTACTATCCCAACAAGTTTCAGGATGCATTTCTTCTCGTCGTGCTTGATCTATATTCCAACATAAGAACTTCATTAATTGATTTAGTAAATTTATATATTTATAAATGAAATAATAAGTTAAATTGTTCAATTTTTTACTAAATAATATAATAAAATAATAAATAATAATATATACTTAAATATATATCATATATATAGCTAAGGTTAAACCTAAAAATCTTTTATTACATATAATATGATTATCTTTGAAAATTGATAAAAGAAATATGAAAATAATATAGTACATCCACGCTGTTGTTGTGATAGAAGAAATCCAATAACACACTACTACTATGTCGACTGCTACCATGATGAAGAACAAGAATACTAATACCAATAAGACTCGCTGCGGTGCTGCCACCAAGGCTGGAGCCCAGTGCAAGAACACATCTGCTGCTGAAGAGCGGCTCTGTGCCCTGCATCTTGGCAATGGCGCTGAGGTCCAGTTTGATAACCAGGCCGTCAAGACCTGTGCTGCGCAGACTAAGGCCGGAAAGCCCTGCTCCAAGCCCGCCAAGGAGGGAAGCGATCTGTGTGGCACCCACACACCGGTCAAGGTTCGGAAGGTATCTTCCCGCAAGGGAATGAAGACCGCCTGCAACCTCTTTACATCCGCCTACTGGGCGCGGTGCAAGGAGACTGGCAAGCCTGGAACTGCACAGGCATGCGCTGCCCTCTGGAAGGAAGCCAAGGCCACCAACTCCGAGATCTACCAGGACTGCGTAGCCAACGCGGACTAAGCCCCCACCCTACCAACCCTAAACCCAATAAACCAAAACAACCCTTTGTAGTTCAATGCCAAGGACACCTACCAAAAAACACTTTGTTTGGGGTTTTTAACATAACAAAGTATTTCTTATAAGCTTATACTTTGTAAGTATATAAATTATATTCGATTTATTATGTTGTTTCAGGAGTATCAAGGATTCTCCTTGAATGTTGTAAATAAAGTTTTTAATTCTTTGATGGCATCATCCACCGTATAAAATCGTCTAATATCACTATAATCAAGCTCATCAACATAAATAAAATCTCGTTGTTTATCCATCAAGATGAATTCAAAATATATTTCGCCATCTTCTAGAACATATGGATAAGGCACACAGCATGAAACTCTGGTTACTCCAAAAATATTATCACTAAAACCTGTTATTTTACACGAACCATTCATATTTTGCGTAATTTGAAGTGCTGATAAGCATGGTTCTTTTTTAATTTGTCTTGTTAGAAGTTTAAGAATAGTGTGTGATATAGCATTAAAACTCATTATTATCGTAAGTATATTAAAACTATTTCATTTTTTTATTCAAATTTTTAAAGATAATAAAGATATGTCTGTCAGCTTCAAACATAAATATATATTTTTATCATTTATGGTCTTGGATAAATAATTAAAATATTATTATTCATATCAAATATAAAACTACAATACCCATATGTAAACATATCTTCCTCACATGCTATTTTAATTTTAGGGAGTTTATCCATAAAGTGCTTTAAAAATAATATTTCATCAATACCTAACGTATCTATATGATGAAGATTGTGATCCAATAATATCTCCATCGGATTTTCTACTGATTGATCATTAAATCCAAGATCTATTAGATTTTCTTTATCTAAAGAAAAATTAGAACATTCTTCAGTAACATGAGTTTTTAGTTCTTTTCTTGCAATAACTATTTCAGATTCTGAAGTATATTGTTTTGATAATAATAATGCTTTTACCTTATCTATTTCATCCATTTCATTGTAATAAGATAGATAATTGTTTATGAATATTTTAATCAAATTTTTTGAATAAAATTTATCCAAAATATGAATTGAAAATTATTGTAAGATGTGCATGATCGTCCGGCGTACATCCAATCAATGAATATTTATTTTTATCAGAATCTATACGGATAAGGTAATATGGTGGATATTCAATACTGGAAGGATCAATCAAATATCCCTTGTTTTTTAAACTAGTAATGAATTCATTGATGCGATATAATTGATATGTTTGCCACTTAAAAATCTGCGGATTAGGTGATATATCATTAATTATTTGATCTGCCTGTGATGGAATATCTAATTCTACAAAAAATTCATCAGATGCTACATATATTTTATTTGGTAGATTTAAGCAAAAATATTTTTGTAATAATGTATGATTCTGAAATTCCCATACAGCTCTTAGCTTGTTTTGCAAATTAGATATACAGAATAATCTAAAATATTTTGATCTGTATAAACATTCAGGTATAGGAGTTTCCAATCCAGAAGTACCCGATTCTCTATTGTGAATATTATCAGATCTAATATCAGATGGAACTAATTGTTTTAAGAATATATCCCATGTTAATGGTAATAAATTGTTTGATAGTATTCTAAGGGCAGTATAGTTAGCTGATTTAATATCAATGTGTAATATCCATTTTCCGTTTAGATTTTCTGTTTTCTTATAGAAATGTGATTTATATATTTACTAGATTGTTTTAACAGTTTAAGGTTATCATTTAGAGAATTCCAATCAAAACTATTGTAATATGATAAGCATAAAATATATTTTTGTACTATTTTTTGAACCTTAAATATGAATTGTTTTAGACTAGATCTTTTAGTATCATTTAAGAATTTTAGTATAGTGCAAAAATCATCATACTTTCCATATAATTCTAGTATTGTTAGAGATTTATCACGAGTTATAGTAGGAGATATAGAAACATCTAATATTTTTGCAATATTAACCAGTTCTTTACTAGAAATATTTTCAAATGAAAGCATTTCTGATAATTTCTGATAATTTATAATAATTAACCAAAAATATTTGTATAAGATCAAATTTTTTATCAAAGTTTTTGTATTTATTTTTTGATTATTTTTATTATGATATAATTATTAGATAGGTATACGATATTTTGAAATGAATGAATCTAATTCATAGATAGCCGCACCTAATGCTTCGGCTTTCTTAAACTTAGCAGTTCCGGAACCTCGGGATAAATCTTTAACTATTAGAATAGTCATTTTTGCACTTGGCGAATCACTTGTTCTTCCTCCCATTCCTTCAATCCAATCCTTCAATTTAGCATTACGAAATCCAGTCATGACTACTAATTCACCTGTCATTATACCATTTGTATTAATATTTTTCTTCTCTGTTAGAGCACTTGATATTGTTATATTATTAGTATGAAGCTCCATGAATTTCTTAAACTTAATTAGTCCTTCATAAAAGTTAGTAGCTGTTTTTATAGCAAATCCATCTAATTGGCAAATTTCAGTAATCAATTCATCTCTACTATAATTTTCAAACATATCTAAAATATTTGGATGAGCTTCAAGTATTACACCAATCTTTGCATTTCCTAATCCCATCCCAAAACATCCACTTGCTACCATTACTCTTAACATTGGAACATTCTTAATAGAGCCTTGGATTGCAGTATATAAATTATTTGCCATCTTATCACCTACGTGATCTAATTCCTTGAAATCTTCTTGTTTGGCACTTAGAACTTGATCTAAATTCCAACCATTATTTACAAATTTTGTGGTTGTTCCTTCACCAATTCCCTTAATACCCATTTCCTTACAGAAATGGGCTAAACGCTTAACTTCAACTTGGGCATTATTTTCTATATCATCTAACAAAATATCTACATTTGTCTTATTCCAATGCCAACTATGATCGGTTGGCATGGCTGCTTCACCTGATGTTGATTCTGATAGTATTTCCTTGATATATGGGTTAATATCACCACTCCTAAAAATCACTAATTTAGTTCCTGGACCTATCTTATTCTCATATACAAACTTTCCATTAAATCCACTAGTCCATTGATATGTGTTGCCAGCAATTATAACTGGCTCATAGCGAATTCGAGGCTTGAGCTGTCCATGCTTACTAGGATTCCATTCAATGTCAACAACTGTTGTTTCGGCTAATTGATCCAGTAAGCACATCTTATATGCAATAGCATAATCAGGATTATCAGTTTCTTCTAATGTATTAATTTCATCATGATTATCACGGCATATTACGATACCATCAATATCATATGGTGAATTCATTCGGCGTTCCATCAATAATTCATCAAGTTGGGATTTCGAAATAGTACTATAATGATGATGATCTACTATACTAAATCCAAATGATTCCAAGATTTCGAATTGCTTAGCAGTTGGATATCTGGGAGACATAATTTCATATGTAACAAATTCTAATTGTCCCAAAATCTTACCTAATTCTGGAGTTATCTTATCGAGTTTCCTCTTAGTAATTCCAGCCACCATATTCCGTGGATTCTTATATTGGGTTATATTCTTAAAGTTTTCCTTCGAAATAATCAATTCTCCACGAACCATTAGTTTATCAGGGAAATCGATTTTCCTCAAGATACTTGGATGAAAATATGGAAGTAAATGAGTTAAATCTGAGCCGTTTTTGCCTGCATTCACACCCTTAGTATATATCTTATCAACCATTCCATTTATATAAATAACACATAATGATATTCCATCTAACTTATCACTTACCATGAACTGATTCCGTTGGTTTTTTGATAACCATGTTTCTATCTTATCCTCTAAAACTTTATCTAAACTACTTAACCAAATAGGAATGCTTTCTTCATTCCCAAGGGATTTGATTTTATTTAAAGGCTCACCACCTTGATTAAGATGATAATTTAGTATTATATCATAGTGTTGATCAGATATGATACTATCACCAATATCATATTTTTGAAGAGCAAGTTCTAAGAATGCCTTGCGAATTCTGGGATTCCATATTTGAATATATTCATCAATAGCAGTTTTGTTATTTAATCGACTAATAATCATCGCTTTTTCCATAAGCGATTTAGTATCAATCTTCATGTTCAAGCGCAACATTACTTTTTTTTCTAATTAATGATAAATGAATTAATAAATATTTTATCATTTTTTTAAAGATAATCATAAATATATCTAAAAAAATGATAATAAAATTAACCATGTATTTTTATAAAATAAATCATATTTAATAAAAACAAATTATGGATAAACCTAAACAAACAGAATTCGTGCCATGCACTGACATAATGAGAAAGTATATAAAAATGATGGAACAAAAATTATGTACCGATTCTGAAGAATATACTTCATCTGCACATGCCCGTAGAGAAAAAATTAAATGTTCTGAAGGAAAATTATATTCATATGAGCGTTTTATTAATTGGGATAATAAAGATGATCCAAATATTAAACAAATATCTGCTAAAAAATGGATAAGTAAGAAAAATTGTAGTTATGATCCAAAAGAGATGGCTAATTCCGAAATAAAAATAGATTTTAAGATTATGGATTCACAAGGAAAAGAACTTTCTTCTAATATTTTTCAACGAGCAAGGGAATATTGCAAAGTATGGCGTTATGATGATCCTTACAAAGTTTTAGAAGATTATGGTGCAAGCTGGATAGCTGTATCGTGTAGGGCTGATAAGGTATATTTACAATATGGAAAAGGTATAGATGATAGTTCACATGATTCTTATAGTGGAATAGGTAGTGTTTACGCTGTTGAAGATATAACCAACTCAATACCATCAATGAAACCAAGTAAATAAGTTCCTAAAATGCTTTAATATTAATATATTTTAAGATATTCAAAAACCCCATATGTTTTATATTTTTTAATTTTTTTTATTTTTTTATTTTTATTTTTTTATTTTTTTTTATTTTTTTTTATTTTTTTAATTTTTTATTTTTTATTTTTTATTTTTTATTTTTTATTTTTTATTTTTTATTTTTTATTTTTTATTTTTTATTTTATTTTTTTATTTTTATTTTTTATTTTTATTTTTTAATTTTTATTTTTTTATTTTATTATTTTTTTTATTTTATTTTTTATTTTTTATTTTTTATTTTTTTATTTTTTATTTTTTATTTTTTATTTTTTATTATTTATTTTATTTTTATTTTATTTATTTTAATTTTTTTAATTTTTTTAATTTTAAATTACTAAAAAATTTGAATTAGTATTTTAATGATAAAATCATAATTAGCTCTATAACATGCAATCATATGAGTTATTTCAAGCACGCGCGCTTATTATTGCACAACAATATCTTATTGAAAAGATGAATGAAAAAATTAATAAGCTAGAGAATGAATCTCTTAATTATAATCTACAGAAAGAATATGAATCTCTTAAAAATAGCCTTGGGGAATGTCAGCATTCACCATCTCAATGTATATTGTGTAATTGCTGGGGATTTTATAAGTTTGATCAAAATTATGGTTGTATGTGTGACACATGTTTTATTAAGGAAAAAATAGATGGAAGAGATTATTCTGTTCCAAATTTATAGATAGAAAACAATAGTCTAGAAAATTAAATTAAAATTTAATCTAAATTCATAAATTAAATCTAAAACAAATTAATGAAAAATTAATAATATTCTTCAAGATTAGTTAATATCAAAAAAAAATGAAACTATTAATCAAAAAGAAAATAGCAAATCAGAATGGAGATTGAATATATAGTTTGTCCACATTGTGAAGGAATTATTGAATTAAAAAAGAAACATTGTGGAATCTTTAGACATGGGATTTACAAAAGAAACCATAATCAAATAGATCAACATGCTCCCAAACAATTTGTAGATAAATTATTGAAAAAAAATAAAATATATGGATGTGGTAATCCGTTTCAAATAGATGAAAATAATAATATTATTAAATGTGATTGGATTTAATTTAAATCATTAATTCGTTTTTAATAAAGAAAAAATTAAGTTAAAAATAAATATAATACAGAAAATTAAAAAATAAAATATGATTTTTTATTTAGTACATCATACAATGAATTATTTTACGTTAGATTGGAGAGAAGGTAAGAAAAATTGTTTAACATTTATAATTGGCGCAAATCTGCATTTATTTTTATTTTTGTTTATTCAATATTTAGCAAAAAACAGTGGAAATATGTATATTGAATTATTTTATAGATTTTATTTTGCCTTTGTTATCATAGATGTAATTGCTATGGCTATTTTATATAAATGTTATTGGGGCAGAAATATTATAAATGAAATGGGTGCTGAAGATAATTGGGAATATGATGAAGAAAAACATAAATATGCCCGCAAAACAGCAAATCCACATGAAGAAAATACAAATAATAATAAAATTGATCCCATAAATGCAAATAATAATAAGGAACAAACTACAAACGAATTATCTAGTAAAAACATTATTACTGATTATACAAATGTATATAAAGCCAATGAAGACATAAATGATAATAAAAATGATCAAGATAATAAAAATGATCAAGATGATAATAAAAATGATCAAAGTATATCAAATGAAATAATAAATGATGATGCTACACAAAGCATAGTATGTTCTATTTGTCAGAATTCTATAGAAAAATCAATTATATGTGATAATGCTTGTGGTACATTCTATTGTGAAAATTGTAATTCAGCATGGTATTACCAAAATGAAGTCTTGGTAAAAGGTCATAATCCCGATTGTACTATGAATGTTAAATAAGTTTTTTATAACTATGATATATTATATAATTTACTTTGTTCTTTTTTACACCAATCATACATCCAATCAATCATCATTGGAATTCCTGATTCATTTAAATAAGAATCAGTTTTCATGGTCTCAGATAGAGCATTCATACATTGATATCGCATCACCTTATTATTTCTAAAATAATTATTTAATTCGGCTAATTTAATATTGTGTGTTGGACTACTATGCATAAAGTTCAATATATTAAGATCGTATTCCCTTGATATTGTAGAATATTTTCTAGACAAATCATATGAATTTTTCAAAATACTACTAAGCATTTATTTTCTTAATTGTCACAAATGAATATTCAATAAATCAAATTTTTTAGATGAATGAATACCTAATTCATAATTGATTTATTCTCAATATTAATGATAGGGTTAAATTGTGTTAAACTGATGATTTTTTTATTGATTAGAATAATTTGATATCTATAATTATTATAATTTAAAAATCTTTATGAATTTCAAAAAAAATTTGAAATTATAACATTAATTACAATCTTAAACAATAATAATATAAAAAAATTAAACAATGGCATCACAAGAAATTTATATCAAGGAAAACGTTGAATTCCATATAGATGGACAAAAATTCATATGGGAAGGTAATAAGATATCAAACATTTCTAATAATCAACATCATAATTTAAATAATCCAGCAATAGGCAAATTATTATTTTTTATTAAATCAAATGGTTCTAGTATAAATCTTATTTTAACAGAATAGTTATTCTGAATGCTCTTAAATATCTTATTTAAATATTATAATATCTTTGAAGTTTTTTACAACATAATCGCATAATGATTCGGTCCAACTATACTATCAACAATTGATGAAAGTTTGTAATTATTATTTGTAAATTTATGGATTTAATTTTTAAATTTGTAAGTATATATTATAAGTATATATTATATTTAACTATAATATATGTATTTAATTGTAGGATGTGGGCTTACAGGCGTAGTCATAGCCGAGCGAATTGCATCGCAGCTTAATGAATCTGTTTTAATAATTGAAAAACGAGATCATATTGGTGGTAATTGTTATGATTATATAGATAACGAAACTGGAATTTTGGTTAACAAATATGGAGCCCATTTATTTCATACAAATAATAAGGAAGTATGGGAATATATAAATCGGTTTGATACATGGATAAGATGGGAACATAAGGTATTATCTTATGTTGATAATAAATTTGTTCCAATGCCAGTAAATATTACCACAGTTAATGAGCTGTGCAATGAACATCTCCAAAATGAACAAGATATGAATGAATGGTTAGAAAATAATCAAATAAAATATGAAGAAATTACGAATAGTGAAGAAATGGCGAAATCAAGAATTGGTGAAACTTTATATGAAAACCTTATAAAACCTTATACATATAAACAATGGAATAAATATCCAAACGAATTGAATGCCTCTGTTTTAGCACGAATTCCCTTGAGAAATAATTTTGATACAAGATATTTTAATGATAAGTATCAAGCATTACCTAAATATGGTTATACACATTTTTTTGAAAGCATACTATCCCATCCCAATATTAAATATATGTTAAATACGGATTATTTTGATTTTATTAAAAATACAAATTTAAAATTCAAGAAAATCATATATACGGGACCGATAGATGCATATTTCAATTTATCAGAACTAGATAAATTAGAATATAGAAGTATAGATTTTAAAATAGAAAGATATAAAAATATGAATTATTATCAACCTAATTCTGTTGTTAATTATCCGGAATTACAATATCCATATACACGTATTGTGGAATATAAACATTTCCTTAATCAACAATCATCACATACAATTATTGTATCGGAAACGACAAATGATACAGGAGAACCATATTATCCAGTTCCAAACCAAAAGAATCTTGAATTATATAAAAAATATAAAAAATTAGCAGAATTAGAAGAAAAAGAAAATAATGTATATTTTGTAGGTAGATTGGCAAATTATAAATATTTTAATATGGATGAAGCAATTACAAATGCATTAGATTTTTTTGATAGATTTATATGATCATAATTTCAAATTGTTTACTTAAATATAAGTTATATTATCTATTTAAGTTTTTTTTATTAACCATGTATCTCCATCACCCGAAAATGTTAATGTATAATTATATATTTTACAAAATATATCTACATCATGTTTAACTGCAGGGAAACCATAATAATCATCACCAAATAATACACCACCGATTTTAAGTATATCATGATATAATGATAGTTCCATAAATGTTTCACCGCATTCGTGTGCGGAATCTACATATACAAAATCAATTTCATATTTTAATACTTTCAACATTCTTGCTGCTACAACAGAACTAACACGCAATGGTATAACTGTGTTCGTTAAATCATTATCTATCATTTTCGTCATAAAATAATCAAATATTTTAGGGTTACCATCACTTTTGTTCATTGTATTATCAAAAATATCCATTAACCACATATTTATATCTCCACACCAAGTGTCAATACATATAAGACAACCATTATTTTGTTTTAAAAGATTACCTAAAACTAGTGCGCTTGATCCAATAAAACTCCCAACTTCTATACCAAGTGTGGGTTCATGTCCAAGAAATTCTTTGAGTTTATTTAATGTTTTATTACCTATATGTGCCGGATAAAACATATGAGTACTCAATTCAACTCGTTTATAGAATTGATAAGGGTTTTCATTGCGAAACAAATGTGTAGATATTTGTGAAAATGTTGGTTTAATTTGCTGAAAGTTATTATGAGTGATAACAGATTGTAACTGCCCATCAGCTAGTGTTGTGGAACTAAACCAATTTTTTAATACATCTTCCGTTATAATATTTTTATACATTGTTTTTGTTATATAGATATTATATTTATTATTATATTATATATATATATAATTATTTCTTATATACTAAAAATAAATTCCTAAAATAATAGAAAATTATTTAAATTATTTAAAAATAATTTATTTATTGACCATGACAATGTTTTGTATAAAATGTAGTGGAACTATGTCCTTTACCTGTAATTTCATCATCTGGTATAGTATAAGGAATCATATTCATTTTTTGAACAACATATGGAAAACCTATTTGATCTTGTGTTGTATATTTTAATGTTTGTAGGTACCACATATCTAAAAAATCTTTTACTTTTTGACTATTAATATTAAATGCAACAAAACATGTAACCCATACTCCTAAATGTATTTTATTAGGATTTATTGATCTCCAATAATCATTATCATTATATTCATCTTCAATATAGGCACGATATTGTTTATCTACATCTTGATATGGTTGTGATTGATTAAACCAAAATGTTGACATATATCTAGAATCATGAGATGCATTTACTTCTGATAATAATTTTCCATGCCTATATTCATGTTCAACAGCAATAATCTCATTTTGAGATTGAATTTTATTAGTTATCCATTCTGCAGTAAGTGGATTAGTTATTTGTACAGTTCCATCTAACCAAACAACTATATCATATTTTTGCAATCGTGGGATATTATAGAATTGTTGTTTATAGTATTTTGCAATATTAAAAGTATGCTTATTGTTTGATAATGAATTAATATATTCATCATTATCCAAATGAGATTTATTCTCTATATGATATGGAACATTATCGATTATCCAGCCATTTGCTTTAATATTTTCCACATTTGTAAAACAAATAAAATCTGCATTAATGCTTTGTTTGGAGGGTGTTTTGCAACTAGCTTCATATGGGCCATAAATAGCAGTTATAAATGCTATTTTACTATTACTATTTGGCAAATTAATATCAAACATAGAGTTAATCCTGTATGCTATAGCATTAGAAAAATATAAATTTGGGTTATAGTGTTCAATATGTAAATTATTATTATTAATAATTTTGATTTTATTATATTTATTTGGATTATTCTTAGATCGCATAAAAAATTCATTATTTTCTTCTGATATATAACCAACATGATTCCAATCGTGAGGATTTTCATATGTACTTTTACTTATTTTAATTTGATAATCATCTGTTATATCAATTTCATCAAAAATATTTGATCCATATTCTATATACCAAGAACCTATTAATATATTCATTTATATATTATATTTAATATATTTAATATATATTAATTATACATATAATATATTATATATTAATATATTATATATAATATACAAATGGTGTTCATCTAAAGATTTATTCTGATCAATGCTCTAGATATTATATAATATATAATAGATAAATCAAATATCTAAATTTAATTTGTATATGGTATAAAAAATATAAATAATATAAAAAATATAAAAATGATAAATAATTAGTTTTATGATATGATAAAACCAATTATTTATCATTAAAATCTTGTATAATATTATAATGAATAACCGATATGCAATATTATTAGAATGTGATCCAGGCAATACATTGGGCGGTTCATGTAAACGAGATATTGAAAATATGGCAAAATGTTTTATAGATAATGAGAAAATACCAAATGAAAATATATATCTATTAACAACTTCTAAATATATTTCTAAATGTAATAATGTGATATGTGATCAGTCTAAAAATATTTTTACCATTTTTGATTTAATACTCTTGAAAAATCCAGAATTAGTTATTATTTTATTGAGTGGACATGGATATAGTGTACGTGATAATGATGGTGATGAAATAGATGGTCGAGATGAAGCTATAAATGTGGGATATCAAATATTAGATGATCATATTTATACAAATATTGTAAAGAAATTAAATTGTAAAGCAATATTATTGGCTGATACTTGTCATTCAGGAACTATGTTTGATCTTCCTTATATATATGATGGTAACAAAACAATTACAGGAACTAAAAGAAAAGATATATTTAATAATATGATTTTATCATTATCTGCATGTGGTGATAATCAATTATCCATGTGTGATATTGGAGATAAAACTGGGTTTGGTGGATCTTTAACAACAAGTTTACTAAATATTGATAATGTTATGGATAGATTATTAGAATTTAATATAGATAAAGAATTTTATAGCCTTATCCAAAATAGATTAAAAATGCTAAATCAGAAACTAATATTGGGCTCGACCAAAATAATATTATAAAAAATAAAAACGATTTATATCAAGTTTTAATTTTAGAAAATATATACAATAAATGATTATCTTAAATAAAATGATGAAATTTTTTATATATTTTAATATTATTTATTTAATACTGAACAACACAAAAATATTTTTCAATATGAATAGTGATTACCTTAAATTGAACGCAAACATATTATACAGCACACTGAACACGGACGAGCTGACCCACTGGGAAATTCAACAAAACCTAGTCGACCGTACAATTGAAGATATCAAAAAGTTGAATGAAGGTGGTGATCCCTTGCTGCACACGGCATGTCTACTGGGACGTGAGCACATTGGTGCAAGACGGCTGCTCTTGGTCTTTTTTGAAGATCCTATTCTCCGATCACTTTTTGGAGATCCATCTTACCTTGATCGACACGGATGGCGTCCGATTGATGTGCTTATGCGACAGAATTCTTACAGTGTTGGATCAATGGGTTGGTTCATTCTTGATGATATTATACATGAGTTTGGCATTCAAAAAAGAGAAGAAGCTGCAACTCTGATACAACAATAAACTCAAATGCGCTACAACGAATGTTATGAGTCATAAATATAATAAAACTAATATTGTTGATAATGATAGATATTATAATACAAAAATGATTATCTTAAATAAAATGATGAATTTTTTAATTTTATTGTTAATTAATTTAGTAACTACTACCCGAAAAATGCCTACTCGTTTACATAATATTGTTGTATTTGTAATGCTAATTCCATTACAAATACTAACGATTGCATTATTTATATTTTCATTACGTATTGATGCAGATATGACATTGCCCAGCATTTTGTGTATATATTACTCATTAACTACATTGATGGCATTTATTGCTCTAGTGACTATTAGAAAGACTCCACCAACAAGAAAGTTTAATATAATATTACTAACATTGTTGATACTTTTAGTATTATTATCAATTAGTGGATTAATTTCAGTGTTCCTAATTCCCGATATTTTGGGAATAACAAATGGAATAATCGGAATAATGATAGTTAATTTATTATATCATCTAGTAATGACTATGTTCATTATTAAAGCAATAATGAATATACAACAAGAAAAGAAGAATTCTAGTATGGTAGAAATGAAAATTTCTCCTAATTAAACAATAATTCTCTTATATACCAACATTCTATCAAAAAAAATGATCAAATAATAAATTAATCTTTGTTGCATTTAATTATGCCGAAAAAGAAATTATTTGTTCAGGATTCATTAATTGTAACGGATAATGTTACACTTGATAATTTTGAATTAAATTATTTGAAACTGGTAACATGGAATGTTATGAGTTATAAATATAATAAGACTAATATTGTTGATAATGATAGATATTCTAATCAAATCAAATTGTTAGTTGAGTCAAATGCAGATCTTATTCTGTTACAAGAAGTTGATGAAGATTTTTATGATCTTATTATGAAATCGGAATTAGGTAGCTCAATGTATAATGTATATTCCACTGGCTGTTCACCATATGGCCAAGTAACATTATCCAAAAAAAGCATGAACTATATCGTTTATAGTTTTGGAAAGAAATCACAGAAAAAATTATTGTTTACATTTACTGCAACATTTATAATTGTAAATTGCCACTTGAGTGCAAGATATAGTGAAAAAGCACAGAGAGCAAGTCAAGTTAAACATATTGTTGATGAATTATCTACTAATTTTGGTAATCATTGTAAAATTATTACAGGTGACTTTAATTTTTGCGATGAAAATGAAACCGTTGAAGGGTGGAATGATATTGGAAAAATTGATAATATTGTGAGAAATACATTCTTTAAAAAGAATAAATATAATGATGCTTATGGGATAACTGATGATTACCGATTTGATCGACTATATACAGACTTCCCCATTAACAGATTACAATATAAAATTACTGATTATGAATTAAGCGATCATGCTTTTATCGAAATGATACTATCTAAATTATGATGAATGAAAATCTCTCTATACTATGATTATCTTTAAAAATTTGAATATAAAAAATTTATTTATAAATAATCGAATAACAATGGATACAATGGAAAAATGTACAAATTGTGATCAAATAGTAGATGAAACTAACGATGAAGTTATTCAATGTGAAGCATGTGGGATTTATTCATGTCCATCATGCAAATCATGGCTCTTCAATAAATTTTGTGGTAATGAAGGAGATGAAGAACCTAGTTCGGAAGTAGATATCTATGGATCTCCAATATGTGATTCATGTATTAATAAATAATGCTGATTTAATTTTATAATTATAATATCTTTGGATTATCAAAAATCAAAATAAAATATAAATAAAAAATAAAATAAATAAATAAAATATAAATAAAAAATAAAAAAATAAAATAAAAAATAAAAAAAATAAAATAAATAAATAAAATATAAATAAAAAAATAAAAAAATAAAAAAAATAAAATAAAAAATTAAAAATTAAAATAAAAATAAAAAATATAAAAATAAAAAATAAAAATATAAAAATAAAAAAATATAAAAAATAAAAATATAAAAAATAAAAAATATAAAAATAAAAAATAAAAAATAAAAATATAAAAATAAAAAAATAAAAAATAAAAATAAAAAATTAAAAATTAAAATAAAAATAAAAATAAAAAATATAAAAATAAAAAATATAAAAATAAAAAATAAAAATATAAAAATAAAAAAATATAAAAAATAAAAATATAAAAATAAAAAATATAAAAATAAAAAATAAAAAATAAAAATATAAAAATAAAAAATATATAAAATGGAAAAAATGGAAAAAAATAAAAAATGGCTTTGTATACAAAGCAAAATTGGCTTTGTGGACAAAGCCAAAAAAGCATGCTCGACCAGTAGGTCATGGGGGTCAAAATTGGCTTTGTTACAAAGCCAATTTTTATTATTATTTTTTACAAATTTTAATAGATAAAATAATAATTAAATTTAATTATTATTTTTAATTATCTTTTTAATTATTATATTTTTATATATTTCTAAAAAATTTAATTAAACTTCGCGACCATCATTAAAAATAGGTTGTTCAATTCCTAGTATTTTTTTCATTTCATTACATTCAGATTTGCTTGTACTTGAAGCATAAGTTCCGTTTGTTAACATAATTATACATTTATCAGCTACATCTAACTTTAATTCTTCACTGTAATAGCTAACATGATTAATTTTGATATGATTATGACCAAATCTAACAAATCGTTTATTATATTCCATTTTTTATTGATATATTAACGATTTTTAATTTATTCTTAAATAAATTGAAAATAATCAAATTTTTTGATCAAAGTATAATTTATATAATTTATAATTATATTTAATAAATATTATTTACAACAATAATTATTCAAGGATTCTTACAGCTAACTTTGAAATTTCATCATCCATTTTCATATGATCATTCAACCAGCCCTGATAATTATTTATATATTTATATATAGTGTTTGCGCTCTGCATACTACAATTATAAATATATATATCATCAATTATAATTATATATTCATATAAATGAAATATTAATATGGTTTATATAGATGATATTTAATATTAATTTATTTTATATTTTAGTTTCTGCGCGCGCAGATTAAAATATAAAATAAATTAAATAAAATATAAATATAAAAATAAATAAAATAAAATATAAAAATAAATAAAAAAAAAATTTTTAATTATATAAACTCATTTGTATAATTAATATAATTATTAGAATTATAATTTTCAAGCAGATCTATTGGTAATATATATGATTTAATATTACTTTTTTTATATTTTTCATCAAAAAATTCATTTTGTTTTGGAGTATTTCCTTCTAAAAATATATATGGTTGCTCTGTCTGTATATTTAATTTAATTTGTTCTAAAAAATTAGATATATTTGTTTTATTATTTTTTACAAATGATTGTATATTAGATATAATTTTTTCATTTATGTTTGATTGTTCTCTTAAATAAATTTCTATTAATTTTCTATCATTTAAATTTTCGATTGCATCCGCTTCTTTTTTATAGTTATTAAGTTTAATGATAAGATTATCATTATCTTTTTTATATTCTAATATAATCTTATTCATTCCAGGTATTGGTGATATAAATTGCATAATATCATCAATAATTAATGTAAATTCATTACAATATTCTATTATTTGTGTATCTAAATTAGAAATTTGTTCATTTATACGATTTTTAGCAGCAGGAAGAGTTATATTCATTATGATTTTAATGTATTTATCATATAAAATTTCCCTATTTTCTATTTTATTCATTAAATCATAAAGTTTTTGAAATTTATCAATAATAATTAATTTATTAGCATTTATCGTTTTATTATCATTATTTTTGCTACCATTTTCAGATATATTTTCAGTTAAATTTTTTATGGCCAATGTTTTTTCATTTTGAAAATTATCAGAATGATTTTTTTTTCTAATTACTATCAAATTTTTGTTATTTTTTTTCATAATTATATTCTTGTTATTTTTGTTTAGTATATAATCCAAAATTATATTATATACTTCAATAAATTTAGATGTTTCACCAACCGTTACAATTTCTTCATTAATTCTAATTAAAAATACCTTATCATTACTTAAATTAGGGTTATCATGTATTTGTAATTGTAAACATTGTGTAACACAATATATCATATACTGGTGAAAACTTCTTATGCTTTGATTATGATCATCCGAATAAGGATACGTATTGTAATATATAATTAAAGCATTTATCATCTTTTTCAATGATGAAAATTGAAATGTTTCATTATTATCTATAAGAAATTTTAAATATTTAATAACTCTACCACTATTACCGCCAGATTTTTTATATTTCATAATATTATAAAATAAATTATCCATTGCCTGTTTATTATTGCAAAAATGTATAAGATCCATTGCCGGAATAAATTATATGCACTATATATAAAATGATAGATATATAATCAATTATATAATATCAATTTTTTGTTTCGGTATATTTAAAAATATATAATTATCAATTTTTTTTAGATTTTAACATATTTGCTAAAATATATGCTATTACTGATACTGACATAGAATTTCCAGCCACGCTATATATTTTACTATATTCGCCACAAAAATTAAATCTATGAAATCCTTGCAATTTTAAAAATTCATATGGGGTTAAATTTCTTCCGTTGGAAGAAATATAATAAATTGCACCAGATGCCATTAAACATGGCGAAATATTTAACATAGGTGAACTTCTCTTATATGATGAACAATTTAAATTTACAATCCATGGATCTTTTAAGGATGATATAACTTTATATTTTACCAAATCATTTAATATATCTTTTTTGTGTTTTGTTAGTATGGTTTTAGGATTCAACCCTTCATCTAAAATATCTGTAACAGATATATTTAATGGGATGGGTTTTGGAAAAGAAAATTTATTAAATTTATTTTTCTTTAAGCCTACAATATATATCCTTTCTCGATTTTGAGGCAATCCAAAATCAAGAGTATTTAATATCTTATAATAAATATCATATTGTAGTTTCTTCAATGCATCTAATATATATTCAAATGTATTACCATTATCATGTGTTACTAATCCTTTTACATTTTCTAAAATAAACATATCAGGATCAGTGTGTATGATAGTATCATAACATTCAAAGAATATTATTCCTCTTCCTTTATAATCATCAAATCCTCCTCGTTTTCCTAAATGAGACCAGGCTTGGCATGGAAAACCCGATATATATAAATCAATTTTTGGTAAATTTGCATGATTACGTTTTGTGATATCATCATATATTATTTCAGGAGCATAATTACATTCTAATAAAGATTTTGTTTTTTTATCAATTTCAGATGAAAATTTATGTATATATGGAATTTTTAATAATTCTAATGCCTGAATAGGAGCTTCAATACCACTACAATCAGTCCCTATTAATAAAGGTTTCTTTACAGTAACCTTTGGAAGTAATTTGGTATAATCCATATATGATTTTTTCATAGAATAATATATAATATATATCAAGAAGATTTAATTTATTAATTATAATAGTTTAAATTATGATTTCGAATTAGGTATGTTGAAAAAGAAACTTCATTAGAATATTATTTTAATAATAAAAACTTAAATATTCATACTATTCCATTTTTTGTATAATTTATAATATTTTAATTTATTTAAGAATAAATTAAAAATAATCAAATTTTTGAACAAAGTATAATTTATAATTATATTTAATAAATATTATTCATTTCAATAATTATTCGAGGATTTTTACAGCTAACTTTGCAATTTCATCATCCATTTTCATATGTTCATTCAACCAGACCTGATAATTATTTGCCCTTGCATCAATATCTGCCCTAATTTCATCTATAGTCAGCTTATTTGTAAGTTTCTTATCATATCCAATAGCCATTTGTGCCTTCTTTAGATGAACATCAACACATGTTTTAACACCAGCACCAGCCGGGTTAATCCAAAAAGGCGTTACAGCGCTACATGGTCCTCGATTTAGAATATTACGAAGAGTCCATGCCATATATAATTCTTTTTGGCCAGGATTATAGTTAGGGTAATACTTGATCATCTTACATCCACTAAAATCTGTACCAAAAACTACTGGATTTACTTGACTTTGGCCACAAGTATCAATAATCACTAATATCTTATCATCTGGCATATTTTTGATATTTTCTAGCTTAGCTTCAACAGCAGCAACTGATTGATTCATATCTAATCCAGTAACCACATACTTATCAGTACCTTCATTAATAACAGCCCAACCTTTTTGTTTCATGGCGCCTTCTAATTCAGCTGAAAAAGTAGTCTTACCTGCTCCGATTGTTCCAGCCATTAATACCAGCACAACCGTCTTATTCTCCCCAAACTGATGCTTACCTACAGGAACAACTGGTAGCACTTGCTGATTATTCTTATTGTTGTTCTTATTATTCTTGTTTTTCTTGTTAGCAGCAGCTGCAGCAACATTAGGAGCTCGATAAGCCTTACCTACTTCAAATGGATTGGGCAGATTTACATCGAATACTTCAAGAACATTGTTGTTCATTGGACCAACCTTATCAAATGATTCAACCTTCAATTCCTGATAACATTGAGGGCACCAAATGTTAGGTTGACTGGTCATACTCTTATAACCAGCTTCTGATAAGACATACATTGGAGTACATGTTTGTCCACTCATGCTGATATGAGACTTAATTATATATCCGCCAGTAGCTTCGGTATTTTCCAGGGTAATAATGCAGCTATAATCAAGCTTGGGTTGAATTTCTACAACCTTCATGGGAGCTGGATTCTTTTCACGAAATTCTACTGCTAATCTTTCCAATAATAGCTTGGGATCAACCAGATCAGGGAAGTTATTTTTAATAGAATCAACACAATGAATCAGTTGATTATTAATTAATTTTTCATTGCTTGTAGCCAGACATAGAGCATACCACATGGTCATGGGATCCAGATCAGGTAAAGTATTCTGGAATAAATATAAACGGACTTTCCGCATGAATTCATGGAAATCAGTGATTTTACCATTGTTCGGTGTGGGCAGATTGCCTTGCTCAATGCGATCTAATTCAGTCATATCGCTGTGCTGACGACGCTTATGTAGCATAACTGTACTAAGCTTTCTGTAGCAGGATAGTATATTATCAGGGGTATTATTAACAAGAACGGCGCGTAGACTGATTCCCATCATCATATACATCATGATATCATTCATAATATCAATGCCATACATTTTAGAAAAGACCATGCGAAGATATTGTCTCATGCATTGTTCTTGCATGTTAACAGAATTATCCTGAACAACATGAGGATTCATGGGAAGCACTGGAATAGCATATCGATCTGATTGCACTGAAACAGATGAAGAAGGATATGAATCATTTGCATTGCGGCAATTCTGTGTAACTAAGCTATGGTGGCCTGTAATCACCGTATCATGAATCGGCAATGATACAAATTGTCCGGTAATTCCAATAGCATTCTTGGTGGAATGATATAATAGTTTTTGGGCTTGTTGAAATAGTTCCTTCAGCTGTTGGCGATACTGTACATAGACGAATGCTTGGCCCTGAACATCCTTTTGAATAGCATCCATCAGGATGAAGGTAGCCATGGGAATATCAACTACAGTATCATGGAACATATTGCAGAAGGTATTGGTAATATTTTCCACAAATGCCTTAGGCTTATCAATAGTAACCGCTTGGACAGTGATAGAGAGTTTTTGAATGATCTTCAAAAGCTCCTGTTCATTGTTCTTATTATCTTGAATAAGATGATAGATCCATCGAGTGAATTCGGGCATTCGCTGTTCATAGAAATATTGAGTACCATATGAAACGAAACCCTTAGGAACGATTAGATTCTGAATATGAGTATAACCATCATCCTTGTTAGGAGTAAAGGTGGTGAATTCGGTAATAGATTTGGTTAACTGATATCGGCTAACGGTGTTATAAACATCATTACCAACCATATTATTCATATTTTCCAGGCGACTGAAATCAATCCGTTCATTTTGGAAACTGATAATATGTAATTGAATATTAGAATTCTTACTAACAATATTTCTAATTTCATCACCGAGCGATTTTTCAAGGGAAGCCTTTGAAACACCATTTGCAGGGGTAATTTGACCATCAGTTAAGAAATAAATATGAGTAGGTTCCTTAAGATCAATCCAAGTGGGATCAATATTCTGGAAACCTAAATGAGGATAGGTAAGACAATGATCGGTAATCTTACCCTTAGCTAACATAAAAGGTTGATTAAGGGCATCAAGCTTGATAACATGGGGGAATTTGATAACGCCACCAGGGAAATCTTTTCCAGTACAATTAGAATTCCAGAAGATTACTCTAAATTGTTCAGAAGGAATGGTTTTAGCATAGCGACACATACGATCGAATACGGTTTCATTTGTACCAGGTACTTCGAATTTAGTTCTAGTAGAACCAGAAGCATCAATTAATAAAATAGTAGGTGTATTAATTTTTAATATAGAAGATTCAAAAAATGTAGCGTCCATTCTTAAACCAATTACTTATTTTTTCTTATACATTTATTAAAATAAATTTTAATTACATCAATTTTTTTTGATAATATATTTGATTATAATATATTGATTATATCATGAAGCATATAATATAAGTTATTTGATTATTATAGTTCTTTCATTTTTTTGATCCTAAATTAATAAATGGCCTTGAAGATTTAATATTATAAAAATAGTGGAAATCATGTTGAAGCTGAACTACGTTTAATAAATATAAATAAAAATTAAAATAAATTAAAATAAATTAAAAATGTTATTTATTTAATTTGTATTATTTATATTATTACTTATCAAAATATTTTTAATTTTTTTTATGTTATCTAGAGCAGTTTCTTCATTAATACAAGGATCACATTTTAATAAAATTGATGTTTCAAATAATTGTTTTGCAATAGGAAGATCAGTTTCTGGATGATATTGATCAAGAGCGATTTCTTTATAAATTTCCCCGCATGATCCGATTTGTGCAAATACATTATCTTTATTTATTAATTCCAATAATGTATCTCTGGATATCTTAAATTTAATTGGATCAATAAAAAAATAATATTTATAATATGAATGATATATATCAGAATTAGGTATGGTTAATCGAACACCATCAATATTTTGTAAATTTTCATTATAAATTGTTGCAATCTTTCTTCTATGAATTATCCAAGATTCAAGTTCATCCAACGCTTCAATACCAATGGCTGCTTGAATTGGTAACATTCTCCAGTTAGTTCCAATTGTATCATGTAACCATCTAAATCCAGGAGAATGTTCTTTATTAAATACAGTATCAAAATTTTTACCATGATCTTTAATTGACCATGCTTTTTTAAAAAATATTTCATTATTTGTTGTAATCATACCTCCTTCTCCGCCAGTTGTAATTATTTTATCTTGACAAAATGACCATGCATTTATATCCCCCCATGTACCAACTGATTTTTCCATATATTTTGCCCCATGGGCTTGAGCACAATCTTCTATAACATAAATATTTTTATTTCTACAATAATCACAAATAATATCTAATTCGCAAGGCCAACCAGCAAGGTGAACTAGTATTACTGCTTTCGTTTTATTGGTTATTGCTTTTTTAATATTAGTTAATGTAATATTCTGACTATTTTGATCAACATCAACAAATATTGGTATAATATTATACCAAACTGCACATGTGGCTGATGCAAGGAATGTTCTTGATGTAACAATAATTTCATCGCCTTCTTTTAATCCTAATACTTTTAAACATAATTCTAAAGCAACTGTTCCATTAAATACTGCTACAGCATAATTACATCCTATAGTCTTTGCAAACTTATTTTCGAAATTATTAACAATGGGATTTGTCCATTGATTAACTTTGCCAGATTCAAGAACATTTGCAACTGATGCTATCATTTTATCTGTAAATTGTGGCCAAATACTCATCCTATAATTATGTATATTATATATATGTGATTATATAATATATATATGATATTTAATTATAAGATTTTCTTATTATTTATTTAATTAATAGTTTTTTAATATAATAAAACTATATTATTTTTTTATTATGATAATAAAAAAATATTTGTTATAAATATAGTCGCAATGAATAATATGAAAATATTAATTACTGGAGGAGCTGGTTTTATTGGATCTAACATTGTTGAATATTTAGCAAAAAATAATGTAAAATTTATTAGAATATTAGATAATTTATCTACTGGAAATAAAAATAATATTCAATATTTGTTAGAACTATATGATAATATTGAATTTATATATGGAGATATAACTAATTTAGATACATGTCGTAATGCAATGAATAATATTGATGTAATATGTCATCAAGCTGCTATTGGATCAGTGTCTAGATCAATCATTGACCCAATGTTATCGCATTCATCTAATGTAAATGGATTTTTAAACATTATTATAGCAGCAAAAGAATTAAATATTAAAAGAATTGTATATGCATCATCATCATCAGTATATGGTGATGATATACATTTGCCAAAAATTGAAGAAAGTATAGGAAATGTTTTATCACCATACGCTGCAACAAAGCGTATTGATGAAATATATGCAAATGTTTTTACAACTTGTTATGAAATGGAATGCATTGGTTTAAGATATTTCAATATATTTGGACCAAAGCAATCCCCAAATGGTCCTTATGCTGCAGTTATACCCGCATTTATAAATTCTATGCAAAATAGCGCACAATTAATTATTAATGGTGATGGAAGCTATTCAAGAGATTTTACATATGTAGATAATGCTGTATATGCTAATATACTAGCATTAACAACTAACAATAAAAACTGTTTTGGTCAAGTATTTAATATTGGAACAGGTGAACAAACAACAATTTTAGAATTATTTAACTTAATTAAAAATGAATTAAATATTAGTATTAATCCTATATTTAGTGATAAAAGAATTGGTGATGTTCCACATTCACTTGCAGATATATCAAAAGCAAGCAGTTATTTAGGATATATTCCAATGGTATCATTTAAAGAAGGTATTGTTAAAACAATCACATACAACTTGAATAAAAATAAAAATAAAATTCTTATAGAAGATCTAGATTATAATAAATTACTAAATAGAGAAACTATTGTGATAAATAATAATAAAGTAACAGAATATCTAACCAATAAAACAATATTAATAACTGGTGGATGTGGATCTATTGGAAGCGAAATAGTTCGCCAATTATTACAGTTAAATATTAAAAATATATATATAATTGATAATGCTGAATGCTCTACATTTTATTTACAAAATGAGTTAAAAAATAAATTTGGATTTAATATAGATATTTATTTACGAGATATAAATGAAATTAACAAAATTGAAAAAATTTTTATGAAACTTAGACCTAATATTGTATTTCATTGTGCAGCATATAAACATGTGCCAATTATGGAGCATAATCCATCAGAATCAATTAAAGTTAATGTAATCGGAACCAAAAATATTGCAGATCTATCCCTAAAATATAATGTAGAAAAATTTATTATGATTTCAACAGATAAAGCAGTTAATCCAACAAGTATTATGGGTGTAAGTAAAAGAATTGCTGAATTATATGTTAATTATTTAAACAAAGAACAAAAAACACAATATATAACTACCAGATTTGGTAATGTATTAGGTTCTTCCGGATCAGTAATACCAGTATTTTTAGATAGAATAAATAAAAATCAAAATATTTTATTGACGCACATAGATATTATAAGATATTTTATGACTATACCTGAAGCTGCCCAATTGGTAATTAAATCAGTAGAAATCGGATCTTATAATGATATATTGTTATTTAATATGGGAAAACCAATTAAAATTATAGATTTAGCAAGGAATTTATTAATTATGTGTAATAAAAAATTAAATATAGATATTATTGGTCTAAGACCAGGAGAAAAATTATATGAAGAATTATTATATAATGGTGAAAATATTATATCTACTAAAGATTCGAATATAATGAAATTAAAACATAATCTAATTATAGATGATTTTATTGATAAATTTAATTATTTTATACTTAATTATGAAAATTTACTTGAAAATAATAAATTTAAACCATATTTGAAAGAATTAGTACCAGAATATAATTATAATAATAATTAAATATATTATTCAATAATTATAATATAACATTTTTACTAAAATATATAGATGTTGTTTAGATGTATTATTTTATAAAATAATATAATATATCATCTTATTTGCATTAAAATATACCAAAAATATATGATAGATGATCTATTTTTATACATTTTAATACAAATGGTTATAATTAAATATATTGTTCAATATTATAAAATAAGTTTTATTATTTATAAATTATTATGAATGATATTCCATTCTATGAAAATATTGTATCATCCAAAATAATTAACCAATTGTATGTCCCAAAAATATTCAAGCATTTTACCGCATCTGATATAAATTATAAAAATTTATTATACGAATATACTGATATAACAAAACCATGTTTCTTTTATTCTACTGCAGGAGATGTTCTACAAAAAGTTCAACAACACAAAAGCTTGGCCATTATTATTTGTAACTCTTGTATAAAAACTTTAACTGAAATTAAACATAAATTAGGGAAAAATATTGTTTTTATATCAACTTCCGCATTAATGTCTAATAGTCTAATGGATATTGGCATTAATGCTATAGAATATCCATTTTATACATCTGATACATTAATATATGATGTTCCTAACAAAGGTGAATTTATATATTTTTATTCAAGTGGACCATGTGCTTCATTTTACGGATATCATAGAATAAAAAAAATTTTAGATAATAATTTTCCTAATGTTAAACTACTATGTGGAACTTGGTATAATGGAATAATAGATCCTAAATATGAAAATTGTAAACATTACAGCCGTGAAGAATTAGTCGATTATGTATATAATCAATGTTTTCTAAGTGTTAGATTAACAAATTTTGATGGATTATCTGATACAGTACAAACATTGGGTTTAAAAGGAATAAAAACTATTTGGAATGGTGGTACTCCAAGTGCATTGCCATATAAAACTGATAATGATATAATTAATCATATTAAATCTGAATATGAATCAATAGGCCAAAAAAATGAAAATTTAGCTCAAACTATGCAAAATTTCTTGAATCCTTGTAATTATGAATATATTTTTCATACACAAACATATATAGATCATATTAATGGAAAACAACACAAAAAATGTTTTACTAATATATAATTAATTATATTAATTTATTAATTTATTAATTTATTAATTTATTAAATATTTATTTTTTTTAATAAAATAATAAAAAAATAATATAATTATTTTTTTATCTACAAAAATTATATAATAGATATAATTATATTATACAATATTCATTAATCATAATATAATCATTTTCATAAAAAGTGTTTCATGAAAATAATACTATATATCGTATTTATATTTATATTTATATAGTTTATAAAATAATACATCTAAACAAAACATGATATTTTAATGAAAATAATTATAAAACTATATATATTTATATTAATAATCTACAGTATTAAAAAACATTAAAAGATCCTATATCACATACTCTATGAAATTTATAATATAAATCTCCTATCATTGATGATAAAATTGCTCCTTTAACAAAAATTGTATATTTAATATTTTGATTATCTAATAATATATTATTTAGATTATTAAGCACATAATTTAGAATTTTATCAGTGAGTGGACTGGTAGGACCATAATTAATTGATATAATTGTATGCGCACCACTAAATTTATGACTAATATCATCTTGATTTATTATTATAATATCATTATCTAACCATAATTTACGTAAAAAATTATATACTGATAGTTTATTAAATGAAAAATATGTCGAATTTAATCTAAATGCATGGGAGGAATAATAAATTTTATTTTTATTACATGTTTCAATTTGTTTTGTATGGTATTGTCCTTTAATCCAATAATCCCTATGATGGGGAGCAAAATGAGATAATCCAGTATAATGAATATCATTATAACATATAAACATTAGATTTTCATCATAATCATAATCATTAATGATAATTTTTTTGGATATATTTACTAATTTTTCACATACTTCTTCTTTTTTAAATTTGTATTTCTCATTTGGTAATAATCTAGCAATTAGTTGTTGTCCATCCCCAATTCTAATAAATGATTTTTCGGTAAATATGCAAACAATATAAGTTTCTATAGGATCAAATATAATTGGATATTTCATAATATATTTTGTTTTATCAATTATTACTAAAATCTTGTGATAAATATTATATGCTATCATAGAATTTCTTAGATTTATATCTTCAATAAATCGTTCATAAAAATATAAATAAATAATTTTTAGGGAATATGGAAGAATAATATTTTTATCAATACATTCACTATAATTTGTTTCATCAATAATTATTGTATGTGTTTCTATATCATCAACAATATATATATTAGAATTGTTGCATGTATCATTTAGTGCATCATTAAAACTTATGATATCATTATTATCAGTTGGCATATATGATATAAGATATCTGTATTTATTTGGGAATTGTATTAGTATCATTTTATTATTAAACTATAATAATTAATTATATTTTTTTTCCAGGATTTCCAACTATTTTACTATTATTATCAATGTTTCGTATTATTACACTACCTGCCCCAATCACACAATTATTACCAATATTTATACATTGTATAATAGTCGAATTTGCTCCAATAAAAGTTAGTGATCCGATTTTAACTTGTCCGCATATAGTTGCACCTGGACAAATACTACAAAAATCATCTATATTACTTTCATGATCAATATTGCAATTAGTATTTATTATACAATGTTTTCCTATATTAACTTCCGTTTGAATAACTGCACCAGCACATACCACTGTACCAACATTAATATTTGCAAATTGTGACACTATACTTTTAGGATGAATCAATATTGCCCAATTTAAATAACTATACTTTTCATATATATGTTTTCTTATATTATCATTTCCTATTCCGATTATAAAATAACCTAAATTTGCATCAAGTTCAGAAATTTTACCTAATATCTTAATTCCACAAAAATCTCCTGTTTTAACATCATCATACATTCCAACTATTTCATATTGTTTTAATTCAAAAAGTAAATCAATTATTACCTTTGAATGACCACCACATCCTAATATTATAATTTTTTTCATTATATTATTTAATAATATATTATTAATAATATATTCTTTTATGATAATATTTAATTCAAATATTTTATATATTTCTATCAATTATTTTGTCTTATATGTGATATTCTATTATTTGATTCTAACACTATAATTTGTGGATAAATAAATATAGGTTCGATGATATTCATTCGAACAAATACAATTATTACCTATAGGTAATAATTGTATTATTAGAGCAAGAAGTATCATAATAAAAAATATTGAACATAATTATAAAATAGTAGAAATCTGGAAAAAATACAATAATTTTTTATCCAACCAGCTGATCTAAATATTGGTTAAAAATTTCAAATGCTTCTGTAAAATTACGATTTTCATTAAGTCCATTATAGTGATGATCTTTATTTGTTTGAAACTTTTTTTTACACAAGCCGGTTTCTGGATCAATAAAATCTGATGTAGTATCTATGAACAAAATGTTTTTTGGTATACATAATTCATTTAATTTTTTGTTAAATAATAAAGCCATTTCTGTTTGTTTCTGTAAATTAGTATCTATATTTAATTCAATATTTTTATTATTATTGATAATCTTATTAATATAATTTTTTAGACCATTATTACTTGATATAGATGGAAGATTAATACTAAAAATAATAAAATCATTATTATAAATAGATAAAATTTGATCTATTAATTTTGAATATATCAACATTAGATTTTCAATAAACAATTCAACAGTAATTAGTTCTTTTTTAATTAAAAATTTATAATAATAAATACATTCTATATCTACTTGTCCAACTTTTAATATTAAATAATTAATATTATTAGCCTTAATTGATGATATTAGTTTATTATATATATTTAATTTTGTTTTCTTTCCTTCAACTAATCCACTTAAACTCATTGAATCAATATTATTTAATTTTAAATGATATCCTATTTTATCAAATTTTTTAAAAAATCCACTGTGTGAACAACCATAAATATAAATATTTTTATACATTAATATTTAATTAATATATATAATTAATATATAGATTTTATATTTTATTAAAACATTTAATAAAATATATAATAATTATGATGTTATTAATTGTAAAAATACGATTATATTAGCTTAATTGTACAATTAATATAGAAAAATTAATATAATGATGCCACAGCTTGAAAAACTTAACATAGAATATGAATTTTTTAATGAATATACACATAATTTTTCTTAAATAAGAAAAAAATGGTACTGTTATTGAAAATTGGATATATTTATCACTTGGAGTATAAACAAAATATTAACTAAATTTTATAATAATAATAATGATATTTTTATATTTTGTGAAGATGATGTTAAGTTAATAAAAAATTTTGTGAATTAATGCTTGAAAATTTTTTCATATAACACCATATGATTTATAACATCAATTATACTTATAAAATACCTAACTATTATACAGGAATTTTCCTATAAATGCTTAATATTTCGTAAAATTAAGTAGCATTAAATTTTACATTAACATTATTATTTGAAGCCCATTCCTTAATTATTTTAGTATAATGGATCGGTGCATTATCCTGAAAAATAGTTTTTATCATCATAAGTCATATTATATAATATGTATTAATATTATTTTATTCTATAAAATAATATTTTTATTTAAGAACCTATAGAGAATAATGTTTTTATTTAAGAACTATAGAAAATAATATTTTGAGAATTATGAATTCTTACTTCGGTTGTTATGTACAAAGAATTATCCTTTGGATTTTTTAAGAAATATTAAGCATTTAAAGAAAATCGTTGTATCTTATATTTCTATCAATTATTTTGTCTTATATTTGATATTCTATTATTTGATTCTAATACTTCTTTTAAAAATATAGGATTATAACCTATTTGTTCCGCAGAATTTATAACAGCTTTTAAATCTTTCGGTAAACATTTTCCATCAAATGGTGTTATTTTATTGGCAAACACTGATGTATGTGATGCTCCTATTCTAGGATCTAGTAACCAACATTCTCTTGCTTCATTATAATCAACATCATATTTTTTACAAATTTCATTAAATTCATAACAGAAAACTAATTTGGTTGAAAAAAACGCATTTTCCATATATTTAGCTATTTCCGCTGTAGTTTCATCTGTTTGTTTGTATATTTTTGTAGGACCGGATATTATTTGAAAAATATCAACTATTTGTTTTGTATCTTTTTTATCACCTCCAAATGTAAAAAAACTATGCTGTTTCATATTTTGATTAAAATTAAAATATCCTGTATCATATGTAGATTCTCCGATATATTCAGGAGAAAACACTATATTTTTTTTAGTTTTCTCTTTTAGATATTTCGTAGTCCCAATCTTTACAGTAGATTTAATCAAAATTAATGGAGTATTAATCCATTCAATCACTTCTTCAACAATCGAAATATCACATTCTCCATTTTCTTTTGATGGTGTAAATACACATACTACAGCTAAATTACAACTATTAATTTCATCTTTTGTACAAGAACCTGTAATAAAAGGATCATAATAAATTGTTTCATAAGTATTTTTAAAATAATTAAACATTGCTTTTCCTACATATCCATACCCAACAATACCAATTTTCATAAGGTATTATAATTATTATTAAAGTGTATATATTTATAAACTAGATATTATTTTTTTTATAATAATAATATATATAATACTATATGAAACATATATTAGTTATTTCAGAACTAAATGATTATGTTAATTTTAATAAATTACATTTTTCAATGACAAAAGGCTTTTATTTTTCAAAAAGTTTAAGTAAATTACAGATGGTTTATTATGTTACTACAGGAAAATCAACGGATTTTGAAGGAATAAACCTGATAAATATTGATGAAATTAATGATATTTTTATGGAACAAATTAAATATATTATTTTAATTCGCGAAACAAATTTAACAGAAATTATCGATAGAAATAATATTCTTAATAATATATTTAATAATAAAAAAGAAAAAATTATTGCAATAAAATCAGATAGTATTGATTGGATTAATGATAAACATTATAAAAAATACTTTTCAAATAAAAATATAAATTTTATTGATTTTATTTTAAATACATTTGATGTAATCTGTTGTCAAACTCAAGAACTTAAAAAACATGGTTTAAAATCATTAGAAAAATATTATTCAAATGATATTTTAGATAAACTTAGCTCTAAAATTTTCATTTCTAAAATGGGGATTCCGAATGAATTTTCTATAGATGATAATATTGAAAATCCATATAATATTTTACATAATTATTGTGTAAATTATGCATGTGATCTTAAAAATGATATGGCATTACATCCATTACATTTCATAAGTCCTTATCTCGAATATTCAAATTATAAATTATCTAATTATAATAAAAAAAAAACAATACTTATTTATACTGGAAGAATTAAAATGGATGGGGGTAAAATTATTTATTTATTACGTGAGATTATGAAAAAATTAGGAGATGATTATGAATTACATATATTTCCTGGTAGATTTATTATCCCTGATTTTAATGTTTCTGTTTTATCTCCCAAAAACAGCTACAATCTGCAATTATTAAGAGATATTATTTTTTATGATGCTGATAATGTTATTATTCATTATCCTTATGATGATAAAATGAAAGCAAAATATATACAATACGCTGATATTGGTTTAGATTTTTCTCAGTCTAGACCTAATAATATAATTTCTAATCAAGGTAATGCAAAATTATTAGAATATTGCTACTATGGAATTAAGGTTGTTTGTGAAAATAATATTAATAATTCAGATTTAATCATTTCTGCTAAAAATGGAATTTTATTACCTGGAGTAGCTACATCAGATCAATTTGTTGAAATTATAAAAAAAATGAAAGATGTTTCATATGATAAAAAATTTGCAATCAATACAACTATAATTAATAATAATTGGGATAAAATAGCTCAAGACTTTTTTGAATATATTGAAAAATTATAAATTTAATTAATATGATTTAAAAGTTAGAGATATTAATTGATGATTATAAGTAGTATTTGTATATTCAATTATTTTTTTGTATATTTTATCATCTGAATTATAACTGATTGATTTAGTTTTACTATTATAAACTTTTTTTAAATCTGGAAATTCTAATAATTGTCCCAATGGTTCATGTAATAAAAATTTCCCATCTGTTATTGTATCTAATGCTAAATTATAACATCCACATGCTAATGATTCAATGATTACTCTAGGTAATGCATCTCTTCCAGATAAAACTAAGTTAATTTTGCTAATATTATACATTTTTATTAATTCATCACTTTCCAAATAATCATATGATTGATATTTTACACTATTCAATGTATTTAATCTAGATTTAAAATAATCATCTGGTTTTCCAATATTAATTATATTTATGTTTATATTATTATTTTCACAATAACATATAAAATCTACAAATAAATTCCTATTTTTCGTTGGCTGATTTTCTGTTGCAATATATATTATATCTACGGTTCTTTCCATATTTAAACACATATATAAATCAGTTGGCTTTTTTATATAATTAACTATTGTAGAATTTGGAAATTTCTGTTGGAAATACATTATATTATCATTTTCTACTAATATTTTGTTAAATTTATATTCTATTATTTCCCCAGTATTTATTGTATAATTATTATCATAATATAATGATGTTGCACAATATAATTCACTATATTTATTATTTGCAATCTGTCCAAATAGATTATAATAATTACCTCTAAAATAATATTTATTACATTCTACAAACAAATTTAAATGTTCAATTTGTCCTATGAACCAAATATATAAATTATTTTTAATATATGGGTACAATTTATTTAATTGTATAAATTCAACATTAATTTTATTTTTTATATATATTACATAATGATAATTATTTTTATTATTTGAATATCCATTATCAAAATTATTTGAAAAATATTCAAAATATAAATCATAATTGAATATATTCTTAATAATCTTAATTAGATCATTATTATTTATTTCAGTATAATTTACGTATGTTTTAATGATTTTTTGATTATTCCACATTGGATCTAATTTATAGAATCCAACACAATCATTATTATTTATGATATTGTTTTTATTTATTTTATCAATTGATAAAATTACATTTTTTAGGGCAATCTTAATATTTAATGCTTGTGTTTTTAATACGGGATTTAATGAATCATAATTGTTTAATATATAATTTATTTTATTTACCCATTCATTTGTATCATCTGGTTTATTAATTATATAATCTGTATTAAATAAATCATTGCTCCCAATATTTTTAGTTAATAATACCCTACAATCATTTTCCACTGCTTCTTTTAAAACATTTGGTGATGAATCATAATAAGAATTTATGCAAAATAATTTTGTTTTTTTTAAAATATTATTTACTTCATTATTTGATATATTGCTAAGTGATAATATATTACTATTTGGTATATTTATTTGATCTTTTCCAATTATTAAAATATTAAAATTTTTCATAGCATCTAACATGACCAATTTTTTGACAAAATCATAGTTTTTAACATTTCTTTTCCATGAATATGCAATAAATGCAATATCATATATTCGGTATTCATTATTTCTGTTTTCATTATTTTTGTTTTCATTTTTGAAATCTATGTAAGTTATATTTATTGGAGATAATAATCTAACATCTACATTATATAATTTTTTTATTAATTCAAATGTTAAACCACTATTAGGTAATATGTAATTAATTTCTTGATAAATATAATTTTCAAGATATTTATCATATTTATTTATAAAATCATATAACTTCATATTTGGATCAAATATTTGATTTGTTGCACATTGATTATAATTAATTTTATCATAATAATTTGATATTGATGATATAACTCTTGAGCCTGATGGTGAAAAGATTATTAATTTTTTATCAATTATTTTCATTAAACATACACAAGCTTTATAATTTTTTACAAAATACATATCTATTTTTCCTTCATTTTTTTGAATAAGCTGTAATATATTTTTAATATTTTCTTCAATATTTTTATCCATTAAACTAAAATATATTTTAATTTTTTGGTAATATGATGTATCAATATCTAATAAATTTGGTAACAAAAATAATCCAATTGGAGTGATTATATTATCATTTGAAAAATTGTTAATTAAATTCATCGTATTTGTGGAGGAACCACCATCGTATGGTTTATCAACACTCACAAATAATATTTTTTTTTTTTCAATATGCATTTCATAATTAATTAATGTATCAATAATATTAATTAAATTAATAGTTTTTGGTATTTTATTATTTAATTCTTGTAATTGTATCGTGTATTTATAGTTTTTTATCGTATGAATAATTTTATTCACCCATATATTTTCATCATATTTATCTAATATATTATTTTTATCTAAATATAAATTTCCACCTATATTATTATTAGATAATACAATACACTTATTATTTATAGCTTGTATTAATGAAATAGATAATGATTCATAATAACTACATATCAATAAAACTTTTGTTTGTGCTAATATTTTATCTACATATTCTTTAGTTACTTTCCCAAAATGTATATTAGCATTAATTTTATTCGATGAACCTTCCCCAATACATATTTTATTATACTTAGATAAATTAGGGTGTTCGTATATATTTTGTAAAAAATTAATATTTTTTACATTTCTTGTAAATGTAGATGATATTATGGCAACATCATATATTTTTTCTTCAATTGTAGATTTTTTATCAAAAAATAATTCTTCAAATATAAATACATCAGTCAATTTAGTAATTATGCTTGGATATTTTTTTAAATAAATATTTTTGGTTAGATAACTATTAGGTATTATATAATCTACTATATTTATACACATTATTTCATCATCATCTACTTCATCTAAATTTCGCGTATTATTATTTAAATAATGTTCTGCTGTAATATTATAATTTGAATTATACTTTGAACCAGTAATATAATAAAATGTTTTAGATTTTGGATACATTTTTTTACCGATTATTGGTGCTAAATAATTTAAACCAATAATAATAATTGGTTTTATTTTATATTTATGTGATTTGTAATATTCATAATCATTATCTATAATCAATGGCTCTAAATATACATTTTGTAAATTATCTGGATTATATTTATTAGAGTTAATATATGTATTTAAAAATATACAATAACTATTATATTTTTTTTCTAATAATTCTTTATGTAATTTATACGCTAATGTTGCTGCACCCCCATGATTTGGATATTGTGTTGATATTATTAATATACATTTTTTATCATTCATTTGTTCCAGTTTTTTGTGTTTTAATAATCTTTCTTGTTCTAATTTTTCTTGTTCCAATCTTTCATAAGTTGTTTTTTTTTCATTTATTTCTTCTATTTTTTTTATTAATTTACATCCTTCATATGTAGCCTCTACAGCAACATTGCTACATGATTCATAAAAACTATCTTGAGCAACATATTTTATATTTTTCATATAATTAATTACTTCATCATGATCTAGTAATTCCATACAATCAAATCCATATTTACTATATTTATTGGAATTTTTTCCAATTAATATTACTTTTAATCCAGAACCAATAAAATTATTTACTAATTTATCAATATTTTTAACTATTCTATTAAAATCAGATATTATAATACCAACATCATATTTGCGATTATTCCATTCAATATCATGTTTAATTTTTTGCCCATAATAAGGCATATAATTAAAATATAATGTATTAATTTTTAAATCATAATATTTTTCTAAGATATCTTGCGTATGTTTACTTGCACAATAACATTTTGTTACCATCTGAGCGGTATATATCATACTACTTTTAATATATATATCTAATTTATTCTTGCTATCTAGCTCCCAATAATATTTATTTAATTTGGGACCAAATATTCCAGGTATTAATAAATATATTGGACAATTAATAATATTTTTGATATTAAAATCAATATCATTTCTTAATATTACCAGATCAGGTTGAAATTCTAATATTTTTAAGGTTTGAATTATCTCATTTGGTTTAATTATTTTAATATTATCTCCAAAAATTTTTTTAGGTTTTTCAGTAGTCATGTATATTCCATAAATATTTTTTCCTTTTTTTTCATAATATTTTATAATTTCATATGCGTTTGTTGCTGCTCCGCCCCATCCTGGATAATCAGTGCAAATAACAAGAATATTTTTATATTTTTCGATCGATTTATCAAATTCATCTATGTTATGATATCTAATTATCATTTCAATATCATCATATGAATCATATTTTATACAATTATTTAAACCACAATTGCTTATAAATTTTATACCTAAATAATTAAATTCTTCAATAATATCATTTACACCATTATCAAGATCAATTCCAATAAAATAATCTCTGGGTGATCTATTATATATTGATACAAATTCATATTCGGGAAGTTTTTTCTCTAATTTATTAATTATATCCACAAAATTATCTTTATGTAGTACCAAAATTTTATTTCTTTCTGTTTTATCTTGTTTAAATATTCTATCATGTTCTTTTTTTATTATTCTAACAACATCTTCCTTACTTGTCCAATTTAATGAATTATAATAATTTCCATTATGTACTACATTAATACCCATTGCTCCCATTTCTTGAACTGTATTTGCATTTCCATCATATATCGTTAATCTTAAACCTATAAAACATTGACTATATATATTTGGCATTTGTTCATATGGAACTTTTGTTTCTGTACTCAGAATATATTCATATTCTGGTAATGTTTTCATCACATATTCATATATTTTTTTTCCATAAATATCTTCATTACCACGATCATATCCATTATAAATATAAATTTTAGGACCCATTACCGATAATGGCTTAAATATATTGTAATTTACTAAATTCAAAATGATATGCTCACATGGTATATTAAGATTTTGTAATCTTTGTTTAATATTATCAGAAATTGCTATATGGAAAACATTATTACAATCTTTTATTGAATTTAATGCTTTTTTTTGTAATTCATATCTTGGATCAACATCAGTACCTCCCCACATAATATATTTTTTCCCTTTATGATTTTTTACTACACTTATATCATTATCATTATATAATCCAAAAAATATACATGGTGCATTACAACCACCACACGTACATATATCATTACAATAAGCATTATGCTCCTGCAAATTATACAAAGTGCAAATTCTTGAAAATTTTTTCATATATTTTGAAAAACGTATATGATAAATTCCGAGATCATTAAAAAATGTATAAATTTTTTGAGGATATATCGTTCCACCAATAATAATATCACTTTTTTCATCTATCAATTCTTGTTTCTTTATTTCAACCGTTTTTTCCAATTCTCTATTTATAATATTAATCTGTTGTTTATCATTTGATTTATAAAAGCATACTGTTTCATGTTCCTTAATATCATATATTTTACCTGAATCTAATACTAATTTAAGAATTTTTAGATTACGAAAATGAGGATCATTCTTAAATGTATCATTATCCACTATCAATGGTTTTAAATCTGAAACATATATATTTACTATATCAAGAACATCAATATTATTTGTTACAGTTCCATATTTAGCTTCAATTATACATGCATTAGTAACATCAATTTTATTTGGTTTATATGGTTTATTTTTCTTTTTCCCATAGTAAAAATAATGACTTCTAGCATGATCATATGTAGATAATCCTGCTTTTCGAAGATTATATAGATCTAAATAATATTCCGGATCAAAATCATTTGGAACTGAATTTATTGAAACTCCACGTTTCCATTTCATTCTATATTATATATTTATCTTTTTTTTTGATATTTATAATTATTTAATAAAATTATTAAAATTTTTAATCTAATTATAATAATTTTATTGTTATTTTATTTTAATTTTTTATGAATCCAAAAATATTTTTTTTATAAAATTTTGGCTTTGTCCCAAAGGGAATTTTGCTTTGTGGACAAAGCAAAATTTGACCCCCATGACCTACTGGTCATGACCTCCTAAAATATCTACGTATATAACAATGATATTCGACTAAAAACTAAACTGCATAATATCATCATAAAATATAAATAATGTTATTTTTTATAAAACTATTATTTTATATATAAATTTGTATATAAAAAATAAAAAATTAAAAATAAAAACTAAAAAATAAAAAAATAAAATAAAATAAAAAAAATAAAATAAAATAAAAAAAATAAAAATAAAAAAATAAAATAAAAAAAAAATAAAAATAAAAATAAAAATAAAAATAAAAAAATAAAATAAAAAAAAATAAAAATAAAAATAAAAATAAAAAAATAAAATAAAAAATAAAAATAAAATAAAAAATAAAAATAAAAAAATAAAAAATAATAAAAAAAATAAAAATAAAAAATAATAAAAAAATAAAAATAATTATTTTTCAAATTCAATCCAAGGTTCTTTTAACTATTTTAAAAAGTTCCCAGAAATTAATGAAAAATTAGCGTTAGGAGTATTAGATATTATTAATCTTTATAATATTATTGAATAATAATCCGAACAATCCAAAATACTATCGAATGCAAATTAGTAATCTATGATATTATCAGATACAAGTCCAACTAGTCCAAGATGTTATCGAATACTACTGCGCGCGCAGAGACTAAAACATAAAATAAAAAGTTTACTAAATTAAATTTCATATAAACATAATTCATTTTATAATATAATAATTATTTAAATTGTTAGTATGCAGTGCGCAACACTTACATGTGCTATTATTATATATAATCTAAATTGGTAAATAGAATCATCAAATAGCCCAAATGCTGAATGTTGCTAAACGAAATGTCCTAAATGGAATAATATTATCTATCAAATATCCTATATGGAATAATATCATCTATCAAATATCCTATATGGAATAATATCATCTATCAAATATCCTATATGGAATAATATCATCTATCAAATATCCTATATGGAATAATATCATCTATCAAATATCCTATATGGAATAATAT
>Ga0214473_10000252_pt1 | contig 75975 bp, 73 predicted proteins | sample RVTome_7_FD_203509 | JGI IMG/M metagenome (GOLD analysis project Ga0214473, IMG submission 203509) | Soil microbial communities from uranium-contaminated site in the Upper Colorado River Basin, Wyoming, United States - RVT98D197 | ecosystem: Environmental > Terrestrial > Soil > Contaminated >...
AAAAAAAAATTAAGGAGGGTTACATGAAGAGATCCGTATCGGTTTTACTCATGGTTTTCCTGGTAATGGCAGCAGGGCTGGCATTGAGCGCGGAGAAGGTAACGATAGGGCACCTCACCATAGTGCCGAGCCTTCCCACCTATGTGGCGATGGAAAAGGGCTTCTTTGCCGAGCAAGGGCTGGAGGTGGAATTGATTCCCTTCCAATCCGGGACCGATATCGTAGACGCCCTCGTGGCAGGGAGGATCGATGCCAACTGCATGAGCGCCATCACCGGGCATTGGTTTGCCGCGCAGATGGTGCCGGACAAGTTCAAGATCTTTCTCGTCTACGCGGCCGATTCCAATGTGGACAACACCATGGTGGTGGTGGTCAAGAAAGACTCACCGCTGAAGGATCTCAAGGGCTTAAAGGGAAAGAAGGTGGGTACCTTCCCCGGTGCCACCTCTGTGGCCCTGGCCAAGGCGATCATCCGCACCAAGATATCCCCTGAAAAAGTCATATTTACCGAGATCGCCCCTCCCAATATGGTCCCGGCCCTGGCTGCCGGCCAGATCGATGCCTTCTTTTCCCCTGAGCCTTTCGGGATGATGGCCGTCTATCAGGGCATAGGCAGGTATCTCATAAAGAGCCCCTGTACGTTGCTCGGATTAAAGAAGGGTATCGTAGGGGGCGCCTTCTCCTTCTCAGCCAAGTTCCTGCAGGAGAGACCCGAGGTAGCCAAGAAGGTCAAGGCAGCCATCGAAAAAGGGGCGGACTACATCAAGGCCAATGAGCAGGAGGCCAGGGGTTACCTTGCAAAATACACCCAACTCCCTCCGCCGGTGGCTGCCCGGATCCCCTTTGAGAAGTGGATCAAGATAAAGAATCTGGATAAGAAGGCCCCCCAGCTCTTCTTTGATGTCCTCTATAAAGAGGGGGCGTATCAAAAGAAGATCGATACCACCACGCTCTACTACGAATAGCATGGCTCAGGAAAGACCATATCTCTACGTTCGCGGCGTAAGCAAGCACTATGATACGGCCCCTGATCCCCGTATGGGGAGCGGGGGCCTGCGAGTGCTCGATAACATCTCCTTCACCGCCAAAAAGGGAGAGTTCGTCACCATCGTGGGCCCCAACGGTTGCGGAAAGAGCACCTTCTTCCGTATGTTGTCCGACCTCGAGGATATGGACTATGGCAAGATCCTCATCGGGGGTAAGACCGTCAAGGAAGCCAAGATCGGATACGTCTTCCAGAACTACCGAGAATCCCTCTACCCCTGGCGCACCTGTCTCGGCAACCTCATGGTCGCCTTGGAGCTCGATGGGGTCCCGCGGCGGCAGCGGAGGAAGAAGTTGGATGAGTTCCTCTGGCGGCTCGATATGAGCGTGCGTGAGGACGCCTATCCCTATGAGCTCTCCGGTGGGCAGCAGCAGATGCTCGGCATCCTCAGGGCCCTCGTCTATGAACCGGATATCCTTCTCTTGGATGAACCTTTCAGCTCCCTCGACTTCCAGACGACCCTCTACATGCACGACAAGATCATGGAGGTCTGGGAAAAGACGGGGGTGACCGTGCTCTTCATCTCTCACAATATCCATGAGGCGGTCTACCTGGCCGACAAGGTGGTGGTCTTCAGCAAGAGGCCCGCCCGGGTGGTGGAGGTAATTGAGACCAACCTTCCCCGTCCTCGGGATTATAAGGTGACTGAGAGCGATCAGTTCTTCGAGGTGAGAAATCGGGTGATGGAGCTTTTCCGGGACGAGATCATGGACAGCTTCCTCTTCATGGAGCTGAGCGGTTTTTAAATTAAGGAGACGGCGATGAGTAAGGACAGACTGATATCACCTGACGCCATCTCCCAGGAAGAGGCGATACGGGGCTGGGATGCGGCTGGTGAGGAGTTTGCCTCGCGCTTTGAGAAGCACGAGGAATTCTTCCACAAGCATATGATCAACCCGGCTATTCTCGATTTGCTCGGTCCGGTTGAAGGCAAGGCTGTCCTCGATGTGGCATGCGGGGAAGGACACTTCTCGCGGAAGCTGGCAGAGCTGGCCAAGGGGAACATTCGGATAACCGGCATCGATGCCTCAGAGACGCTGATCGGGATTGCCAAACGGCGCAATAAGGCATTTTCGCATTGCATCACCTTTCAGGTCGGGGACGCGAGCCGCATGGATCAGGTGCCGTCCAAGGCATTCGACATTGTGATCTGCAACATGGCCCTCATGTTTATCAAGCGATATGAGGATGCTATTCACGAGGTCGCTCGTGTCTTGAAGCCTCGGGGCATTTTTGTCTTTTCATTACTCCACCCTTGTTTCTTGACCCCGGGCTCAGATTGGATCATGGATGATACCTGCGGTGCAGAGAAGGGGAAGAAGCGGATCGGATGGAAGACGGATAACTATCACCTGCGGCTTGCTGCCCGCGATGTCATGTTTGTCTGCGACACCCAGGAGACCTACTATTTCTGCCGTACCTTAGAGGATTATGTTCGTGCCCTGCGAGCACAGGGGTTTGTCCTGACGGATCTCCGGGAGCCCTTACCCCCCAAGGCAATGATGGAGCGAAAACCCGAATTCCAGGCCGAGTTAAAAAGATCTCTATTCCTTATTATAAAGAGCGCGCTCTTGGAAGATTCATCCTCCCTGTGAAGGCGCAAACCTGCGGTTTTGGACATGAACCGACTAGGAGAGGGGGGGGATTCTTCGATCGTCGGGGGAGCCGGGTCCTAGAGGTGCTTATAGTCTATGTGTCTCTTCCACCTCCGGTGCCACCACCACCACTGCTCAGGGTATTGCTCGATATATCCCTCGGCGAGCTTCATCAATCGGGCAAGATTGTGGGCGACATCCCGCTCCTGATCCCCCGTGGTTTCCAGCGTGAAGGGTTTTTCAATAAAGAGCTTGTGCCTCCATCCATTACTATATACGATAAAGGCGGGCAGAATGGCGGCCCCTGTCCGCATAGCGAGGACCACCGGCCCCTTGAATGACGGGACGGCATACCCGAAGAAATCGACCACGATGTCGGGATAGGGGGGGTTTTGGTCGATGATGATGTAGACGATCCCCCCGCCGCGCAGTTGTCTCAAGGATTGTTGCGCCGCCAACCGCCTCTCCCTGCCGTCGATAAAGCCGACCCCTACGGTATCTGTCATGCGGGTGTAGAGCCGTGCCAGATACTTGTTCCTGGGTTTTTTGATGATGACCGCGATAGGGTAGCCCTCCATGGCCAGCTTGGCAGCGAGCAAGGGGAAGTTGCCCAGATGGAGGCCTGCAATGATAATCCCTTTTCCTCTTTTGAGCGTTGCATCGAGGTGTTCTTTCCCCACTATCTCGATAAGTCCCTTTGCCACTGGTGGAGGGAGAAAACAAAACTTCATTGCCTCCAGGAAGCTCGTGACGGTCCTGGTGAGGCACTCTCTATAGATGGCGTTGATCTCTTCCTCACTCTTTCGTTTTCCGAAGACCAAGTGCAGATTGGCGAGCGCGATCTTTTTCCTCCTTCCCGAAAAGAGGCCCGCGATGCGTGCGAAAGCCGTGCCCAAAAGGTAGACCCCGGATAAGGGGATGAGCTTGATTAGGAGGATGATGGGAGGGCCGAAAATGAAGGTCAGCTTTTCACCGACTGCCTCCCATTTGCGACGCCACTTCTTTGTCATCATAACGATACCCCCCTCATTGCGTGAGGGGATACTATAGTCTTCCCCCTTCTTTTTTGTCAAGGCAAGCGTTGGTATAAAATTTTTTGCTTGACAGGTACTGAATCTCATGCTATTTTCCCAAAATTAGTAACACGAGGAAGGCGTATGTCGAAACTTGTCAGATTTGGGGTATCGCTGGATCAAGAATTATTGGACAAATTCGACCGCCTGGCGAAAGAAAGAAACTATACCAGTCGTTCCGAGGCGTTTCGGGACTTAATGCGCCAGGAGCTGGTACACAAGCAATGGCAGGAGGGTAAAGAGATCGCCGGTGCCATTACGCTCATCTATGACCATCACAAAAGGGAATTGGTCAATAAGCTTATGGATATCCAGCATGATTTCGGCGCTTTAATTATCTCTTCTCAACACGTGCATTTAGATCACAGTAATTGCCTGGAGATTATAGCGTTCAAAGGTTCTCCAAAGGAGGCGCAAAGGTTATCCGACAGCTTGCGATCAGTCAAGGGGGTGAAACATGGGACACTGAGTATGTCAACGACGGGTAAGGACATGTAGGGTATTATTTTTTTGTCGGTTAGTAGCACGAATAAAATATTAATGGCACGAAAGGAGCTGTATATGTTACCAAAGATCATGTTCTTCTTTCTCATGTGTTTCTCGCTCGTCGTCGTAGAGCAAAATGCCATTGCCCAAGAGGCACCTGTAGCCCCAAAAGAGGCAGATGCTACCCCAGAAGAGGTACCTGCACCCGAGGAAGAGTGGAACCCGCCTTCGCCAGGGCCGATCACCACCTGGACGGCCCCGTTATGCGGCAGGCGGAAATTTGCAATTCAGCCCTTTTTCTTTTATAACCAGACACGCGGCGAGTTCGATGCAAAAGGTCATTACAATCCTTTGCCAAAGGGCGACGTGGAATACCAGTTCCAACAACAGCTGTTTCTGCAGTATGGTATTTTCGATAGGCTTGAAGTTGACGCGCAGACGGTCTATCAGGAAAATTATATTAAACAGGGCGGTGCATCAGCGCATGCCAATGGTTTTGGCGATAGCTTTCTTTTCTTGCGCTATTGTGCCCTTGACGAAAAAAAGTGGTTTCCTCAGTTAACGGCGTTGCTTCAAGTGAAGATACCCACCGGTAAATATCAGCACGAAGATGCGGGGAAGCTCGGGGCAGATCTAATGGGCACGGGTTCCTGGGATCCCGGATTCGGCTTAATTTTGACCAAGAAGATTAAGCCATTTATATTCCACGCCGATGTCACCTATAGCTTCCCGCAGCGGGTGCGCATTAATGGTGTCAAGACATGGTATGGCAACTACCTCAATTGTGATGTTGCTGTGGAATATTTCTTGCCAAAGGGATTCAATCTCATGGTGGAAGCGAATGCGTTCTTCCAGGGAGACATAAAAGAGGATGGTGTAAGAATCCCTAACTCTGCTGTGAAATATCTTATAATTGCTCCTGCACTAGGCTGGTCTTGTGATAAGTTTCAAATACTCTTGGGGTACCAGAGGGTTGTCATGGGCGCTAACACGGATGCGAATGATTCAGTAGTGTTAACCTGTGTCTACACATTTTAAAAAGGAGACACTATGCATATACCAGATGGATATTTGGGACCGGCGGCCTGCGGTTTTTTCTACGCGGCGATGTTGCCGATATGGACAGTTGCTACAAGGATAGTCAAGAAGACCCTGAAGGCAAAACAGGTTCCTCTGCTGGCCATCGGCGCTGCCTTCAGCTTTGTTATCATGATGTTCAATGTCCCCATACCCGGCGGCTCCACCGGCCATGCAGTCGGCGGTGTCTTAGCAGCCATTCTGCTTGGGCCGTGGGCGGCTTGCATCGCCATCACCGTGGCCCTGGTCGTCCAAGCATTATTATTCGGAGACGGAGGCATTACCGCAATAGGGGCTAATTGTTTTAACATGGCCTTTGTGTTACCCTTTGTGGGATATTATCTCTACAAGGCGCTGAGCCTCAACGCCCCTGTTGGTTCAAACAGAAGGGTGCTGGCAGCAGGAGTAGCCGGGTATATTGGCCTCAATGTGGCGGCTTTTTTTGCCGGGGTGGAATTCGGGCTGCAGCCCTTGTTGCATCATACAGCCGATGGCCAGGCCCTCTATTCTCCCTATGGATTGCATATTGCGGTGCCGGCCATGGTTGGGGAGCACCTCTTGATATTCGGTTGGGTCGAGGCTATCGTAACCGCCCTCGTGATAAAGTTTTTACAAAAGCAAGCGCCCGAGCTTCTTCAAGAAGGGAGGGGATAACCATGAAAATCACGACTAAATTGTGGATTGGATTAGGCGTCTTGATCCTCCTCGCTCCCCTCGGGCTATTGCTCCCCGAACATTTTAAGGCAGGCGCTGCCTGGGGTGAGTGGGGAATCGATGAGATCAAAAAACTCGTGGGGTATGTCCCCAGGGGGCTGGAAAAACTTGCGCCCTTATGGAACGCGCCTCTGCCCGATTACGTCTTCAAGGGATGGGAGGGGAAAGGTTTGTCGCATCTCAGTCTTGCGTATATCATATCTGCCGTGGTGGGTATAGCTGTTACCGTCGGCGCGTCACTCCTTGTAGGCAAGCTGTTGGCCAAGAGGGGTACGTAGGGGTGTTTAAAAACAATAACTTCATAGAGCGCTCCATCAGGGGCGCTCTATCATTTTTAAAGGAATCGATCTTCGCAGAAGACTATGCATCACAAAAGGGCCTTTTGCAGGCCCTAGATCCGCGAGTCAAGACCTTAACCTTCCTTCTATTCCTCATGCAAATACTGCTTACCAAGAATCTCTTCATTTTGCTGTGCCTGTATGCGCTCTGTTTACTGCTGGCGCTCTGCTCTAAGATCAAGATGGGATTTTTCTTGAAGCGGACCTGGATATTTATACCCCTGTTTTCGCTTTTGATCGCCATTCCCGCTTTATTCCATGTCGTTACCCCCGGTGAACCGCTCTTTACGTTCAAGATCGTCGGGCTAAAGCTCATTATTACCCGCCAAGGATTGTTTGGGGCACTTTTTTTTATCATGCGCGTCCTGACCTCCGTATCGTTTGCCGTTCTTTTAAGTATTACGACGAAGCATTTTGAGCTGCTCAAGGTTTTACGCGTTTTTGGCATACCCCAAGTCTTTGTGATGACCCTGGGGATGTGCTACCGATATATCTATCTCTTTGTCGAGATAATCGAAAATGTCTATCTTGCCATCAAGAGCCGGGTGGGAACAAAGGTTCACTACAAAAGAGGACAGCATATCGTCGCGTGGAACATCGCGTATCTGTGGAATCGCTCGTATCAGCTTAATGAAGCAGTGTATAAGGCAATGCTCTCAAGGGGATATCGGGGAGAGCCGGTTGTCATGGATGATTTTAAAATTACCGCGAAGGATGGATTGTGGTTATGTTTTGTTGTCATACTATCTGCTGCGATGATATATTTAAACTATCGGCTGAAAATCTGAAAGAGGCATCATGGATAGTTTTATCTTTGAGCTAAAGGATGTTTATTTCTCGTATCTGGGGAGATATCCCGCCTTATGCGGCGTGGACATCACGATCCGACAGGGAGAGCGCATAACTATTATCGGCGCCAACGGCTCCGGCAAATCAACGCTCCTCCATATGCTGGACGGACTTATTTTCCCCGACAAAGGCGCCATGAAGGCCTTTGGCCGCGAATTGAACGAGACCCTATTGAACGATGAAGGCTTCTCTATGAATTTTAGAAAGAAAGTAGGATTGGTTTTTCAGAATTCCGACATTCAGTTGTTTTGCCCAACCGTAAAGGAAGATATTGTTTTTGGACCGCTCCAGCTAAGAGTCGATAAAAAGGTGATTGAGAAGCGCCTCGATGAACTGATTAACATCCTGAATATCGAAGATTTATTGGATAGATCACCGCATCAGCTTAGCATCGGTGAAAGGCGCAAGGTTGCGATAGCATCCACAGTAATAATTGATCCCGATGTTCTTATGGTGGATGAACCGACGGCGGGACTGGACCCTCTGACAACCAGGCACATCATCGACTTGTTGCTCCAGGCCAATGCCGCCGGTAAAACAATTATTACCTCCACACACGATCTGCATATCGTTGAGGAAATATCGGACGTGGTGTACGTATTCGGCCAGGAAAAGAGAATAATAAGAGCCGGCAGTCCGCAAGAAATCTTGGAAGATAGTCTATTGCTTCAGGCGAATAACCTCATACATGTACATAGCCACAGCCATAAGGGTAAGGCGCACTCTCATCCCCATCTGCATGTGTATCATCATGAGGAAGGGTAGCCCATTATCCCTCTCTTTGCACGAAGCACGGATCTTGCCAATGTCTGTTTTTTTTATCCCCGTGACCATTGAGGAGAACCGTTGGAGGGAAAAAACACTAATCTCCTCTTAATCAACCCGTGGGTTTACGACTTCGCGGCCTATGATCTTTGGGCCAAGCCCCTGGGGCTTCTCTATCTCGCTGCCCTTCTCAAGAAAAATGGCTGGACCATCAACTATATCGACTGTCTCGACGTTTGCCACCCTGCCCTTAAGACCCTCAGCATCAAAGAACCCAAGCGAAGACCGGATCACCGCGGACACTTTTATCGAGAAGAGGTGGCAAAGCCATCTCCCCTGCGCGGGATCCCCCGCCGGTTCTTCCGTTTTGGCCTCCCCCCTGAATCCTTCAGGAAAGCCCTGCGCGCCCTTCCGGCACCCCAAGCCGTTCTCATCACCTCGGGAATGACCTATTGGTATCGAGGTGTTCACGAAGTCATCAAGGTCGTCAAGGAGACCTTCCCGGCGGTGCCGGTGATCTTAGGGGGGATCTACGCCACCCTCTGTGCGGAGCATGCAGAGGCAAGTTCAGGGGCGGATTTCATTTGCAGGGGGCCGGGTGAGACTCAGATCCTGGAGCTTCTGGAGGGGTTAACCGGCGTCTCTCCTTCCTTTCCCCTTGACCTGAATGACCTCGATAGCCTCCCCTCCCCTGCCTTTGGCCTCTATCCCCATCTCGACTACTGCTGCTGCCTCACCTCTCGGGGGTGCCCCTTACGGTGCACCTACTGCGCCTCCCATCTCCTTCACCACCGATTTATGAAGCGAGACCCCGCCCGAGTGGTTGAGGAGATAGGCCGGTATGCGGTGGAGTATGGAGTGGAGGACATTGCCTTTTATGACGACGCCCTCTTGATCGATCACGAGTTCGCCGTCACCCTGTTGCAGGGGATAGGGGAAAAGGATATCAGGGTCCGATTTCACGCACCCAATGGTCTGCATGCTCGGGGAATCACCGAGGAGGTGGCGCACCTGCTGCATAAAGTGAATTTTGCCACGATCCGCCTCGGCCTGGAGACCGCGAGCCAGGAGCGCCAGAGGGCGACCGGGGGAAAGGTGAGCACGGCCGAGTTCCAATCGGCAATGCGGAACCTTCAGGGAGCAGGATATGCCCCACGGGAGATCGGGACCTATGTTCTGGCCGGGCTCCCGGGCCAAGCGCGTGAAGAGGTAGAGGAGACCATCCGCTTCGTTGCGGAATCGGGGGCCCGACCCTATGTGGCGGAGTATTCTCCCCTTCCCGGCACCGCACTGTGGGAAGAAGCGGCGCGGTGCTCCCCTTTTGACCTGACAGGAGAACCCCTCTTTCACAACAACAGCATCCTCCCCTGCCGCTGGGATGGGTTGGACTGGGATGATATGCAGGCCCTCAAGGCAATGGCCCACAAGGATATCTAAGCCCCCTTGCAACCGCAGGGCAAAGATGCTATAAGGGTAAAACTTTTTTCGGCCTAGTGGAAGGATGCCTCGCACAGGTGAGAAATACGGGAAGAGATATATGAACAGGCTATTGAAAAACGCCCTTCTGCTGCGTTTCTCTCATCCTTCGTCGTTGCGGCGTACATCTAAGTACGCCTCACTCCTCATGATTTCGAGGGCCTTGCATCTGGGCATTTTTGAACAGCCTGCAGAAAATCCATTCTTTCAACAACCTCTGAAGATATGGTTCCTTGTCGGTTTCCTCCTCACCCTCATCCTCACCCCCCTCCAGATCCAGGCCCAGGCCTTGACATTCCCCCAGACGAATGTTCCGGTCAACGACTATGCAGAGGTAATCCCACCGGAATACGAGGCCCGGATGGACAAACTGGCCCGCGCCCTCTGGGATAAGACAGAGACGGCCCTGGTAGTGGCCACCTTTCGTGATGTGGGGGGAGAAAGCCCGCGAATATTCGCCAACAAGCTCTATGAGGCGTGGGGAATCGGCAAAAGCGGGGAGGATAAAGGGATCCTGCTTCTCGTGGCCGTGAAGGAGAGGCAGGTAACGTTTGAGACCGGATATGGCGTGGAGGGGATCCTCCCGGACGCCAAGATGGGCGATATCCTGGATCAATACGTGGTCCCCTTTCTGCGACGGGATGAGTATGGTGAGGGCCTGCTCAACGGTATGGCTGCCGTAGCCCAGGTGGTGGCCCAGAACGCCGGGGTGCGGCTTGATCTGGATCGCTATGCGCCTCGGGCAGCCGTACAACCAAAGGCAAGAAGGGTGGTTGGCCTTCTCCCCCTTCTCTTTTTTGTTCTGTTCATCATCCTTGGCCTTGTGGGCAGGGGCAGGGGGTTGTTTCCCTTTTTCTTCTTTCCCTGGATTTTTATGGGAGGTGGCCGGGGCCCGGGGATCGGCGGCGGCTTCGGTGGAGGATTCGGCGGCTTCGGCGGCGGGATGAGCGGCGGGGGGGGAGCCAGCAGGGGTTTTTGAGAGGAAGGCAACGATGATAAAGTCATTCTTGAGACGGATAGGGACGGCCCTGAAGGCTGAGTTTGAAAAAAGGGCAAAGAAGATAAGGGCGCCTCAGACCCCCGAGGAGGTAATTCCCGAGTTCACCACCGACTATCAACGGATCTACGGCGAAGACCTAATCTCCATCTGCCTCTATGGCAGTGGTGCCCGGGGGGGATACATCCCGAGGAGGTCGGATCTCAATTTCCTCATCGTCCTCACCGAGGAGGGGATCAATGAGCTCGGCAAGGCCTTCAAGGTAGTTGCAAAATGGCGTAGGCGTCGCGTGACCACCCCCCTCTTCATGACCGACGAGTACATCGCCACCTCGCTCGACGCCTTCCCGCTGGAGTTTCTGAACATCAGGCAGTACTACCGGGTGGTGTGGGGGCACGATCCCCTGGCGGGGATCAAAATCAACCAGACGCGACTCCGCCTCCAATTGGAGCGAGAGGTCAAAGGGAAACTCCTCCAGTTAAGGGGGGCGTATCTCACCAGCAGGGGGTGGGGAATAAATCTCGTGGCCCTTGCCTCGCAATCCCTCACCACCTTTATCTCCATCTTTCAGGGGATCCTCTATCTGCGGGATAAAGAGATTCCCCATCAGAGGGGTGACGTCATCAAGGCGGTAGCGGCGGAGACGGGATTGGCAGCGGAGCCCTTCGTGCGTTTGTTGGAGGTCAAGGAGGGGAAAACCAAGCTCCCCGCGCGGGTGATCAAGGACCTCATGAAGAGCTATATCGAAGAAGTGAGTCGCCTCACCGCTTGGGTGGATAAGATGTGAGGTTAAAGAAGAAAAAGGAGGATACGATGAGAAAAGGGACAAAAATTGCTCTGATCATTGCAGCGATTGTCGTAGGCGCCCTCTTAGTTTTTGGCATCGGGCTTTTTTCTTATATTACAGGAACCTATAATGCTATGGTAAGAATGGACGAAGGGGTCAAGACGGCCTGGGCCCAGGTGGAGAACCAGCTCCAGCGCCGGATGGACCTCATACCCAACTATGTGGAGACGGTCAAGGGGTATGCCCGGCATGAGCGAGAGGTCTTCATAGAGGTCACCAAGGCGCGATCGCAGGTCGCAGGGGCAACAACCCCATCCCAAAAGATAGAGGGCAATAACCAGCTGACAGCCGCCCTGGGCAGATTATTGTTGGTGGTGGAGCGTTACCCTGACCTCAAGGCTAATCAAAACTTCATCCGCCTCCAGGACGAGTTGGCCGGCACCGAGAACCGCATCGCCGTGGAGCGCATGAGGTACAATGAGGCAGTCAAGGGATATAATATCTACATCCGGAGGTTCCCCAACAATTTCTTGGCCGGGATCTTCGGCTTTACCAGGGCCCCCCTGTTTGAGGCACCGGAGGAGGCCAATCAGCCGCCAAAGGTCAAGTTCTGATATCGGAACCTTTTTCTGCTTCGATGTCCAGCTCGAAGAGGCGCATGATGCCTCCAGCCGGTCTCAAGGCAAGGCCGGGGCTGCCACCACTCGATCACTCTCTGCCTTGTTGCCTGTAAAGAAGCTGAAGTGCGCCATGGATGGCGACATCGAAGAGGTGAGGGGACTCGCCTGTGGGGCAGATAAGATGTGAAGTGAAAGAAAGGGGGATGACATGGCAGGGGGGAAAAAGGGTTGTTTGATCATCTTCGTTATAGTCGGGGCCTTGATTCTGTTATTGTATCCTTCTATCAAGAGAACCCGCGATCAATTGATGACCTTGGACAGGGGGATCAAGGCGGCCTGGACAACGCTAGAGGGCCTTCTCCAGCGTCGGATGGACCTTGTACCTAACTACATAGAGACGGTCAAATCGCATGCCCCACATGAACAGGAGATCTTCGGAGCGGTTACCAAGGCGCATCTCAAGGCGGCAACGGCGCTGATGCGACCCAACAAGATCGCGGCGAACAACAACCTAACCATTGCCCTGGATCAATTGCAGGCGGTGACGGAACGCTATCCCGATGTCAAGGCCGATGAGAACTTCATTCGCCTCCGGGACGAGCTGGCCGGCATCGAGAACAGCATCGCCGACGAGTGCGTGCGGTATAACGAGGCAATTAAAGAATATAATGCCTATCGCCGGGGATTCCCCGCCGATATCGTGGCGGCACTTTCCGGCTTCGGCAAGGCATTCCCCCTTGAGACCCCGGGAAAGACTCAAGGTATGCAAAGATCCGGTCCTGAATCTTCTCCACCTGTTTCGAGTGATTGATGAGGGCCATGATCCTGGCAGCGGGTCTCGGGACCAGGCTGGAGCCCCTGACGAACATCAGGCCGAAGCCCCTCTTTCCCGTTTTGAACCGGCCCCTGCTGGGTATAACCATTGAGCAGTTACAGGGGATGGGTGCAACGGGGATCGTTATCAACGCCCATCACCTGGCGAATCAGATAGAGCGATACGTTAAGGGTGTGCGATGGAGCCTGGAGATTGAGGTGAGGGTTGAGCCCGAGATCCTGGGCACCGGCGGCGGCATCAAGAACTGCGCCGATTTCTTCCGCGATGTCCCGCTCTTCGTGGTGATCAACGCCGATGTCTATCATACCTTGGATTTGAGGCCCGCCATTCACTATCACACGGAGGCAAACAACCTCGCCACCCTCGTGCTCTGCGATGATCCCCGCTTCAACCAGGTGGGAATCGATGATCAGGGGAGAATCGTCGGCCTCAGGGGGCGGGAGATACAAAAATCACCCTCTCCTGCCCGGATCTTGACCTTTACGGGGATCCACCTCATCTCACCCCGGCTCCTGGACTTCATGCCCTCTGCCGGATATTTTGATAGTATGGGGTTCTACATCGATCTCGCCTCGCGAGGGGAGGCTGTCAAGGGCTACCACGTGCAAGGGGGATATTGGCGGGATATCGGCAGGGTGGAGGACTATAAGGCCCTGCATCAGGACCTTATGGGAGCGGAGCGTAAGCCGATGATCCATCCTGAGGCCCGTATCGAGGAGGGCGTTCGGATGGAGGGGATCGTCTGCGTGGGCAGGGAAACCCACGTCGGGGGAGGGGTCTTCATCAAGGACTCCATCATCTGGGATCAGGTCGTGATTGAAAAAGGGAGTATGGTTGAGGGGTGCATCGTCGGTGACAGGACGCAGATCAAGGGGAAGCATCGAGGGGAGGTCTTGATTCCGGGGTGAGCAATGCCTCGAGCAAAGAGAGATGATAGAGAAACCATCCCCTCACCGGACCTGATCCGGTTTGTCAAGGGATATTGTTCGGAGGGAGACCTCTCCTGGGAGAAAATCGCCGCAGAAGGCTCAGGCCGGCGCTTTTACCGGGTCAGGGGGAAGGCGGGGAGCTGGATAGTCATGATCAACAGCCAGCCGCCTCAGGATCGGCGCGGGGTGACGGAAAACGATTCCTTTCTCTACATCGCCCGGCATCTGGGGAGCAAGGGGCTTTCCGTACCGGCGATCTACCATCACGACAGGGAGAAGGGTTGGTTTCTCATGGAGGATCTCGGCGATTGTCGCCTCCAGACCGAGGTCATGGGCATAAAGGGTGATCGGAGGCGATTAATCGAGACCTACCAGCGGGTCATCGATGTGCTGGCCATCATACAGGTGGAGGGGCGCAAGGGATTTGATCCTGCCCGTATCCACAACGCGCCGTATGATCAGGGGTTTATGCTGGCCTGGGAGTCGGGGTATTTTTACCGCGCCTTCCTGAAGGGCTATCTCGGCCTCGACATCCTCGACGAGGAGTTGAAGGATGAGCTGGAGGGCCTGGCCCGGCAGGCGGCAGAAGCGCCGGCCGGGTATTTTCTGTATCGGGACTTCCAGTCCCGCAACATCATGGTGAGGGAAGGGGGATTCGGGCTTGTCGACTTCCAGGGGGGCAGGTTAGGCCCTCTTCAGTATGACCTGGCCTCCTTGTTGCTGGATCCCTATGTAGAACTGGATCACGGGGTGCAGAAAGAGCTCCTTGCCTATTACCTGGAACGTATACAGGATCGGGCGCATGTGGACCTAACGGGCTTTCAAGAGCAGTACCCCATAGTGGCCCTTCATCGTGCCATGCAGATCCTGGGGGCCTTCGGGTTTCTGACCAAGGTCAGGGGGTTGGCGTTTTTTCGCGCCTACATCCCCCCTGCCCTGAGAAGCCTGCGGACACTCCTGCAAGATAGGTGCTTCAAGCCGTATAAGAAATTAAAACGAATCGTTTTTGAGGAGATCAAGGATATATGAAACGATTGCGTCTCCCTATCATGCCCCCCTTGCCTTTGCCTGGTGATTGCGTCGGCGTCGTGGCGCCGGCCAGCCATCTCGCGAGGGGCAATGAGGAATACCTAGAGCAGGGGCTGGGGCTATTGAGGGCAATGGGGTTTGAGGTCAGGTGTTCCCCCTCCCTCCTGAAGAGAAAGCACCTCTACCTGGCCGGGAAGGACCAGGAGCGGGCCGAGGAGCTTATGGCCATGTTCCTCGACCCTGAGGTCAAGGCCATCCTCTGCAGCCGGGGGGGCTACGGTGCCCAGCGGCTCACCCCCTATCTGGACCCCGGGGTGATTCGCAGCCATCCCAAGCCCCTGGTGGGGTGCAGTGATATCACGGTCCTGCTCATCTATCTCCTGCAACAGTGTTTTGTAATCCCCTTTCACGGCCCCAACGTCGCCACCAGCCAGTTTATTCAAGGTGGAGAGGAGATGGCGCTCGCCCTGAAAAAGGCGCTCACCTCTGCCGAGCCGATCGGCGAGATCACCTGCACGTGCCTGCGCAGCGGCGAGACCCAGGGAGAGATCATCGGGGGGTGTCTCTCCTCCCTGGTGACGACCGTGGGGACCCCCTATGAGCCCGATTTGCAGGGGAAGGTCCTCTTTGTGGAGGATGTGAATGAACCCCCCTATAAGATCGATCGGATGCTCACCCATTTAAAGAGCGCGGGGAAGTTGGCCGGGGTGAAAGGGGTCGTCTTCGGCCAGATGCCCGGGTGCGATACGGACAATGGCCTTCTGCGCGAGGTGATCCTGGATGCCCTCGGTGCGATCGAAGGCCCCATACTCTTCGGCTTCCCCTCCGGCCACGGACCCCGGAATCTCACCATCCCCCTCGGCGTGCCGGTACAAATACAAAAAGGGGTGATAAGTTTTCAGGGAGAAGGCCGGGCGGATTAACTTCGAGTAATCAGGTGTAAGATGCTCGCTTGTTCCCACTCCCGTGGGAGGCTTGGTCATAATTACATTTTAACACCACTTATCCCTTCTCCCCTTATTTAAGGGGAGAAGGTGCAGTCCCGCACTGCTTCGCATAAATTAGGGAATACGGGATGTGTCGCAGAGTGACACAGATGAGGGGTTACGATAAAAACAATATGTTAAATGCTTTTTAGTTGCACCCCTCACTGCCACCCTGGGGCATCCCGTCTTTTCTGATTTTACACAGCGGAAGGGGACCCCACCCTCTCCCCACTGTCGAAGATCCCGCTATCCTAGTGGGGACGTGGGGCGAGGGAAATATTTGAATTGCGATGTAGAATATCAGACCATGCTGAAAAAAGGCGCGCACTGTTACTTCATCGGCATAGGCGGCATCGCCATGGCCCAGGCCGCCCTGCTGCTGCAGGAGATGGGGTATGCGGTGAGGGGCTCGGATGCATCCCTCCATCCTCCCTCAGATCATCTGCTGCAAGAGGGCAACATCGCCGTCGAAAAAGGGTATGACGCTGCCCATCTCCTCCCCTCTCCCGACCTGGTGGTGATCGGCAACGCCGTGTCGAGGGGGAATCCGGAGGTGGAGGCAGTCCTGGACAAGGGCATACCCTACCTTTCACTACCCGGTTTGATCGAGGAGGTTCTCCTGGATAAGAGGCACTCGGCAGTAGTAGCCGGCACCCATGGGAAGACCACCACGGCATCCCTCCTGGCATGGCTCCTCTTCCACGGGGGGCTGGATCCTTCCTTTCTTATCGGCGGGGTCCCATTGAACTTCGGCCGGGGATACCGCTCTGGCAAGGGGGAGTGGGTTGTCCTGGAGGGGGATGAGTATGACAGCGCCTTCTTTGACAAACAACCTAAATTCCTCCATTACCGCCCCGAGGTCGTGATCCTCACGAGCATCGAATACGACCATGCCGACATCTACAAAAACCTCGAGGAGGTAAAGCACGCCTTTGGCCAGCTCCTTGCCATCATCCCAAAAGAAGGGATCCTTATCGCCTGTATTGATGATGCGGTTGTCGGGGAGATAATTTCAGGGGCGCAGTGCCGGGTAGAGACCTTCGGGGAAAAAGGGAAATGGTCACCCCGGAGGGTGCGCGTGACATCTCGCGGTACGATCTTTTCCCTCCATCGCGGTGGTGAAGTGCTGGGGGAGTTGGAGATTCCCCTGTGGGGCGATCACAACCTGAGTAATGCCGTGGGGGCTGCGGTTGCCGCCTTTCTCATCGGTCTTCCCATGGCTCGGATCAGCGAGGGGTTGCGGACCTTTCAGGGCGTCAGGCGCCGGATGGAGGTGATCGGGGAGACAAGAGGGATAACGGTGATGGATGACTTTGCCCACCACCCGACGGCCATCAGGGAGACCCTGCGGGGGGTGAGGGCACGTTTCCCGCAGGCGCGCCTCTGGGCCGTGTTCGAGCCCCGGAGCCAGACCATGCGCAGGCAGGTCTTTCAGGAGGAGCTCGCCGCAGCCCTGGGCAAGGCCGACCAGGTGGTGATCGGAAAGATCTTTTCACCCCCCTCGCAAGGGGAGGCATTGGATCCCAACAGGGTTGTCGAGGAGATCAGGCGGGCTAAAGGGGCGGCCGCTGCAACCTATGTAGAAGATTCCAAGGAGATTGTCGCCCACTGCATCGAAGGGGCAGCACCGGGTGATGTCATCGTGGTGATGAGCAGCGGCCATTTCGCGGGCCTGCCGCAGCGGATATTAACGGCCCTCAGGGATCGCTCGTGAGGGTGTTAACTGCCTTCACAAGAAAGGGAGCAGTGCGATATAACCGAGCGGTACGAACACCGTCGCTATAAGCCGATTCTTTTTAAATTGAATGCTTAGATAGCACGACGGTGGTGAGCGCCGTGGTTTATTCTTGAGAAAGCAGCGGCGTCATATACTGGAATATCTCCGCACCGCTGTCATGCGTCTTGGCTTTCTCAATGCTCATGATTTTATCAAAATTATCTCGTATCTCTTCAGCCGCGATCTCTCTGCCGGCATTACCAATGCATACGCCGCTGCCGGAGACAATCGCGGTACGACCGTACCAGCCTGCGCCGCTCACAAATATCATGCCAGTGTGTTTGCAGTCCTCGGAGCAAAGATACAGCACGAGCGGGCTATTGAACTGGGGAGCCATCTTCTTCTCAAATTCCGGAGGGAATATGCCCTGGGTCATACGCGACCATGCGTTGGGGGCGATTGTGTTGATCATTATGTCGTATTTCGCAACCTCCTGTTTCAATGCATTCATCATGCCCACGAGGCCCATCTTGGCAGCAGCATAATTCACCTGACCAAAATTGCCGTAAATGCCTGATGTTGAAGAGGTAAAAATAATTCTGCCGTATCCTGCTTCCCTCATATAAGCAATCGCCGGCTGTGTCACACAGAATGCACCTTTAAGGTGAACACTGATGACCATATCCCAGTCGTCTTCGGTCATCTTGTGAAAGGTTTTGTCTCTCAATATGCCCGCATTGTTTATGAGAATATCAATCTTCCCAAAGGCATCAAGCCCAGCCTTTATAATATTTTTCCCGCCCTCTAAGGTTGATACTGAATCATAATTTGCAACAGCCTGTGCGTTCATCCTCTTGATCTCTTCAACAACCACATCTGCGGCTGATTGACTCGATCCTGAACCGTCGCGGGCAACACCATGGTCGTTGACAACAACCTTGGCGCCCCGTTTTGCCAATTCAAGTGCATACATCCTGCCGATTCCCGCACCTGCTCCCGTTACGACAGCTACTCTTCCATCAAACCTGATATCTGCCATATAGTATACCTCCATCCCTTGCTCTTGATCCCTATGCCCTGATCCATTGACCCGTCTTTTAGCGACTAGCGCATATAAACCATGGGTAGCGCGTGAATTCCCTGTACCCCATCCTTTTATACACCGGCTCACCATATATACTGGCCTGCAAGACAACGCAGCGCGCGCCGAGCTTGAAGGCAGCGTTTCCGGCGGCACGGGTGCAGTGCTCTGCCAGACCCATGCCGCGCGCAGCCTCTATGGTGCCCACGTAATAGATCCCTCCGATCCCATGACTCAAAAGAGCCAAGGCACAGGAAACCGGTTTAGCATCCAGGTATGCCACGACAGGATAGAGATGAGGTCCGAGTAAAGCGCTTGGTTCACTAAAGACACTCCTGCCCACATCCTCGGGCAATCCAAGCGTGGTGAAGCTGCGCGCAGCTACCTCGGCAAAGTCGTGCACCATAGCTTCGGTCGTGACCTGTTGTAGCCGCGCGCCAGGTGGCAAGGGGGTGTCTGCAAGCATATCTTCAATCACCATGCCGGGGGCATTAGCTACCTGATAGAGTTCAAGCCCTTTGCATCTATCGAGTAGATCCTTATCACGATGTGCCCGGACGATGATGCTAAAAGACCGTTTACGAGCGGCAAAAAATTCCTTTGCCTGAGTAATGAGCATATCGGGTGATGATCGCGGTCTATTCCCAACCCTGATGACAAAGTTGATCGCCGGGAAGGTGCCGGCTCCACTGACGAAAAGGATATTGCCTTGCTCTGCCATATCCGTATTTGGATTCCACCTGGAAATCTCACGATAGGATTCGGCAAGGTTGAGATCACTTAATTCCAGCAATTCCTGTTGATTCATCCGGCTTCGCCTCTGTCCCCCGTTGACTCCCTTTTTTGCATATCCGTTTTTTCAAAAACTATTCCTTATGCCGAGGCAATATGCGTCGGTTCTGGCGCCTCGGCAATCTCTCCGAACTTTGCCTCGTATTTACTTACATTGTCACTCAGCGCCTTGATGATCCTTTTCATGTGCCCAGGACTTATGATGACCCGAGCCGTGACGATCCCCTGCGGCGGGATGACATTTATAAAGTCGACGAAGAATTCCTCCTTGGTATGCGCCACAACCATATTGTTTGCGTACACGCCTCTTAAAATCTCATCGGTAATCTTGATCCCCACCTCTTGTGGTTTCTTCCCCTCAGGCATTGCTGACCTCCTCGCCATTATCTAGACGTTCTTTGATTGAGCAGCGCGTCCATTATAGGGCGTTTGCGGGAGCGGTGTAAAGGCATTTAAAGAGCTCTTAAAAAGTTTAACGGCAACCCTCAACAGAGCAAGCTCTTGACTGTCTGGATAGAAACCGATACGCTCTGATCAGCGGGGAGGAGAGAGGTGCCAGCAGAGGATATCGGGGGAAAAAAGAAAATCGCTGAGGTACTCCAGGAGGATCTCAGCGAGGTAAGGCAGCGTATCTTGGCCGATCCCATCATCGAGCAGATTGCAGAAAGCGCCAGCCAACAAAAGGTGCCCCTCTACCTGGTGGGTGGGGCGATCCGCGACATCCTCCTGAAGAGGCGGGTCAAGGATTACGATTTCGTCTTGACAAAGGCGGGGATGCCCTTTCTCGATCAACTGGGAAATCTCTTGGAGGCCAGCCTCTTCCCCATGGGCAAGGGGAGGCAGGAGCAAGTATATCGGCTGGTTAAAGATGAGAAGACCATCGACTTCGCCGTCATGAAGGGTGATGATATAGTACGAGATCTCGTCCAGAGGGATTTTACCATCAACGCCATCGCCTACGCCTTTGCCGAAGGCAGGTTTTATGCCGACCCCAAGGCCGTAAATGATATAAAAGAAGGCAGGATCGGGCTGGTCTCCCCCCAGGCCCTGCAGGCGGACCCCCTGCGTATGCTCAGGGCCATACGCTACCGCTGTACCCTGCCCGGCTTCGATCTGATTGAGCCATTGAAAGAAGAGATCGCGCGCCGCAGGGAGTTGCTCCCTGAAGTGGCGCCGGAGCGGATCAGGGCTGAGCTCGATGGGATCATCCTCTCCCCGCTTCCTGCCCAGGGTCTATGGTTGATGCACGGGCTCGGGCTTCTCTCCTGCATATTCCCTGAGCTAACCCCCCTAGAGGCGCTTCCCCAGGGACGCCATCATCTCACCGATGTCCTTTCCCATACCATCGAGGTCGTACGAGAGGTTGATAGATTGGGGAGGGAGGGAAACCCTTTCTCCTTCCGACCAACTGAAGAGGATAGCCTCATCCTGGGGTACGCCGCCCTGTTCCACGACCTCGGCAAACCCGCCACCCAGAGCATCGACGAACAAGGGGAGGTTCACTTCTATGGCCATCCCGGGCGGTCCTCTTGCCTGGCCCAGGGGATCATGCGGCGTCTGAAGTTCACCAACAGGGTGAGGGAGGGGGTCGTCCTCGTCGTGGAGAACCACATGCGCATCCTTACCCTCGCGGCAGGGGAGCCTCTGGATAAGGCCTTGCGAAGGCTCATCCATACTATGGGCGAGGAGATCCGGTTGCTGCTCCTGTTGGGTCTGGCCGAGACAGGGTCCAAGGGGAACGTCGAGCGTGGCGAGCAGACACGATTTATGGGCCTCTGCCGACGGATATGGGATCTATACGAAAAGGAGGACCTCATCGCCCCCGAACCGTTACTGAAGGGGAGGGACCTGCTGGCATTGGGTCATGCTCCAGGCCCCCGCATGGGTGAGATCCTCAACGAGGTGCGGGAGAGACAGATCGCAGGGGAGTTGAGGGATACGGAGGAGGCCCTGAGATTCGTCCGGGAGCAATATCCGTCTTAAATAGTGCGTGCGTCAAAGACAGAGGGTATTTGACACCAGGGGAGCACATCTTCTATAATGCATCGTCAATACTGTGTGACGGAGGATGAGCATGGAGGAGAAGATTGCAGTCTACCCTGGTTCCTTTGATCCCATCACCTACGGCCATCTCGATATCATCAAGCGGGCAATCAAGATCTTCGATAAGGTCATTGTGGCCGTAGCCCATAACTATGATAAGCAGTCGCTCTTTACCCCCGAGGAGAAGATAGAGATGATCAAAGAGGAGGTGAAGGGCTACCCCACTGTCAGTGTCGATACCTTCCATGGTCTCCTGATGGAATACATGCAAAAGGTCAAGGCCACGGTGGCATTGCGAGGGCTACGGGCCACCTCGGACTTCGAGTACGAGTATCACATGGCAGCCATGAACCGCAGCCTCAGCGATGACATCGATACCCTCTTTATGATGACGGGCAAGGACTACTTCTTTATCAGTTCCCGGACCATCAAGGAGGTGGCGAGCCTTGGGGGGCCTGTGGCGGGTCTGGTGCCGGAGCATGTGGCCAGAAAGCTCAAACAAAAATTCTCCCAGAGGCACAAGGGATAACAATTATTAACCTCTCTCCTCCTTACCTGAGATGATCCCCAGAAAAAAGACCAGGCAGATCTCCCTCGGCAGGGTCCTTGTCGGCGGCAAGGCGCCTATTGTAGTCCAGTCCATGACCACGACCAATCCCGTCGACGTGGATGCAACCCTCGGGGAGATCACGCGGATGAAGCGGGCCGGATGTGAGCTTGTCCGGGTGGCGGTACCCGATAAGGAGGCCATCAAGGGCATACGGGAGCTCGTTTGCCTGGCGCCGCTGCCCCTCATCGCCGATGTACACTTCGATCATCGCCTGGCTCTGCTGGCACTGGAGGCCGGGGTGGCGGGCCTGAGGATCAATCCGGGGACCATCCATCAGCGGGATCGATTACAGAAGATCATCGAGCAGGCGAAAGAGCGGGAGGTGCCGATGAGGATTGGGATCAATGCCGGGTCATTGGAGGAGCGCGTCCTGAAGAGATTTGGCCATGCCACCCCCGAGGCCATGGTGGAGAGCGCCCTCGACTGTATCAAGCTCTGTGAGGATATCGGACATCGAGACATCAAGGTCTCCCTGAAAGCATCGGACGTCCTCAAGACCATCGAGGCCTACCGTCTCTTCTCCCGGCAATCTGACTACCCCCTCCATCTGGGGGTTACCGAGGCCGGACCGCCCTTTTCCGGGGTTATCAAATCCGCGGTGGGGCTGGGGATCCTCCTGGCCGAGGGGATTGGCGATACCATCCGGGTCTCCCTGACTGGCGACCCGGTGCTGGAGGTACGGGCCGCCTACGGTATCCTGCGCGCACTGGGCATCCGGTCGCGGGGGATCGACATCATCTCCTGCCCCACCTGCGGAAGGTGCGAGGTGGACCTCTGCACCCTCGTTGAGGAGATACAGGGGCGACTGGAACACATCGAGACCCCCCTCACCGTGGCTGTCATGGGGTGCGTGGTGAACGGACCCGGAGAGGCCAGGGAGGCCGATATCGGGATCGCCGGCGGCAAGGGGGTGGGCCTCCTCTTCAAGAAGGGTGAGATCATCGAAAAGGTCAGAGAGGGAGCGTGGGTGCAGCGGCTGGTGGAGGAGGTGGAACGCATGACCGGTTAGGTACCACGCGGAACACAGAATAGTGTACTTCCCCCTTTAGAAAACCGAAGCCGAAGGTGGCCCTTTGGCCAGTGACCCTTTGGTCAGGGGGGGCGGGGGGAATTTAAGGGTTGAGAAAATCCCTCGCAATCTCCCTTAACAAGGGGGGATAATAAATCAGTATAGAATAAGTACGGAAGGCAAGTGGTAAGCTGACAGGGCTAGTTCTCCAGTATCTCGTACACCTCTATTATACCCATCCTGTAGCTCGTGACCCAGAGCTGCTTCCCGTCAGGCGTAACGGCCAATCCCATGGGGAAGGGGAAATCCTTTTTATATATGATCTCGAAGCTCGCGGTATCCACAACAACCAGCTTACCCTCATCGTGTGACACGCCGAACAGATACCTTTCGTCAGGGGAGAGGGCGATGGTGCGGGCCATCTTGCCGACGGAGACCTCCCGCATCGTTTTCTGAGCGATCACATCAAACGCGAGGATCTTGCCGAGGATATTGTCTGATATATACATGGTCCGTTGATCCTTGGCCAGGATGATGTGCCGCGGATTTGCCGTAGCCGGTATGTCGTCGATGACCTCCAGCGTTGTCAGATCGATGACGCTGATGGTCCCACCCCCCATATTCGCAACGTATGCCCTCTGGGAGTCCGATGAAATGGCTATCCCCCTCGGTATGTAGCCCCTTTTACCGCCGAGCCGTATATCCTTGATCGTTTTATACTGCTGCGTATCTACCACGGAAACCGAGCTCGAATGCCAGTTGGCAACGAGCGCATACCTCCCATCCGGTGTTATCCTGATGATCTTGGGGGTCTTCCCCGTCCGGATCTTGATGACCCGCTGCTCATAGGACCCGTGATTGACATAGTCGGTGATGCGCAACCTCTCACACGGCGTCTGGTCTGGGACAGCTAGTATCTCCTCGGTATCATAGACCGTTATGCCTTCGGCATTGTGGAGCGAGATCCATAACAGTCTCCCGTTTTCAGAGAAGGCGCTCTCAACGGGTTTCTGCGCATAGGATTGGACCGGTGCGCGGTTCTTGTAATCCCACCCTTGGGCAGGCGTTCGGGAAAATTGGGCCTTCTTGATGATCTCGAGAGTAACGGTGCTGATGAGCCAGAAATCCATCCCTTCGAGGTTCATGATTGCCGCATAACTGCCGTCGGGGGAGATCTCCACGGATTTCGGCGCTCCTGCGCCTTCGAAGGTCTTGAGGTGCTTCAACTCAAACCCCTGAGCGCTCAGAGGGAGAAGCACGGTCAGGACGAGAACGACTCTCACCATGGTGTTGATCATGAATCTTCCCCTCAAGTGGTCTTGATGAACGCAGCAGAGCGTATCACAAACCCTCTGCTGTTGCAACCAGGTTGGATGACAAGGCCGGGAAGGGCGAGATGAGAACGGCGATCTTCCATCTTGAATATGAGCTAGGATGGTCAATATCAGACTAACATCATAACCCGTCTCGAGCCTTCATGTCTCAGACCAAGCAGTATCAGGAGCGGCACCACGTGCGGAAATCGGCCCTACTCCGTTCTGGTAATGAAGGCCGTATATCCCTCCTGAGCCAAGCCCGCGGCGAACTGATAGGCTTCTTCCCGTGTTATGAATCTTCCCACCCTGACTCGATAGTAGGTGTTCTCGGGCGTCTTCAATTCAGTGATAGAGGTATCCTTATATTTTTTCTGCAGCTCTTCCATCAATCTGACGGCATTGGATCGTTCGATGAAGGCCCCTACCTGGATGGTGAAAGGCCCTTCTGGGGAGGACGCGGGTATGGGCTTTTTGCCAAAGACCTCCATCCGCACCCGGGCCACCCCCTCCTCGACCATCCCCAGGGCCTGGGCTGCGGCATAGGAGAGGTCGATGATCCTCCCCTTCACGAAGGGCCCGCGGTCGTTGATGGCTACCATCACCGATTTGCCGTTGTCCAAATGAGTAACCATCACCGTGGTCCCCAGGGGCAGGGTCTTATGGGCGGCGGTCAGCTGATACATATCGTAGACCGCACCACTGGCGGTGCGTCGTCCGTGGAAATCCTTCCCATACCACGAGGCCCATCCGACCTCTACCCTCTTGATCTGCGGGGGGATTGACTCCCTTCTGAGAAGCGTGCACCCGCTGGTAATGCTGAGGGCGAGAAAGATGGCCACTATCCGCTTCATCCTCTCAGACTCTCCGGAATACTATGAACATAAAGAGACCGTCCCCCGTTCTTGTTGAGGATCAGGCTTCACCGCGATATCCCGCAAACCAAAGCTTTCCCTGAGTCTCCTGATATTTTGTCCGCCCTGACCGTAGAAATTGGAGATATCCCGGGGGGAGATGAGGAAGGTGAGGGAGTCCCCTCTCTCAATTCCTGAACCGTGCACGATAGAAGCCGCCTGCTCATACAGGAGAGTGCTCTCCACCAACTGCCTGAAGGCGGGGTGGTAGGGACCGGCCACAATGGTGCCTGGTGCCTCCAGGGAGGGGGTAGGCTGCAGCCCTATCCTGATCACCGGGATGCGGGCCTGCCGAAACCGCTGCAGGGCCCCCTTGGCAAGGATTATAGCTTCTGCCAGGGTGAGGGGATGGTAACGTCCCACGCGAAACCATTGTTCCAATTGTGTCCCCTGGATCACCACCGTGGGGTAGAGCCGGACAAAGTGAGGTCTCAACTCGATCACCTCTGCGACGGTAGAGGCGAACGTCTGGGCGTCGTCCCCGGGCAGACCGATCATGAGCTGGATCCCCACCTCGAAGTTCCCCTGATGCAGCTCCCTGACAGCCTCCTTCACCTCTTCCTTTGTATACCCCCTCTGGGAGGTCCTGAGGATCTCGTCATCCATGGACTGGACCCCCAGCTCAATGGTCGCCACCTTATGCTGCTTGAGGATTGCGAGGCATTCGGGGGAGCAATAATCGGGCCTGGTGGATATTCGGAGGGAGTGCACCTTACCCTCCTCCAGAAATGGGGCGAGGCTGCGCAAAAACCCCCTCTGGGTTTCAAGGGGGAGGGCGGTGAAGCTGCCGCCATAAAAGGCCGCCTGTACAGTTCGGAGATGCTTTCGTTTGCGCGCACCCAGCTTCAAGTAGCGCTCGACCTCTTCGGCGATCTCCTCAGGGGTGGGGATGGCCGAGGCAGGGTGGGCTATGCGGCCTTGATCGCAATAGATACATCGGTGGGGGCATCCGAGATGGGCAATGAAAATGGGGATGATGAACGGCTTACCCTCCACAATCAATCCTCCTGCAGGGACCTCAATGTCTCTTCAGCCGCCCTCTGCTCGGCCTCCTTTTTGCTCTTCCCCCTCCCCATCCCATAGGTCTTTCCATCAATGGCGATGACTACTTCAAAGGCCTTCGCGTGGGCCGGCCCCTCCTCAGCGGTGACGATATATCGAGGGGTAGTCTTGAGGTGTTTCTGAATATGTTCCTGGAGCCTTGTCTTGAAGTCCTGGTCTTTTAATTCCCCGTTCATCTCCTCTAAGAGAGGAGCGTATAAACCCTCTATCACCCGAAAAGCCTCAGCATACCCGCCATCCAGATAAACGGCAGCCATCAGCGCCTCGAGGCAGCCGGCCAGGATGGAGTCCTTCTTCCTCCCCCCGGTCTCCTCTTCCCCCCGGCCCAACCACAGCACCTTTCCCAACTGAACCCTGCGGGCAAGTGCGGCAAGGCTAGCCTCTTGGACAAGGCGGGCCCTTGCCTTGGAGAGCCCCCCCTCGGCCATGTGCGGGAAACGGCTCAACAAAAGATGACTCACAGCCAACTCAATCGCCGAGTCACCCAGAAACTCCAACCGCTCATTATCCTCCCCTTCCTCATTTCTCGGGTGGAGGTAGGAACGATGGGTCAGGGCTTGGGTAAGAAGTTGACCATTCTGAAACCGATAGGCGATCCTCTTCTGTAGCCCCTTGAGCAGTAATGACTTGTTGGATCTCATAAGAGATGGACTTCTCCCTTTTGCTAAAAAAGATACGTGGATCTTTCTATGCTCTTATATCAGTGGTCTTGGGCCACATAAATCAAGGGCTGTTCCTCTGCGCTTCGGCTAGGGAGATCGTTCCACGCGCGACAATGCAGACCATGCATATACAAAGCAGAGCAAATTTATCGCAGTTAACAGACTATGTCAATTGCGATCGTACTGTTGGCGGTAATATGAGCTATTTCCTTACTATATTAATCGTACCATGTCGATCCTGTATGGACAATGGAAAGGGTTTTTCAGTTCTTGCTGTCGATGAAAACCTTTTGACTATGAGGAAATAGCGACCAGTGGCTTGTTTTGCCGTTGCTTAATATTTTTGCGAGCTGAAGAACATTACGCTTGACAAGTATTAATAATATATGCTAAAGAGGTCCCATAATAAGTAATGGATGGGTGAAGCTGTTTTCTATTTGAAAACCAAAAAAAGGAGGGCATCATGAAGCTGAGTGTTAGAGGTTTGATGTTGGCGACAGGTTTTGGTTGGGCATTGGCGATGGCGGTTATCGGTGTGTTAAACATTTTGTTCCCGGGATACGCAGCTGATTACTTGAAGATCGTGTCTGCCTTGTATCCCTGGTACAAGGCCACGGGCGCTACCGCTGACTTGGTCATAGGGGTGGTTGCTGCCTTCATCGATGGCCTCATTTGCGGGTTGATTTTCGCGCTGCTCTATAATCTGTTTACGGGCAAAGGCAAAAAAGCCGCGCCCAGGAGAGCTGCTGCGAGAAGGCCCGCTGCCAGAAAGAGACCTGCTGCTAAGAAGAGACCCGCCGCCAGGAAGAGACCTGCTGCTAAGAAGAGACCCGCCGCCAAGAAAAGGAAAGCTGCTGCCAAAAAACGCAAGAGATAGGGCAATCTAGCCTGATTTACGGCAGTTCCGCCCTGAGCGGGGAAAAAAGAGAGACCCCTCCACGAAAGAGGGGTCTCTCTTTTTTTTTCATCCATAAGGTTATGCCGCTCATTAAATAAGGCATTAGTCATTCACGGGAGAAGCCCCTTTGCCTTCACCTTCGTCGTTTTCGACAGGCTCCTGGACCTTGCGATAAATGATAAGCTTATCGCCCGGGCGAATGGTTATTTTGCGGTTGAGATGATTCCACGTGATGATGGACGACAGGGGGACGCCGAATCGATTGGCAATAGAGGAAAGGGTATCAGCCTCTTTCACCACATAAATGTGCTCCTTCTGATCCGCCAATTGCTGATGCGGAAGGGGTTGATATCGGGCCTCAAAGCCCCGTGCGGCACCCTTGGGAATCAAAATGGAGTGTTTCCCCGCGGGGAGAGAATATCCCCGAATTTCCGGGTTCAAATCCTTGATTTCTTTAAAGTGGGTCTTCGCTGCTTGGGCGATAATGCGGAGGTGCGTGTCTTGCAAACAGTTAACCTGAATCCGATCGAATTCCAACGGAGGGTAGTAATCTTCACCTGAGAGATGGAATCCATATCGTTTGGGGTCTGAGAAAATCAGCTTGATCGAGAGAATCCTGAAGACATACCGTTGGGTTTCAATGGGGAGGTAAAGGCGGTAATAGTCCTTGATCCCCTGTTCTTGTATTTCATCGGCAAGTGCATCCCCGCCCATATTGTAGGCGGCAGCAGCCAGTGTCCATGATCCAAACTGCTTATAGAGGTCCTTGAAATATTTGATGGCCGCCTGGGTGGAGGCGAATATATTTCTTCTCTCGTCAATGCGACTGTTGATAGCGAGGCCATACTGACGGCCGGTGTCTTGCATGAATTGCCAGAATCCCATCGCGCCCTTTGGTGAGCCGGCGTGTGGCCGCAGGGCGCTCTCAGCAAGAGCAATATATTTAAGATCGCCCGGTATTCCGTTCTTTTGTAACATTTCTTCGATGTAGGGCAGGTAGCGACGAGAGCGCTTTAACCAGAGGATGACCTGAGGTCGGTCCCAGAGGGTAAGGAGGAGTTCCTTCTCTAGTCTCTCCCGGACCTCCTGAATTTCGAGAGGGACTGGCTCATCGCAAAGGTCCAAGGGGGTATCTATTTTGAGGGAGGAAATGAGGGGGGGGTCTGAGGGAGCTTTGGGAAGCGCACTAAAGACTTGCGGCCACGAAAAAAACAGCCCTATGCCGAGCAAAACTACCAGCGGCCATTTCATAAAACCGGTCTCTTTGAGATCAATCTTTTTCTGCACCTCTCGTTTGCCTTTCATAATTTGCTAATGTTTTAATGCCGTAACATGCCATGCCGCAGTATATAAAGGCAACATCTTATAGCTTATAGAAATTGAGGAAGCAATGCATAGGGGAGTAGGGAAGGAAATCCTCCGGAGATATCAAGGATACCTCCGTGCGTTGTCCAGAATTTCTCTGATGTAGGGAAAAAGATAAACCTCCTCCGTGTCAAAAGAAGAAAGCCCATGGGCCAAAATTTTTATCCGATCCTCCACCGGTTTAGATCGATCGATAAAAACCTTAAAGGACCCGTTGACTTTGCAGAGGCCTCCCCGCACGGAAAACTCTTCTTCCCCCAGTTTTTGATAGACAATTTCAACGCCGAGCCTCTCGGCAAGATCTTCAAGATGTTCCAAAACCTGTCTGGACTGCATATCGATGAGCCTCGCTCGGTAGTCTGCGGCAGTATTTTGTAGATAGCACAATAGCGATCTTGGGAAAAGAGATCATGTAAGCATCATGCTTACCTTTTTTGCAAAGTGCCTTGCGTCTTCTAAGTCCGACTCGTCAGGGTGACTGACAGCACTCTTTGCCGTTTCAGCCCACGCTCGATGTTCCGGTTTTTTGAGAAGGGCCTCGACAACCTTTGGATCTACCTTCCCACGGCACCCAAAGGTGCCGAGCACCTTTAATTGTGACGCCAGGCTTACGGCATGTTCGATGGCCGTAGCGGCCAATTCCCCGCCGCGGAGCGACCCGTGAGTGGTAAACAGGGCGATCTTCTTGCCCGGGGGGATTTGCTTGATGAAATTTTCAACAGATAGAGGGACGCTATGTGCGTGGACTGGAAAACCGCAGAAGATAATATCATATCCACCCGGATCTTTCACATCGGTAACAGGCAAGATCTCCTTTTTACCCCCTATCGCCCCGTATATTGCCCGCGCTACCTTCTCTGTGTTGCCGGTTTGCGTGAAATAGGTAACCAGTATCTTCATCGTATTCCCCCTGAATCGGATAATTTTCGCATAACTCTATCATGTCCTTGATGATTTTTCAAGCAAAGAAGCTTGGGATACGTAGAAAACGAGAATACCCTAGGTGAGGAATCCTAGCGATTCATGAGGAACGATCACCAGTCGATAAGTAGCGTTTTTTAAATTCGTTGAACTCTAACTCCAACATGGCATGTCGTTGGGTTAGGTCTTTATTTTGTTCTGTTAACCTAGAAATCACCACTGAGAAATGGAAGACGATAAGTAGGAGAAAAACAAAAGCAATCATGACTACCGCCGATAAATAATACAGGCCGGTGATTCTAATAAAAAATTGGGAAAGGAAAAACTTGGGCCATAAACTGAATATGAAAATAGCAATTCCTGTAAAAAGCCAGAGAATGGCATATTCTTCTCGAAGCCTATTCTTCCTGATCAGTTCAAAAGTGATCAAGAGGAAGACGATACTCAACAGTCCGATAATGATTTGAATCTTGATTAACATTATTATCCCTCCTATTCTAAAAGGGGTGCCTTTTTAAAACAATCAACAAAAATCGCCAATAGAACTTTCACCATATAATAGATAGACCTGATTTTCGTAATCGAAGATTCCCCAGAATATCTCTGCTTCATTTTTACGAGAACCTCTGCTATTTTTAATCCGCTTTTGCTTAGCAAAACCAGTACCTCCGGCTCTGGATAGTCTTGTGGATAATAGAAGGCGAATAACCGAATGGCTTTTCGATTGGCGGCTCTAAAGCCTGCGGTTGGGTCTGTTATCTTCTGTTTTATCAAGCAGGAAATCACACCCGAAAGGATATAACTTCCTAATCTCCTCATTATCGATATTTTGTATGCTGAATGAGTAATAAAACGTGAACCGATGACCATGTCCACCTGCTTCTCTTTTAATGATTCAAGTAGCTTAGGAATCTCTTTTGGATCATGCTGCCCATCCCCATCCACCTGTACTACGATATCGTAACCTTTTTCATAGGCGTATTTATAACCCGCCTGCATGGCCCCTCCAATCCCAAGATTAAAAGGAAGATCCAGAACCATTACTCCGCAAGCCTTGGCTTTTTCTGAAGTGAGGTCCGCTGACCCATCATTCACGACCAAGACTTCCGCCGGAGGAAAACGGACTTGAACTTCCTCCACTACCTTCATAATCGATCTTTCCTCATTAAATGCAGGAATGACTATTAAGATTTTTTCTCTGGTTTTCATTAAATTTATTTTTTTACGTGAAGGGCCAAAAATATCATTTTGCCCTCCCGGTCCACACCCACAGTTGAGTCTTAATTTTGTCTTTCTTCCGAAAATAAGTTCTTTCAATCTCTGACTATGGGTGAGGGTACTGATCTAAATAACCTCATTATCCCCCAAGAGGATTTTATTATCATACCATTGCCTTTGAATTAATTTTTGTTTTTACATAATCTTTCTTGCATTCCCGAGCTTACTCTTTGAAGGCTATTTCCTTCGCCGAAAGCCCGAATCTTGTAAAAAGTCCGTAGATCTCTTTGTTGGAAATTCTCCTTTTCCTTTTCTCCTGAGATCTTTTCTGAAAAATGGTTGGCAGGTTTTTTAAAACAGAGATGTGCGCTTTTAATAAAATTTTTATGAGTTTGAATCGAGAAAATTCTTGTGTAAACTTTCCCGCCGCCCCTTTCTTAAACAGTGCTCCATAGGCCTGATAGAAGTATCTGCCCAATGTGTAAAATAGCCCGTAGATTAACAGGCGGAAAGGAAAATACTTTATAGCCACCGAGATCCGATTTCTCTCTACCAAGAAGACCTTTAATGGGGAGTAGGCACTTGAACTGGCCGAGTGAAGATGGTAAACAATAGCTTTGGGGTTATAGATGCATCTCCATCCGGCAAGCCGTGCCCTCCATCCCATGTCCGTATCATCGGCATAGGCAAAGAAGTCTTCATCAAAAAGGCCGATATCATCAAGCATCTCTTTGCGAAATAGACAAGCACAACCGCTGGCAAAAAAAACCTCTCCTTCCATATTGTATTGATCGGCACGTTCCAGCCGACCGCGACCAATGGAAAGGCCATCTCTGTATATACTGATTCCCGCCGCATCAAGGAGGGTTTCCTTCCCATTTAATAAAATCTTAGAGGCGCTGGCCCCATATCTTTTATCCTTCTCTATTGATCTTTTTAACTCTTTAATGCAATCGGGGTCTAAGCGCGCGTCATTGTTCAATATCATGATGTACCTACCCCGGGACGCCTTTATCCCGATATTATTGCCACCTGCAAAGCCAAGATTCCTCTTATTCAAAATCATTTTAACTTCCGGGAAGTTCATTCTAATAAAATCAACGGACTTATCTGTGGATGCATTATCCACGACAATAATCTCTAAGGGATGATAGCTCTGCGCCTGAAGAGACACTAAACACCCTTCCACACAATGGACACCATTCCAATTAAGAACCACAACACTAATGAGAGGTGATCCTGAAACCCTCATTTTTACATCCCTTTTTATTTTATGAATTAGCCCTATAATAATAGGGATACAAATACAAAATTAGGGAAGAGTATATTCCTTTTCATAAATGCCATATCTAGCAATGGAGAATTCCATTTAAACATGTTCTAATTCGAGCAAATTAAATTTTTTCATTAAAAATTGATTCATTAACGTTTACCTATTAAGAAGCTCCAAAAAGACTAGTTTCCCGCGGAAATTCGTCGCAACATCAAACCCCATAAACTCAGCTAGGTTTCCCGAATTATTCAAAAAAGGGTTAACTCCATAAAATATTCACTTGCTACTTAGTAACTATTGCACACAAGGCATTGCAGATTCTTGTAGACTTTTTTGAATGACACCAAAGCTTATCTAAATATTTTACCCAAAAAATGGGTATAAGCACAGCCCCTCTGATGGCCATATATAAATTATTGTTATTGCCGGAAAAAGCTAAAGCTAAATATTCGGCTATCAGGCTTATTATTGCAGATGTTGGCCCCCTATACAGCTTGACTTCACATGTTGAGAATTCATTAAATAAGTGCAGAAGACCATCTTCTGTTATATTAAAGTAATGCTTGGGATACCCATGATATTGATGGATTAAAGGAACTACACAAAATACCATGCCTCCAGGCTTCAGAATTCTATATATTTCTTTGCAAACTGTTTGTGGCTCGGGGACATGTTCCAATACGGCGTCAATAATTACATAGTCAACGGTATTATCTCCGAAAGGCGTTTTCTTAATATCCGACAGCACATCTACATTAGGAAATGGAAAAATATCGACATTTATTATATCCTCCGTGCAACGTTTGTTTCCTGACCCCAGTTCGACCACAATGGCATCTTTCTTGATGCGTCCTAAAAATTCGTTAAAATAATCTTTGACGACATAATCACAGGTAATAATTTTTCTTCCAATCTCATAAAGCCTTGCTTTTATTGTAGTATTAAAATAAAAAATTTCTTCTTTCTGATGCCTTAGCTCCATTTGTCTTTTATCTGAGCTGCCATTTATAAAATCCACCATTCCGTTTTGCGTAGACAAGACAGCACCACATTTTACACATACAAAATTTGACTCGACCAATTTTAAGTTGGAATTGCAAGATTGACATTCTAATATTCGTATAAGCTTCGGATTAATATCTTTCACTTTTTCTTCTCTTCCTCATAAAATTTTTTTTGACAATTAGCATAGCATAAAAATAAGTTAATTTTATCACTCGTTGGAAGCCGAATGAGTTTTACTCTCAATTGAAAAAAAGGCGCTAAATAAATGTTAAGATATTCATCAAAAAAGTCTAAATTAGATAAACTCATCGCTCCGGCCTTGCGGGCGGTCCCGGCAGCTCGGTTCCGTGAGCCGTCGTTCATGAGCAGGATCAAAGAATCAAACACGAGACTCAGAATATTCTCTATGCCTGAAATTAGCGGCTTCCCGTCAGCGTGTGCCGAAGAAAACCAGGGCGCCTCCTAGCACGCTGTTCCTAATCGTCCCATCCTCCCGATCCACTCCCGCAGCATTTTGAAGGCGAATCGGGGAAGGTCAGAAAGCATCGGATGCCGCCAGATCGTCATAATATTGTGCAGGAGGCGGTATCTCCGAAATTTTCGGTAGAGCCTCAGAATATCATCACGGGATAGTATCTCCGAAAGGATGATCGCTTTTTGATGCGCTACCTCAAAATTTACGTTCAGGCGGCTCCAGTCCATAGCAGGCCCCTCCGAGACGAGCCTCCGCCCTTTTGCCAATTCCCAGACCGGCGTACCGGGAAACGGAGTCAGTGCGTAGACATCGAAGAGTCCCAGATCCACCGATTTGATGAAGCGGAGGGTATCAAGAATCTCTTCTTCGGTTTCGTCCGGCGCGCCAATGATAAAAGAGGCATTCGGCATAATCCCGTTCGCCCGCAGAAGCCGGACTGCTTCCCGATTTTGTTGGATTGATATCCCTTTCCCCTTGAGCAAGGTGAGCACACGCTGATTACCTGACTCAAGCCCCATCTCAACCGAGCCTACACCCATACGCTTCAGCCCCTTAACCACCTCCGCGGTTACGGTGTTTGCCCGCAGTGAACAGGAGAACTTCACCTTGCCGGCGATTCCCCGCTCCTCAAGAAGTTCCACAATCCGAAAAAATCGCTTCCGGTCCGCAACGAAAAGATCGTCGAAGAAGCTGATGAAACGTGCGTCATGGTTTGTGACGAGAAGCTCCACTTCGTCCACCACACGCTCTGCCGAGAAAAAACGGACTTTATCCCAAAAACGGGATGATGCGCAGAAGGCACAGCGGTACGGGCAGCCTCGGGAGGTGAACAGATAGGTGTGAGACGTTATCTCCAGGATATCACGCGCCGGATAGGGTATCGTATCGAGATCGGTCCGCGGCGTACGGGGTGACGTCAGGCGGATGCTTCCGTCGTCGCCATGATATGCAATACCAGAGATGGAGGCCAGCGCATCGGGAGAAAAACCACCCCGCTCAAGAAAAAGCTTCATTAAATCCACAATTGTCTCTTCCCCCTCCCCGATGCAACCGACCGTCATCTCCGGAGCAAGGGTATGAGGAAGAAGTGATATGTGCACTCCACCGATGAGTACCGCGATTCCCCGCTGCCTGGCCAGCGCCGCGTGGCGAACGGCCCGGCCATAGTTCTGGCTAACAGCGGAGATCCCGACCACGTCGGGACGAAACTGCTCAAGAACCTCATCAATCTCGGAGTTAACGACCCGGAAGGAAAACGCATCTTCGCCAAAGGCGGCCCTGAGGGACGCCACCAGGTAGCCGATCCCCAGGTTCGGGTAGCGGGTTTCCACCTCGGACAGGGGATCTAGGGCGTTAATCCAGAGGAATCTGATCACTAGCGCTCTTCCCTCAACTTCCCTTGGCCAGAAGGCAGAGGATTCCCAGGGTTATGAGCACCAGGCCACCCCACTGCAGCGGCGACAGCCGCTCGCCGTAGAGCCACCAGGAGCAAAACGGCAGGATAAGGTACAGGAACGCGCCGGCAAAGCCAAAAGCGTATCCCAGGTTGACCCGCGAAAGTACCACAAGCCAGAGGAGGAAATTCATCCCCTGGAGAGCAACGCCTACAAGTAGATAGGGAGAGGTAAAGGCCGCCTTTAGAAAAAGGGCGGAGGTGCCCCAATGCACAGCAAGCCCCGTCACCCCCTTCTTGAGGATAAGCTGGCTCACCACCGTTGTGGCAGAAAAGATGAAGATGAGGAGGATCGTTTTCATGGCGTTCCGCCAGTGCTGCCATCTTTATCGGCAACACAGAGATAATGCAGACTGACCGGCCAGAGCACAAAGGGCAGACTGTGGGCAGCAATCACAGAAAACCCTAATGAGTGCAGGGCCCGTCGAATCTTTCCCGGCGTCCACTGCATCACGTGTCCCGGATCGTAAAACGCCTCCCGTATCATCCCGGTCATAATACGCGCAATCTTGAACATGGCATCGTTCGGGAAGATGATGATCACCCGCCCTGCCGGCCGCAGTACCCGCCTGATCTCCGCCAGGGCCCATTCCGGTTCCGTCAGATGCTCGATGACCTCCAAAAAAAGCACGCAATCAACGGACATATCGGCAATGGGAAGCTGGTAGACATCCCCGGGGATGATCGGTAGGCCCTGTTGCCTGCATATCTCGATATTCTCGGATTCGGCATCGATACCGCTAATCTGTTTCCCCGGGAATGCTCCCAGCAGCTTCTCAAGGGTGATCCCTTCACCGCAGCCGACATCGAGGATCGTCCCTCCCCTGACATAACGGAAAGCGGATCGGTCTCGATAATCCCAGTAGGTAGTGCCGATTCCCCCTTGGGCATAATGCTCCCGCTGGTAGATCATTCCTTTCTTGTTGAGTCCGACATCAACCGGCATCGAGGAACCCCCTGAGAGTAGGTTTGTATGTGCCCAAAAATCGTCGCATATCTCCGGGCGAAAGGCGCTGCGCCGCCATTACCTTATTGAAGAGATTGAAGATAGCAATACCCATAAAGATCCATATAGTTTGCCTGACGAATTCCGTTTTAACAATTAAAAATTTCGATAGATTACCTCGTAGATAATAATAAAATGTCTTTCATCTTTTTGATATCTATAAAACTCCTCTAGATCTGGCCCCTTGATAGAGGGGATAAAGTCCGGGTTCGGCTCATGGGTATTTTGATTGATCAGGATAAATAGAACCCCTCTCTGTTTCGCATAATTTATGATTTCTTCATAGGATTTGCCCGGACCCTCAGCCGTCGGGATTCCGGAAGGTAATGGAATAAACTCACGGTCTGCATAAAAAGCCTCGATGGGGCTATTGCTCATAATGATGGCATTCTTGGTTGTGTTCTTCTTTAACCAAAGGCCCATCTCTTTCTGATAGGCACGATGTGATCGTTCCGGCATGAAACTCTGCGGCAATTGAATTAGAAGGGCGAGGACGATCAACCAGAAGACTCCCTCTTCAGGTCTCAACGTGCTGAATTTCCCTAATCTCCTCTTAATCTCAAAAACCCCCGCACCGGCCCAAAAGAGAGCAAGAGGGATCACAGGAACTGAAAAACGGAGAAAGGATGGCGTAAAAGTAGATAGAGAAAGTAGATGAAAGAGAACTAGAGAGGCTATGAACAACTCATAGGGGATGATCTTCTGTCTAACCCTGATCAACCCAAAAAGCAAAAATAGCCACAACGAAAAGTGGTAGGCCATCAAATAGCGATAGATCACAAAGGGGAGATGTTGAACAACGTTTTTGGTGGTTACTAGAATTGTAGAGTTACTTTCCCCAGGTTTTTCTTGCTCAACGCCTTTTGAGGAATCAGCCTCATCTACACCCTTTTTTGAAAATTGAGCTTGTACTCCCACAGCCTTTCTACTAATCAACCACTGATCTGTTTCTTGATGGATGCGGATGACGTAAGGAATCACAAAAATAAAAGCGCCCAGAATCATGATTCCCGCAAGGACGCCTTTTTTAAACCACTTCTTTGTAAGAACGCCTTCCACGACGATCCAGCCCAGGTACACCAAGACATAGCCAATCCCCTCGGGCCTTGTAAGATAGGCCAAGCCAAGGAAAGATCCTGATAAGGCCATCCTCCATACGTTTTCCCTCTTCAGCCCTGTCCAGAAAAAATAAACAGATAAAACGAGTAGGCCCCAATAGGTCGCTTCGCTAAGAAGCATGCCTGAATAGGTCACCAAATAAGGATGAAAAGTATAGAAAAGAGCGGTGAACGCAGCCTCCTTTTGACCAATAGCCCCTTTTACTAAATAATATAGGGGGATCAGGGTGAAGGTGCCCCACAACAGTGAAATAAGCCTTCCAGCAATTTCTACATGCGTTGAATCGGGAGCGATTAATGAAATGAGCAAGGGATAGAGAGGATGTAATGCCCACGATAAGCCTTGAGCAAAGTCGCCCTTTAAAAAATCCCGCGCCATAAAGCCATAGCCGGCGCTATCCATCGCGATTCCTTTGGCCATTAAGACAGCGTACAGCCTTAGCCCAAAAGCGATCCCAAGGAGCAGTACGATGAGTTGTTTTTCTTTTAAATTCTTTAAAGTGCAGATAAGTTTTTCGATCATTTGTTCATTTTTTTTGATAATAAATATCTTGATCTTTCCTTAATCTTAGTTGCTATAAAAAGATCGATAAATAATACTATATTTACCTTCTCTTATAAAAATGATCTTTTTCGCCAATTCCAAAATGGTAGTTTCTGTTGGATTACCCAAATTAAAAGGGCTGAGGAAACCATCTACCGCAATTCGTGCCATAGCTCCCCTCTAAATTATAATGATCTCCTCTTATATCTGGTATAATTACTCTTTGGGCATCTATTATTTTTCATGCTACGATTCTACATTGCTGGCGGCTAAAATGGAATCTTACCCAAGGCATTGGAGGGGGGCAGTAGATTCCACCACATTCGTTAATAATAATGGTACCTTTTGTTCTATAAATAGGCCATATGGCTTTCTTCTTCCCCTTGCTCGATATGGTTACTCCATAGACCACCTTCATACCTACTTCCCGATGCAGAATCGGGAAAAGACCATCTCCAAGACCTCCTCAGGTGTCGTCACTCCCACAATCTCCCCGAGGTGATTGAGGACCTGCCGGATCTCGATAGCGGTGAGGTCCCACGGTATTTCCCGCCTCCTGCCCTCCAAGGCCTCTTCAAGCAGGCCTTTCGCCTTTTCCAGCACCCTTTTGTGCCGCAAATTGACGGGAACCAGGTCTCCTCCCCCTCTCTTTGTCCCCCCCTGGACCACGGCCCCCACTATCCCTCTTTTCAGCTCCTCGATCCCGTCTCCCCGCAGGGCGGATAGGGGATAGAGATCCTTTATCCCCGTTGCCTCCTTTACCTCCTCCGCCTCAATGCAGGGAGGGAGGTCTATCTTGTTAAGAACGAGGATGGTCCGCTTCCCCTGCACCTCACGAAAGATACGTCTATCCTCATCATCCAGAAGGCGGCTCCTGTCCACCACGAGGATGATGAGATGGGCCTCGGACAACTTTCCCCTGGCGAGCCTGATCCCTTCCCGCTCCACCTCATTCCGTGGCTCCCGCAATCCCGCCATATCCATAAGCCTGATAAGAACCCCCGATAGGTTAACGGCCTCTTCAATAACATCGGTGGTGGTGCCGGGGACGGCTGTGACGATGGCTCGCTCCCTCTCCAGCAATTGGTTCAAGAGGGACGATTTGCCAACGTTAGTCTTTCCCACTATGGCCGCTTTCACCCCATCCCGGTAGATCTCTCCGTCCTCATAGGCGCCGATCAATCCCTCTACTTGAGCAAGGGTGTGATGAAGCGCCTCCACGACCCCTTTCGTAGAGGGGGAATCGATATCCTCCCCAGGGAAATCTATATACGCCTCGATGGTGACGAGGGCGTCCAAGAGTTCCTCATGCAGTACCGCAACCTCCTGGGTAAGCCTCCCCCGAAGCTGTTCCTCGGCCAGCCGAAGCCCCTCATCGGTCTTGGCCTGGATAATATCCAGGACTGCCTCGGCCTGCGCGAGGTCTATCCTTCCCGAGAGAAAGGCCCGCTTGGTGAACTCACCGGGCAGGGCCTCCCTGGCGCCCCCTTGTAAAACCACCTCGAGGACCCGCCGGAGGACACCAAATCCCCCATGGCAGTTGATCTCGACCACGTCTTCCCTGGTATAGGTCTTGGGAGCGGCCATAAAGGTGAGGAGGACCTCATCGATGGTCCTCTCTTGTGCGGGATCAACGATCTCCCCGTAGCGGATGTGGTGCGAGGTGAGGGCTCTCGGTCCGCTCCTCGGCCGGAAGATCCTCTCCGCGATCCGCTTGGCCTGCGGACCGCTCAGCCGCACAATGCCGATGCCGCTTTCTCCATAAGGAGTGGCTATGGCGGCAATGGTGTCATGCTCATTTCCCTGCAACGCCATGTTCACAGAAACTCTCTCAGGGGATATATATAGGTAATTTGAAGGTTCAAACGCCCTTTCAGTCCGGCGTGAATAGGCAAAGGCACTTTAGGCATTTCTATAAAACGGGATGTGCGTGGCAAAACCCCTGTTTGCATCGGTGTTTCACGTGGAACATCCTTTTACGATCCCCTTCTGCGGGGGATTATCTTGATACTTCTCATGCCCCCCTCCCCCTCACTCCTGGTCTCTATCTCGCGATCATGTTTCAGGGCGAGGTGTACGATCCTCCTGTCACTGGCGCTCATGGGCTGCAAGCTGACGGCCCTCCCCGTGCTCTTGGCCTTCTCCCCCATGTGCCGTGATAGTCGTTCAAGGTTTTCCCTCCTCCTCTCGCGATATCTCTCGGTATCTATCACTATCACCTTCTTCTCGCCCAGCTGCTTTCCCACAATCCTTCCCACGATATACTGGATGGCATCCAAGGTCTGCCCATGTCGGCCAATCAGCAACCCACTTCCATCACCCTTGATGTTCAGATAGATCGATCCCTCTTCCACCCGTGCCTCCACCTGGGAGGGGACAGCAATGCCCGCAATGATCCTCTCCAAGACCGTTTTTGCATAGGTGAGGGCATCATTGACCACCTCCTGAGCCCCCTGCCCTTTCTCCTGCTCTGGCTGCACCCCTTTTAAGCTCGCCCTCACCTTTACCCGCTTGTTTCCCATCAACCCGAAAATGCCGCGGGATTTCTCTTCGATGACCTCAAACTCCAGTTCTTCTCTCTTCTTCCCAAGTTCCTCACATATCTTTTCCATGGCTTCTTCGACGCTCTTGGCCTCTTTCTCTATTGGCATCTTCGTGCCTCCTCACTTCTTCTTGTTGATGTAAAATTGGTGTCCGATAGCCAAGACATTGGTGATCAGCCAGTAGAGGACCAGTCCAGAGGGGAAGCTCAGAAAGATAAAGGTAAAGAAGATAGGCATGAAAGACATCATCTTCATCTGGGTAGGGTCTGCGGACACGGTGGTCATCTTTTGCTGAATGAACATGGTGGCACCCATCAGCAGCGGGGTGATATAGGTGGGGTCTTTATCGGCAAGGTCCCTGATCCACAGGATAAAGGGGGCCTGCCGGAGCTCTATGGCGTTCGGCAATGCCTGATATAGGGCAAAAAAGACCGGCATCTGCAGGAGCAGGGGGAGGCATCCGCCGAGGGGATTCACCTTGCGCCTCTTGTAAAGCTCCATGATCTCCCGGTTGAGTGCTTGCTTATCATCCTTATACTTCTGCTGAAGCCTCTTGACCTCCGGCTGCAACTGCTGCATCACCTTCATCTGCTCCTGGCTCTTGTGGGTCAGGGGGGTGAAGACGACCTTGAGGACGATGGCCAGGATGATGATATCGAGGCCGTAGTTCCCCGTAAAGGTGTTGGTGAAGTTAAGGACCTTCAGGATGGGGATGGCGAGAAGGTTCAGCCAGCCGAAGCTGGCAGCCTTCTTGGCCGTTGGGGTGACCTGCGAGAGGAGGTGAGAGACCTTCGGCCCCAGGAAGAGGGTGTATGCAAGCCTCCAGTTATTCCCGGAGCTCAACTCCAGGGGGGTGAGCTGGGTGCTGTGGATGACGTCCTCCGGGGTACGTCTCATCGCCAGACTAGTCCCCTTCGTGGACGGATGGATCAGGGTGATGAAATAGTCTTCTTCCATGCCAAACCAATCCACCTTCTGGACGATTGTTTCCTCTCCCCCTATCTTCTTCGGTTTGATCTTCTTGAAGACGCCGTCAGCATAGTAGATGGGACCAAAGAATCCGTAACTCTTATTTGTTTTGGGAATTGCCGCTGCCCATCCCAGCTCCAGCGTGTCTTTGCCTGCATCTCGGCTGGCAGGGTTGGAGATCATAAGCTCCATGTCCATTCGATAGGTATCAGCGTAAAAGGTAAACCGCTTGTCAATCTGCTCCCCGCGTGGGGATCTCCAGCGCAAGGTGAGGGTTTTGGTCTCCCCCTGGTGAGTCAAGCTAATCCCGTCAGAAGAGGGGGCAAAGGGTATCCCCTCGTCATATCCAATGCCTCCCTTTGGGAACGAGATCCCCAGAGGCAAATCGGCCAGAGCCGTTGTGTTCACGATTTCGACAGGCTGCGGTGGGGTCTCCTCCATCTTTTTCCCCTTAAAACCGAAGACCCCCTTCACAAGATACTCAAGATTTTGCACAAACTTGCCCAGGGGATGCATCGGGACTTTATCCATATAGTGCTTTAACTTCCAGCTTTTAAGCCTCCCCCCATAGGTGGTAAAGGTAGCGCTGTACAAGGGGGTGTCGATGACGACATCATGGTATGCCATCCCCTCTTTCAATCGTCGCTGCCCTGTGACAACGAGCGGCAATTGCTCCACCTGCTGAGTCTTTTCCCCGCCCTTGTCCGCTACCGCTACCTCCTTGCTCGCAGGGATCTCCTTCGGTGCCTGCTTGATAAAGAAGAGCTGGTAGAGCACCATCAAGAGCACAGACAGTGTCAAGGCGATGATCAATCGCGTGTTCATTATACCGACCTCCTAACGTATCTGGGGTGCCGAAGGGCTATCGTACGGGATCGTAACCACCAGGGTGTAAGGGATGACATCTGAGAATTCTTTTGGCTGAGAGAAGGATACCGCGCCACACGCCATAAACCCTGATGGCCTCGATAGCATAACTGGAACACGATGGGTAGAACCGACACGTGGGACCAAAGAGGGGGGAAACAATGATTTTATACGCCGTGATGATCCCTATAACCGCATCCCTCCATATGGTACGCTTACAGGGAAGCACTTCCACTCCTCTGATTATCCTCCCCGCGAAGCTTCAAGAGGGCGCTCAGCTCATCTACCACATGGTCATACGGTAAGTCTTCAGCCCCCTTCTTGCCGACGATCACGTAGTCAGTGGAGGGGGGTAGCCTATCCTTGTTCTTCCGGAAGAATTCCCTCATCATTCTTTTTACCCTGTTTCTCTCTACGGCCCCCCCCAACCTTTTGCTGGCGACCGCTCCCACTCGGGAAAATCCCCGATCATTCTTTCTCATGATGATCAGGAAATTTTTTGTGTGCCTCCTGATGCCCTCATGGGCAATGGTTTCAAAATCTCTCTTTCTTCTCAATCGTTCTTCTCTTCGCAGCCTCTCATCTCTTGTTTGTCGCGGCATGGCTTATACCGTCAGCCGTTTCCTCCCTTTGGCCCTTCTGCGCTTCAATACCAGCCTTCCCCCCTTGGTACTCATCCGCTGCAAAAATCCATGTGTCCTCTTTCGGCTGATCGTACTTGGTTGATAGGTTCTCTTCATTTAATTATCCGTAGACCTCCGCAGTCAAAAGATTTTTAAGTATTTTATTAAATCATAGCATCACCTCATTTGTCAAGCGTCGCCTCCAGGGCCCACGAGATCATCAAGCAAGAGTGTGAGAGGGTTTACTTACCCGCCTAGAGACAGAAAATGTCACTTGACAAAGGGGAGGGGTTCATATAAGACATCCCATTGTGAAGTCTGGCACTTATTGCATAGAAGGGGTGGGAAAGCTCTGGCAAGAAGCCTTGCATCATAAAGGCAGCAATAATAAGTAAGAAAGAAAAGGAGGGTGAACGATGGCGTACGATGCTACCAAGATGTCTGACTGGCAGATTGCCGAGGATTCAGAGAAGAACATGCCGACACCCGAGGCGTGGCGAGAGAGGTTGAGCCTACAAAAGGATGAGATCATCCCCTACGGAAGGCTTTGCAAGCTCGATTTTATGAAGATCATCGAGCGTCTCAAGAAAAAGCCGGATGGCAAGTACATTGAGGTAACCGCGATTACCCCGACGCCTTTAGGCGAGGGGAAAAGCACCACGTCGTGTGGTCTCATGGAGGGTTTGGGCAAACGGGGCAAGAACGTCGGCGGCTGTCTGCGCCAACCCTCAGGCGGTCCCACCATGAATATCAAGGGAACCGCTGCGGGCGGCGGCAATGCCCTGCTCATCCCCATGACCGAATTCTCCATGGGGCTCACCGGCGACATCAACGACATCATGAATGCCCACAATCTGGCGATGGTGGCCCTGACCGCCAGGATGCAGCACGAACGCAATTACGACGACGAGGAGCTAAAGAAGCGCACCGGGATGCGCCGCCTGGATGTCGATCCCACCAGGGTGGAGATGGGATGGATCTTGGACTTCTGCGCCCAGAGCCTCAGAAACATCATCATAGGCATTGGCGGCCGCATGGACGGCTTTCTGATGCAGTCCAAATTCGGCATCGCCGTGAGTTCAGAGCTCATGGCCATGCTCTCCATCGTCACGGATCTGGCTGATCTGCGCGCCAGGATGGATCAGATTACCGTTGCCTTCGATAAAAAGGGCAATCCCGTCACCACCGGCGACCTGGAGGTGGGAGGGGCCATGACCGCCTGGATGCGCAACACCATCAACCCCACCCTCTGTAGCACGGTGGAGTACCAGCCCTGCTTGGTGCATGCCGGCCCCTTTGCCAACATTGCCGTGGGCCAGTCCTCTATCATCGGCGATCGTATCGCCCTCAAGATGTTTGATTACCATGTCACTGAGAGCGGTTTCGCCGCGGACATCGGCTTTGAGAAGTTCTGGAACGTCAAGTGCCGCTTCAGCGGCCTCAAGCCGCACGTGTCGGTGCTCACCACCACCATCAGGGCCCTTAAGATGCACGGCGGCGGCCCCAAGGTGGTGGCCGGTCTGCCCCTGCCCGATTCCTACACCAAGGAAGATCTGAAACTCCTGGAGAAGGGTATTCCCAACATGCTGCACCACATCAATACCATCAGGACATCGGGTATGAATCCGGTAGTATGCATCAATGCCTTCCACACCGATACGAAGGATGAGATCGCCCTGGTCCGTAAGGCAGCCGAGAAGGCCGGGGCCCGCTGCGCAGTCAGCGAGCACTGGCTCAAGGGTGGTGATGGCGCCCTGGAGCTGGCCGATGCAGTGATGGAGGCATGCGAGGAGAAAAGCGACTTCAAGTTCCTGTATCCTATGGATATGAAGCTGAGAGAACGGGTTGATAAAATTGCCAAGGTGGTCTATGGGGCTGATGGCGTGTCGTGGACCCCCGATGCCGAGGCCAAGGCTAAGGCGTTCGAGAAAGATCCCAAGTATGATGAATACGCCACCATGATGGTGAAGACCCACCTGAGTCTGACGCACGATCCAACCCTGAAAGGTGTCCCCAAGGGATGGACCCTTCCTATCCGCGACGTATTGATCTATTCCGGATCGAAGTTCCTCTGTCCGTGTGCCGGGACCATCAGCCTGATGCCCGGTACCTCCTCTAGCCCTGCCTTCCGCAAGGTCGATGTGGATGTAAAAACTGGATTGGTGAAGGGGCTTTTCTAGGGTCCACGGGCTTAGTCTTAAACTTCAGGCCAGGCATGATATGCCTGGCCTTTTTTGTGCCCTCATCAGAAAGGTATCGCACCGGCACTCTTAATCAGCGTTATCGGTTCTTTCCGAGATGTATATCGCCTCTCCCTCAGGATGATTGTCCGGAAAAAAGTGGTGAAAAAGGGTAATGAGTCCTATAAAGATTAAGTTATTGTACTGTTTTTATTACAAATACCCATAACCTCCTCTTTGCGGGGGAACCTGCCGCAGTTGAACTTCCCCTCCGGGCAGTACCCTAAGCGCTCGCACTTTGCACCGCCCTTCTCAAAGACAGGGGGTAACTTCTCGCGACATACCTCCAGCATCGTATTGGCCAACGCCCGGATCTCCCACTGGGCCCGTTGGCAGCACCGCTGGGCGAAGAAATGCAACAACTCCCTGCAGTTCATGGTGAGCACGATCTTGGTCTCCACGGCCTGGGGTAGGACGAAGCGCGCATCCTCATGAGCCCGCTCCCCAACCACACCCTTTTCACCGAACCGAGCCAAGAGATTCTGATAACTCCGCTGGATTGCATCCATGCACCGCTCAAACTCCGTTCGCAAGGCCTCATCACCGGCAATGGAGGGAGGGCAGATGTAGCCAAAGTCCCTCATGTCCACGTACCGCTGACTCTGCTGGGAGTACGAGGCCATCCGATATCTCACCAACTGGTGGGATAAGGCCCTGGAGACCCCCTCGATGGCAAAGGTGAACTTCACATGCTCCAGGGGGCTGTCATGGCCGGAACGCATCATCTCCCTGATAAAGGCGGCTTTGCGCTCCTCGCTCCCATCCTCCTCCCACATATCCCCTGCCCACCGGGATGCATAGCACTGACGATAGGCTACATAGAGCAGGGACAGTGGGTCTTCGCTGATCTCAAGAAGTTTTACCTGTAACCCCACCAGTGGCATCCCTTCCCCTTTCCGGTACCATGGTAACCCATTTAAAAAAACACTGCAAAGGTTTTGTAAACGGTCAGCTCACAAATAACTGCTGCCTGCCGAACGTTTTCTTCAGGGACTTGCATGCCCCCTATAAAGCCTGTATCGTGGTAGCAATGAACAGCATCGTGGTGACGGGGATAGGGGTCGTCAGCCCCATCGGGATCGGGAAGGAAGAATTCTGGCGGAACTGTGTAGCGGGTCGATCCGGCATCAGGCCCATCCAGGGTTTTGCGGTGGACCACCTCCGTTCAAGACTGGGGTATCAGGTCGAGGACCCCGATTACCATCGTTATATCAAACCAGCCAATCTGCGCCGCATGGACCGCATCAGTCGAATGGTGGCGGCCTCGGTGAAGCTCGCTATCCAAGATGCTGGCCTGCAGATGGAAGAGGAAAATCCCGAGCGCGTAGGGATCATGATCGGGACGGGGCTGGGTAGCTCCAAGACGGTGGACCTCTTCTTCCGGGACCTGGTACGCAGCGGCCCCCATGAGGTAGCGCCCCTCCTGTTTCAGACCTCGGTACCCAACGCCATCTGCAGCCACGCCTCCATCGAGTTCGGGATCAAGGGGATCAATACCACCTTCTCCCATAAAGAGGTCTCTGCGGAGAGCGCCATCGTCCACGCCTTCAATGCCCTGCGCCGCGGGAAGGCCGAGGTCATCTTCGCCGGCGGGGGCGACGAGATCAGCGAACCCCTCTATACTGTGTACGCCACCATGGGCACCCTCTCGCCCCAACGATCTCCCTATCCCGAGGGCATGAGGCCCTTCGATCGCACCAGAAACGGGTTCGTCCTGGGCGAGGGCGGCGGCATCTTGGTCATGGAGACCCTCGACCATGCGCGCGGACGCGGGGCCTTGCCCTATGCGGAGGTGGTTGGGTACGGGATGGCGGGGTGTACCGATGGGGTATGGAGCTACGAGGCAGACGGCTCTTCCATGGCCAAGGCCATTTCTCTGGCGATGGGAGATTGCCCCCGGGTGGATTATATCTGCGCTGCGGCCAACTCCACCCAGCCCTTGGATCGGGCCGAGACCAGGGCCATTAGAGGGGCATTGGGCAAGAAGGCCGAGGAGATTTCCATTAGTGCTGTCAAGTCGATGATCGGGGAATTCGACGCTTCAGGGGGGATACGGGGGTGCGCTACGGTCCTTGCCGTCAAGCAAGGGATTGTCCCCCCGACAATCAACTGCCGCGAGCCCGACCCCGCGTGCGACCTGGACTATACCACCCACGGTGCTACCAAGAAAGAGATAGGGTTCGCCCTGCTCAACGGCTTTGCCAACGGAGGGGCTCATATCTGCATCCTCTTCAAGGAGGTCTCCTAGGCAATTCCCGCCGCGCGGTGTACCTTTGTAATCTTTCTCTCTTTCAAAATCCTTCCTCATACTTCACGATAAACAGCGATATATCTCCCGCAGGACCTCCGCGGCACCCTGGGCCAAGAGCTCCTCGGCCAATTGCTCTCCCACTGCCTCAGGATCATCTCCGTGGGCCTCGGCGCGAAAGAGCTGGGAGCCGTCAAGACTGGCCACCAATCCCCGCAAGTGGAGCCTCCCTCCTCCCACCTCACCATAGGCGGCAATGGGTACCTGACACCCACCCTCCAGCCTGCGCAGACAGGCCCTCTCCCCCTTCACGGCCATGGTGCTCTCCCGGTGGCTCAGAAAGGCGATCAGCTCGTTAATCCCCCCCTCCTCGCGGCATTCGATGCCCAGGGCTCCCTGGCCGACTGCCGGAAGCATAGCGTCGAGGGGGAGAAATTCGGTAACCCTCTCCTCCAGACCCATCCTGCAAACACCGGCAGCTGCCACAATAACCGCATCGAGGTCCTCGGTCTCCAACCGCCTGATCCTGGTGTCCAGATTCCCCCGCAGGGGGATGATCTCCGAGCGCGGGTTGATCCGCAGAAGCTGCGCCTTTCTCCTGAGCGAGGAGGTCCCGATCCTGGCTCTGCTGGGAAGCTGCTCCAGCCTCTGCCCTCCGCGGGAGATCAGCACGTCCCGTGGGTCCTCTCGCTCGGTAATGGCCCCCAGGTGCAGGCCCGATGGGAGATCGGAGGGGACATCCTTCATGCTGTGCACAGCCAGATCTATCTCCCCGCGCAAGAGGGCCTCTTCTATCTCCTTGACAAAAAGCCCTTTCCCCCCCACCTGGGCCAAGGGCACATCCGTGATCTTGTCCCCTTCGGTCTTGATGCGGACCACCTCTATATGAAGGCCCGGATGCCTCTCCGCGATCCTCTTCCGCACCCATGCGCTCTGTAGCAGGGCCAGCTTGCTGCCCCGCGTGCCGATCTTGATCCGCTTCACAGCTCTGCCCCGAGGGGGTTCCCCCGCTCCTTGAGATAGTCCTCAACGGTCTGGCATGTCTCCTGCACCCACAGGGGAGAGCCGAAGACCTCGTGCCTGAAGGCCGTGACCCCTATCTTTAAGAAATGCCGCATGATTCAATCTTTAATAATCACAAGATCCCCTGTTTGTCAAAGGGAAAGGTGTATATCAAGATCTTTATTGTTTAATATACTCTCTACCCCTTGGCTCGCTTTTTGCGGCCATCTTTGCTACGATGTGGCCACAATCATTAACCGGAGGCAGAAGAGATGAAGGCAAGGATACGATTGCAGCTTATCACCCCGGCGGTGGAGGATAATGCCCCCATCCCCAACCTCTCCCTCGCCACGGTGGCTGCCCTCACCCCCCCTGATGTCCGGATCTCCTTCAACGACGACCTCATCCATCCCATAGACCTGGATGGCAACCTGAAGGGAGTGGACCTGGTGGGGATTTCCTGTTCCACCAAGACCGCCCTCCGGGCCTATGAGATCGCCCGGGCCTACCGCGAGCAAGGGGTTCCCGTGGTCCTGGGGGGGGTCCACCCCACGGTTGTCCCTGACGAGGCCCTGCAACACTGCGATGCCGTGGTGGTAGGGGAGGCAGAGGAGAGCTGGCCCCGCCTCATCAGGGATTTCCAAAGAGGGGACCTCGAGCGGATCTACCAACAGGACGGGTTCACCCCGCCGGCGGAGATCCCTCGGGCCCGCCGCGACATCTATCATTCCAAAGACTACTTCCCTATCGATTCCGTGCAGGCCACCCGGGGTTGCCCCTACCTGTGTGAATTCTGCTCGGTGAGGAGATTTTTCGGCGGGACCTATCGCTACCGTCCCCTCGAGGCAGTCATCGCGGAGATCCGTTCCCTGCGGCATAAAGTGATTATGTTCGCCGATGACAACATCGTGGGCCACCCCCGCTACTCGCGAGACTTGCTCGAGGCCCTCGTCCCTTTGCGCAAATGGTGGATCGCGCAGGCCTCCTTGGCCGGCTTAGAGGATGAAGAAAAGATCAAGCTCATGGCGCAAAGCGGCTGCAAGGGAGTGCTCATCGGCTTTGAGTCCATCTCCGAGGAAAATATCAAATCCGCACGAAAGTATCAGAATCGCCCGGCTGATTACCTGAAGATCATCCATGCCCTGCATCGCCACGGCATCGCCGTCTGGGCCTCCTTTATGTTCGGCCTTGACCACGACGACAAGGGGATCTTTGAACGGACGGTGCGCTTCGCCATCGAGGCCAAGTTTTTCTCCGTGGTCTTCGCCATCCTCACCCCCTACCCAGGCACAGCCCTTTACGAACGGCTCAAGCAAGAGGGAAGGCTGTTTGACGAGCGATGGTGGCATATGGAGGACCAGGCGGCTCACGCCCCCCACTTCCACCCCCTCGGGATGACGAGGGAGGAGCTCCGCCAAGGATGGGAATGGGCCTGGCGGGAGTACTATTCTTATGCTGCTATCCTCAAGAGATTCCAGTGGGAGTATCCCCCTACCCTGGTCAACAAGGCCATCTACTTCCCCTTCAACCTCATTCTGCGTCGTTTTGTCCGAAAAAAGATCCTGGGCGGAGAGCGGCTCAGGTGGACAAAACTCCCTTGGCGCAGTAGCAGGACTAAAAAATAAGTGGCCTCCCTTTTTTAGTGTCTGTCTTTTCCATACAACGGCAGAGTGGACGACTCTGCACCGTGCAAAGACTTGACTTCACCGAGGGCGGTGTGTTAGCAATGGATACATGGAGTTAGGAGGATAAGAGATTGAAAAAGATATGGGCGGTGATCTTTCTCCTTTCCCTCCTGATGCTCGGATGTACAGGAGGAGGCAGCAGCGGCGTGCAGGGGTTCCTCCCCTCTTCTGCCAAGGCGCAGGGGATCAAAATCAAAAAAGATGGTGAGGCACGGATCTACGAGGGGAAAAAGCTCTTCGACTACATGGACGGGGGCGCGGAGCTCTATTACGAATATGGCTTTGAGCAGGCATGTGTACAGCGGTATAAGGCCAAACAGGGGGAGGTTACCGTGGAGATCTATCAGATGGATACCTCAGCCCATGCCTACGGGGTCTACACCTTCGACACCCAGGGGGAGCACCCCCCTATAGGGCAGGATGCCACCTATGCGCGGGGGCTTCTGGCCTTTTGGAAGGGGAGGTATGCCGTGCGGGCCTTTTCCGAGAACGAGAAGTTCAAGGATATCCTCCTGGCCTTGGGGCAGGCCATCACCAAGAAGATCCCCCAGGAGGGAGAACGGCCTGCTATCCTAGCCTTCCTCCCCCCCCAGTGGGTGGTAGACGATTCCCTGCTCTTTTTCCGAGGACAGATCGCCCTCAACAACGGCTACTTCCTCTCCCACCAGGACGTCCTCTTCCTGAGTAAGGGCGCCGAAGGAATCACCTTTCTCTACAAACCGGAGGCACAACCCCTCAGGGTCATCATGGTGCGCTATGCAGGCCGTCAGCAGGCCACGGAGGCCTTTAAATCCCTCCGGGCATCCGAGGTCATCAAGAAGGGCTCTGTGAAAGAAGGGCTCTTTCTGGGCAGGAGCAGGAAGGGATACGGAGGGGCTTTGCTGTCGGAGGATCTCGTAGTCCTGGTCCTCGACGGGAAAACCCGTGAGCTCGTGACGAGGGCCTTGCGGTCCCTGCCATACAGGGGGGGTCAAGGATGAGGCGTGTGACCACGGGTATCGCGCTGGGCGCAGCAGCCGGTGTGATCGGGATCTTGGTCTATGAACTGATTGATCAACAAATCGTTGGGTGGTTGACCACCGGCGTCCTCCTCGGGATCGCCGCTCACTTTCCTCGCCGAGCCGAAGGAAGGTGGCTCTGGTGGGGGATGCTGGGCGGAGGTCTCATCTTGGCCAGCTGGCTCGTGGGAAGTGTGGTACAATATCCTATCTTGCTCGCCTGGCCCCTGCTCGGGGCGGTCTTCGGCTTCCTCGCTCCCCCCAACGGGCTAGGGTGGAGGATCGGCGGGGGCGCCATCGGCCTCATGGCCGGCCTCTTCGGGATGGGCATCCTGCCCCTGATCACCCTTGTCCTCTTACCTGCCCTCGGGCTTCCCACCACCTTTGACTACGATATGGACGTTCTCGGATTGGTGGTGGCCGGGGCCTTTATCGGTGGGACGACAGCCTGGCTGAAGGGAGATGAGGGGAAGGTCGCTAAAAAAAGCAAAAGGAGATTTACCTCGCGTGGAAAAAAGAGATAACAAAGAGCTATCCCGCCGGGATTTCATCAAATTGGCCGTGGGCGGTACGGTGGCCCTATCGACCCTGGGATCTGGATGCCTCCGAGGGGCTCAAGGGCCCCGATCGGGGATCCCGAATCCCTTTATGCAGGGGGGCAAGCCCCTGGTGGTCTCGGTCCAGGGCAAGGATCCGGAGCGGATGCTCCGCGCTGCCCTGGAGGCCATCGGTAGCCTCCAGCCCCTGGTAGGCGGGGGCACAGAGGCCCTCATCAAACCCAACTTCATCTTCCGCCAACCCTATCCCATCACCACCGATCCGGAGATGATCTTCCTCGTGGCCCGCCTCCTGCGAGAGGCAGGGACCCCAAGGGTCGAGGTCTTTGACGCCCCGGGGACCTACCTCATAGGGACGGAACGGGAGACCTTCGACTTCAACAACATCGTCCGCAGGGGGCGAGAGCAAGGGATTGCAGTCACCATGGGCGACGCCGGCCGACGTCGGGAATATGTGAAGACCAGAAAAGCAGGTTGGCGGGCCTATCCCGAGATCATCGTGCACAAGAAGGTCCATCAAGCCCCGGTCATCGTCAACATGCCCTGCTTGAAGAGGCACCACTCTTCCTTTCTCACCTGCGCCCTGAAGAACCAGTTTGGGGCCATCTACGGGGCTCAGCGCTGGGACTCGCACATCCGGGGAGAGGGGATCCAAAAAGGAATGAAGGGCGCTGACGCGCGGACCAAGGCCCCGTTCCGCGATGAGACCCACTTCATGACCGCCCTGGCCGAGTTCGCCGATGCGGTGCGCCCCGAGCTCTCCATCGTGGATGCCAGGGCTATCCTCATCAAAGGGGGCCCCACCAGGGGCAAGGGAGAGATCAAGGAGGGGGTCAACCGCATCATCCTGAGCGGGGACATGGTGGCCCTGGACGCCTACTGTTCACGCCTCATGGAGGAGTACGATGATACCTACACCACCGAGATGATCGTCCCCTACCTTCGCGTGGCCGAACGGCTGGGGCTGGGTACGATGGATCTGAAGAAGGCCAAGGTGATCGAGATCAAGGCATGAAATCGGGGTCACGTCACATCTCAACACACCTCTTCTCCTAGCCAGTTGATCAAGTCTGCCTAACATTGTCTCCTCTATAGGCCTATCAATTAGGTGCGCAGTGCGCCGGCACCCAATGTCCATTGGGCGCATGATGTCCAGGGACCCAGTGATGGCCCGGCGGGCAACGCCGCCCTCGCGGTGCGCAGGAGAATAAGAGGGTGCTGAGAAACACTATTACGAGAAAGCTGGTCATTATTTTTATAAGCCGGGACATAACCCTCCTCCCTTACAGGTTGCATCGCGGATCGTAACCCAATCGCATCACCTCTACGCCTGTGCGACACATAACCCTGCGGTTACCTGGTAACCTTGCCTATCACATACCACTCGTCATCTGAATCCGAGGCCGTGTCTACCACCAGATGGACAATGGAAAGGGTCGGGTATTGCCTCTTGAACATATCAAGGTCTACGGGTTCGAAGCGTTCCTTATTATTAAAGTATGCCTGGGGAGTCAGGGCATTGGATTCATAGTTTTCCTTTGTCCTCTTTGAGATCTTTGCCAGGGAATACTCCTCGGGACACTGGGTCTGCTGGATAATAAAGGTCTTATTGTTTTTTGCGGCCACCTCCGCAGCCCTCATCCTGAGCCTCTGACTGATAAAGGTCGCGTCCATAATGACCCCTTTGCCCTGGGAGGCGAGGACGTCTGCCCTGGAGAACATCGTGTCATAGACCAGTCGTCGCTTGTCCATGTTCGCGGCTACTTTTTCATCGAATATGTCCTCATTCTTGAGCACCTCTTTACGAATGAGATCCGTACGCAGCATTGCATAGCCCTTGAGCCGCGCGACAACCTCCATGGTCTCCGTCTTGTTGGTGGCGGGAAGCCCGCAGGCGATCAGAACAACATCATCCTCCATCTCCTTCTTGACAAATTCCTTAAATGGTATCCTCATCGTGTAGCTCCTCGAACAGTTGCATGTAGCCCCTGCAAAAATTGCGCCCCCACATAATCCGGGATATCCACCTCCCCCATCAACACGGGATGCTGATGACAGTCGGATCCGCCAGTGACAACGAGCCCCATCCTCCGGGCAAAGGCCGTGTATGCCGCGGTGGTCTCGGTATCATGCCGGGAGTGCCAGCACTCAATCCCGTCGATATCGTCCATCATGACATCGTGAATGATCTGCAATTGTTCCTTCACTGAGGAGGTCAGAGTCGCCAACGAGGTGCCGTTCGGATCGTTGGGATGGGCGAGTATGAGCTTTCCTCCGGCGCCGCGGATGAGCTCAGCGGCCTCCTTCAGACTCAACGGCATCTTTGGCACATCGCACGCCACCAGATATCGGTCGAATGCCTCCTGCAGGGTAGCCACAATGCCCTTGTTGACCATATACGTGGCAATGTGGGGCCTGCCGAGGGCGCCATCGACGCCGGCCTCAATGGCATCGAGGTCTGCAACGGTAAGGGCCGGCAGGCTTTCTTTGGTAAACGCGCGGTTTAGATTCTCCAGGATTTGCTTTGCCCGCTCCTTCCTGTAATCCCTGAGGGCCTCGAGTTTCTCAACGAGCACGGCGTTGTCGATATCATACTGATATCCAAGGCAATCGAGGGAGACGGGTTTACCCCCCCTGTATCCCGGATGGGAGAAGGTCACGTTCAATTCCACCCCGGTGATATACGCAATGCCGTACGATCGGGCCAGCTCAATGGCAAGCCCCTGGGCGTGGATGGAATCGTGGTCGGTGATCGAGAGCAGATCGATCTGTCTTTTCTCGGCGCCTTCGGCAAAGATCTCTTCCAGATTCCAGTGCCCGTCTGATCCCTCATTTGAGTGTATGTGAAGGTCTATCTTCATCGCTTGGTTTTTTTCTCAGTATATGAAACCCCTTCGCCCCCGTCAAGGCAATACCCCCTTAGATATCACCTCTGACATAGCGCAGGGCAAGGTCATAGTATTTCTTTGCCTGTCGAAGGACTTCCCCCTTTGCCTTCTCATCAAGCGCCGAATCATCGAGCATGAATGAGGTTACCTTGGCCCTCACATAGGCCCGGTAAATCTTGTAGAAGGTAAGGACCCCTGCCGCGCCAAGATCGCCGGAGGCCTCAGTGTATGCATCAACGAAGATTCTGGCGAGATCGGGATATCCATTAAAATCAAAATCCATGGCAAGAAACGCTACGTCTGAGGCCACGTCGCCGAAGCGAAAGCGTTCATTGAACTCGATGCAGTCGAAGATATATATGTGGTCCCCTTCCACACAGATGTGCTGCAGATGCAGATCGCCGTGGCAGTCCTTGATCCAGCCCTGCACCACCCGCCGCGCGAAGCGCGCTCTATTTTTTTTCATAAAAAGCAGGCTCCATCGCTCGATGGATTCGAAGGCCTCTTTGGTAACGGGACCGCCGATATATTTCCTGGTCTGCTCGAAGTTTTCCTTCACGTTGGTGGAGATGACCTCCAGTGCGCCAAAGGCCCTGGCCTTCTCATCGCTCGGGATGGCTGCATAAGCACTGGCAAGGTGCCCCCCGAGGCGCTGCATGGTCTCAGGACCAACCTTGCCTGCGCGCAGGAGCCGGTAGAGCATCTGATCCTCGTCGATGCGCCTCATCTTGACGGCGTATTCTATCACCGCCGTCTCATCTCCCAGCCGGAAAGAATCACCGACAAGGGAGATGGGGACGACTGCAAGGTAGACATCGGGGGAGAATCGTTTGTTGAGCCTCACCTCTTGCCGACAAAAATAGCGCCGTTTCTCCAGGGTGGTAAAATCAAGAAAGCCGAAGTCCACCGGCTTTTTGACCTTATAGACGAGCTCTCCGCAGAGGAAGAGATACGAGATGTGGGTCTGGATGAGATCCACCTGCTCCGGGTGATGGGGATAAAAGGCGGGCTCGAGCATCGCCTGCACCAGAGGGGGCAATGCGGCCATCCTCACATCTTCTCGTAGGGGTCTTCGATCAGTCTCATACCTTCTCGTAGGGACCTTCGATCATTTTCATACCTTCTCGTAGGGATCGAATAGTTTTTTGTATTCGTCCAGGGCAAACCGGTCGGTCATGCCGGCGATGTAATCACAGACCATTCTGGGGACGGGTTCTTCCTCCCTGCGCGTCCTGTAACGTCCGGAGATTAAGGCGGGGGTCTCCACATAGGCCTTGAAGAGCTCCGTGATGAACCGCTCGGCCTTTATCCTCATCCGCTCCACCCGCCAGTGATGGTACAGGCGATTGTGAAGGAAGTCTTTCAGGAGGCCGCTCTCTTTTTGGAGGGAAGGACTATAGCTGACCAGGTTTTTCTTTAGCCGGCGAATATCCGCCCCCGTCCCTATGCCGTGCCCCTTTATGTTTTGCAGCGTATGGCTGACGACGTCCTGGATCAACAGCCCGATGAGCGAGCTGATGGCGGCGTACGTCTTTGCCTGTGCGGTGGCCTGCGGATACTTTTTCTCAACGCGCGTGAAGACCTCTTGCCAGAGGGGGACTTCCATGAGCTCGTCCCGGTGAATAAGGTTCGACTCCACCCCATCATCGATATCATGGTTGTTGTAGGCTATCTCGTCGGCCACATTGATGATCTGGGCCTCCAGGGTGGGGGCCAGACCCATCTCATAGTCGGAGAGGTCCTCGGCAGGGGAGTCATGATAGGAGGAGTGTTTGGCCAAGCCCTCCCGCGTCTCAAAGGTCAGATTCAGGCCGGGGAAAAGGGGGTATCGCTCCTCCAAGACCTCCACGACCCGCAGGCTCTGCAAATTATGCTCAAAGCCCCCATACTCTGCCATGAGGGTGTGGAGGACGTCCTCTCCTGCGTGGCCGAACGGTGTATGCCCCAGGTCATGGGCCAAGGCGATGGCCTCGGTCAGCTCCTCGTTGAGCCTCAGCTTGCGGGCGATCCCCCGGGCGATCTGGGCCACCTCAAGGGAGTGGGTGAGGCGGGTCCGGTAGTAATCACCCTCGTGGTTGACAAAGACCTGCGTTTTGTACTCCAGCCTCCGGAAGGCAGCGCAGTGGATGATCCGATCCCGATCCCGCTCGAAGGCAGGCCGATCGTCCTTAAATTCCTCGGGATATCTTCTCCCCTTGGATAGAACGCTGCGGGAGGCATACGGCGCGAGATCGGGACGCTCATAATCGATCATCTCCCTCACCTCGTGGGCATCTTATAGTCACCCCTCCCCTCTTGTCAAGGCGTACCGGGCGGTTGAAAATAGCCCATCTGCCCCGCGTTTCGCGGGATTACTCTCATCCTTACGTCGTTGCGACGTACCATTAAGTACGCCTCACTCCTCAGCCCCGCCACGGGCGTGATTTCGCAAGGCTCAACATTTTTGAACAGCCTCTACGAAATCCATTTTTCAACAACATCGTAACCCCGAGGCCTCGTGCAGACGATGCGCCGCGCGTCGGTAACGGCGAACCTGACGAACATCTCCCTTGATAACGCCTCCTCCTTCTGCTACAATGGAGAAAATCAGATTTCCGGAGGATGTCGTGACGATTTCCACGAGCGGATTTGTACCGGTGAATATCGAAGATGAGATGCGCAGATCCTATATGGATTATGCCATGAGCGTCATTATCGGGCGAGCCCTCCCGGATGTGCGGGATGGTCTCAAACCCGTGCACCGGCGGGTCCTCTTTGCCATGCACACCCTCGCGAATCATTGGAACAAACCCTTTAAGAAATCGGCCCGCGTGGTGGGTGACGTCATCGGCAAATACCACCCCCACGGCGACGTCGCAGTCTACGACACCATCGTCAGGATGGCCCAGGATTTTTCCCTGCGCTACCCCCTGGTTGAGGGGCAGGGAAACTTCGGCTCGGTGGACGGCGATTCAGCAGCCGCCATGCGGTACACGGAGGTTAGGCTCACCCGCTTGGCCAACGAATTGCTGGGGGACATCGATAAGGACACGGTGGACTTCGGCCCCAACTATGATGACTCCCTAGAAGAACCGCTGCTGCTGCCTGCCAGTTTTCCCAACCTCTTGGTCAACGGCGCCGCCGGTATCGCCGTGGGGATGGCCACCAATATCCCGCCCCATAACATTATCGAGGTGATCGACGCCATCATCGCCCAGATAGAGAATCCGGCAATAACGATCGAGGAGTTGATGGAGTTCATCCCTGGACCCGACTTCCCCACCAGTGCCCTCATTTGTGGGAGGGAGGGGATCAGGGCGGCCTATCAGACCGGCAGGGGGGTCATCCAGCTTCGGGCGCGGGCCCTCGTGGAGGAGCAGAAAGGGGGCCGGAATCGGATCGTCATCACCGAGCTCCCCTATCAGGTGAACAAGGCCCGGCTCGTGGAGAAGATCGCCCAGTTGATGCAGGAGAAGCGCATCGAAGGGATCGCCGAGGTGCGAGATGAGTCCGACCGCGAGGGGATGCGGATGGTGCTGGAGCTGAGAAAGGACGAGGTGCCCGAGGTCATCCTCAACCAGCTCTATAAGCTCACCCAACTACAAGGCTCCTTCGGGATCATCCTTTTGGCCCTGGTGGATAACAGGCCCGTTGTCTTGAATTTAAAGGAGCTCATCGGCCATTTTATCGAACACCGTAGGGTGGTGGTTACCCGTCGTTCCCGCCATGAACTGCGCGAGGCCGAGGCCCGTGCCCATATCCTCCAGGGGCTGCTGAAGGCACTAGGGCAGATCGACGCCATCATCGCGTTGATCAAGAGATCAAAGACACCGGCCGAGGCCAAGGCAGCGTTGGTGCAGGGTTTCGCGTTCACCGAGGTCCAGGCCCAGGCTATCTTGGACATGAGGCTGCAACGCCTCACCGGCCTGGAACGGGAGAAGATCGCCGAGGAGTTCGACAAGCTGAGCAAGGAGATAGCACGGCTGAGACAGATCCTCGGTGATGAGCGACTCCTGATGGAAGTGATCGTCCGGGAGCTGCAGGTAATCCACGAGGAATTCGGCGACCCCCGCCGGACACAGATCATCGACGATGGGGGCATTGTCGGACTCGAAGACCTGATCCAGGAAGAGGATATGGTAGTCACCATAACGCACACCGGTTACGCCAAGCGGACTCCGACCGGCCTGTATCGCAGCCAGCGCCGCGGGGGGAAGGGAAGGCTCGGCATCACCGTCAAGGACCAGGACTTTGTGGAACACTTCTTCGTCGCCCCCACACACCACTACATCCTCTTCTTTACCGATCGGGGAAAGGTCTATTGGTTGAAGGTTCACCAGATCCCCCAGGCTGCCCCTTCGGCTAAGGGGAAGGCCTTGGTCAACCTTATCAGCCTCTCTCCGCAAGAGCGAATCACGGCCATCCTCCCGGTCAGGGAGTTCACGCCGGGAAAGTGCATCATCGTGGCCACCAAAAAGGGGATGTTAAAGAAGATCGCTTTGCAGGCCTTCAGCAATCCGCGCGCAGATGGTATCATCGCGCTGCGCCTGAAGGAAGGGGATTCCCTGGTGGATGCCAAGCTTACGGAGGAAGGCAGAGAGATCTTTGTGGGGACGCGGATGGGAAAGGCGACCAGGTTCAAGGAGGGGCGCCTTCGGGACATGGGAAGGGCGGCCAGCGGGGTGAGGGGGATCACCCTCGCGGCGCAGGACCGACTGGTTGCCTTGGAGATCGTCCAGGAGGGGGCCGAGCTGCTCAGCGTGACCGAAAAAGGCTATGGTAAGAGGACCCCCCTGTCGGAGTACCGAAGTCAAAACCGGGGGGGCAAGGGGGTCATCAACACCTTGGTCTCCGAGAAGAATGGGCCGGTGGTGGGCATACTCCAGATGGTAGATGAGGATGAGGTGATCTTGATCTCAGACAGGGGGAAGATATTGCGGCTCTCTGTTGGGGATATCCCCCTGAGGGGGAGAAATACCATGGGGGTTAGGCTCATCGACATGGAAACCGGGGAAAAGGTGGTGGGCTTGGCTCGACTCGTAGAAAAGGAGAAAAAGGACTTGACCTAAGAGCGCTTTTCTGATACAGAGGGTATATCGTACATCCCGGCCGGCAAAGGTTAGTCTCCGGCCTCGTGGAATGTATAATGTAAAGAGGATTAACAGAAGACTTTCAAGAATTCTTCCTTTTTCCTATCACAAAAAGATATCCACAAGTTGTGGAATAAATGTTGAAATTCCATCAATTAGAGAGCGCATCCCAGTGCAACAGCCTCGCGCATATATAATTCTGTAACCATGGAAGATTTTTGGCCACAAGTCTTAGAGACAATCAAGGGACAGGTAAATATCAACAGTTTCGAGACGTGGATTAAGCCCATTCACTGTCAATCAATCGATGATAAGAAGCTTATCCTCGAGGTGCCCAATAATTTCTTCCGCGACTGGGTCGCTGAACACTACGTACAGACCATCAAGGGGGTCCTCTTTGAACTCACCGGGAAGGATTACACGGTATCGCTCCTGGTAAAAAAGGTTAAGCCCCCTCACCTCAAGGAAGCTCCGGCGGCAGATGACAGGGGGGGGGATGACGATTTGGCCAGCCGCATGTTCAACCCTCGGTATACTTTCGATAACTTTGTGATCGGGGCTGGAAATCAATTTGCCCATGCCGCATCCCAGGCAGTAGCCGACACCCCGGGGAGGAGATATAACCCCCTCTTCGTCTACGGGGGCGTGGGGTTGGGGAAAACCCATCTCCTCAATGCCGTCGGCCATAGAATAATAAAGACGAGGACGGTCTCCGACCCGACCAAGGTCTGTTACCTCTCTTCTGAAGAATTCACAAACGAACTGGTTAACTCTATACGATTCGAGCGCATGGATGGATTTAGAAAGAAGTTTAGGAGCATAGAGGTGCTCCTGATAGACGACATCCAGTTTATCGCCGGCAAGGAGCGGACACAGATAGAATTCTTCCATACTTTCAACTCCTTATATGAGAATAAAAAGCAGATCGTCCTTACGAGCGATAAGCTTCCCCGCGAGATCCCCGACTTTGAGGAGCGCCTGAAGTCGAGATTTGAATGGGGCCTCATCGCGGATATCCAGCCCCCGGATGTTGAGACTAAGGTAGCCATACTCAAGAAAAAAGCGGAATTAGAGAATATCTATATCCCCAATGAAGTAGCCTTTTTCCTTGCGTCCCACATTAACTCAAACATTCGCATCTTGGAGGGCTGTCTCATCCGACTGGGGGCTTTTGCCTCCCTTACCAAACAACAAGAGATTAACCTAGAGATGGCCAAGGAGGTATTAAAAAATTTTATCAAAGATAAAGAGACGACCATCACAATTGATAGTATACAGAAAGGGGTCTCCTCATATTTTGACCTTAAACCCAAAGACTTGAGATCCCAAAGGCGCCTAAAACAGGTGGTCGTGCCCAGACAAATAGGGATGTATCTCTCCAGAAAGCTGACCCATTCCTCACTTATAGAGATTGGTGAAAAGTTCGGCGGAAAAGATCACTCGACCGTCATCCACTCCATCAAAAAAATAGAAGAAAAGATCAATAACGATCCCTATACAAAGAGCGTCATTGCGGATCTCATGAAAATGATCGCTGAATAGTTTTAAACAGCTATACACCCCCACAGGAGCGATTTATAAACAAGGATAAATCCTTTATTTTCAACAAATTGTAGCTGTTATGAACGTATTCACAGTGCTTATGACTACTATTAACTGTTTTTTAAGGAGAACCATATGAAATTCGTCATAGAAAAAGGACTTTTTCAAACAGGCCTGGGAAAGATTCAGGGAATTGCGGAACGCAGAAGCACCATCCCCATTCTTTCCAACACGGTGATCTCCGGAGAAAAAAACAAGATAAATATCGTGGCAACCGACCTGGAAATAGGGGTGATGGAAATTATAGAAGTGGATAAAGTAGAAAAGGGAGATATTTGCGTTCCCGCACGGAAACTCTATGATATCGTGAAAGAGCTTTCTGAAGAACAAGTGGAAGTACAACGAGGGGAAAACTTCTGGATTTCTATCAAGGCGGGAAAGAGCGTTTTTAATCTTCCGGGAGTAGATCCAAAAGAGTTTCCGACATTTCCATCGATTGAAGGGGCTGCTTATTTTACCATGGGGGCTTCGACTCTTTTGGATATGATAGAAAAGACGGTCTTCGCCGCTTCTTCTGAGGAGTCCAGGTTCAATCTCAATGGAATTTATATGGAGAAAATAAATAAAGATAAAAGAGATTATTTTCGTATGGTGGCAACAGACGGGCACAGGCTCTCCGTGATTGATAAGGAGTTGAGACCGACCCTAGAGAGAGGAATTATTATATCCAGAAGGGGATTAACGGAATTGCGGCGGGCATTGGGGGATGGAGAAACAGAAGTTACAATCTCCCTCAAGGATAATAATTGCATATTCAAAACAGAACAAACGATCGTCGTCATACGCCTCTTGGAGGGAGAGTATCCGGACTACCAGCAGGTTATCCCCAAAGAAAACGACAAGCACATTGTCATAGAGAGGAAGGAATTCATCGGCGCCCTGCGCCGTGCACAGGTAATCGCCAGCGAAAAGGGTGAAGGGGTGAAGTTCTCTATCCGCGGAGGAACAATGGAGATCAGGACAGGGGGGCCCGATGTGGGCAATGTGCAAGAGGAAATGAAGGTTGACTATAACGGGGACCCGCTAGACGTCAGTTTTAATGCGCGCTATCTTTTGGATGTTTTAAATATCATGGATACAGAGAAGATACAGATGGAGTTAAAGGAGGAATTGAATTCCGGGCTTATTAGGCCCGTGAACGGAGAGGATCATCTCTATGTCATAATGCCCATGCGCCTTTAAAAGGCCGGGGATACTCCCTTCTCATATCTCATATCCCTCTTATCTCGCCCAATAAATCGTTGTCAGGAGAGAGCATTGGAAAAACCGACAAAGCCGTTAGTGGAAGAAGGTTATGATGCCAGACATATTAAGGTCTTGGAAGGATTGGCTGCCGTCCGCAAGAGACCTTCCATGTATATCGGCAACACGAGCGTTGAAGGGCTCCATCACCTGGCCGAAGAGTTGGTGGACAACAGCATTGATGAAGCCCTCGTCGGCTACTGCACGAAGATAGACGTAGTGATACATCTCGATAACAGCGTCACGGTTAAGGACAATGGCAGGGGCATACCCATCGATATGCATGAACAAGAAAAAAAACCTGCCGTAGAGGTTGTCTTAACGAAGCTCCATTCCGGGGGGAAGTTCGACAAGAAGAGCTATAAGGTATCCGGGGGCCTCCACGGCGTCGGTCTCTCCGTGGTCAACGCCCTCTCAGAGTATCTGGAGTTGGAGATAAAACGCGGGGGAAGTGTTTATTCACAGCGATATGAGCGGGGCAAGCGAATGATCCCCTTGCAGACAGTGGGCAAAACCAAAAAAACCGGGACGAAGATCACCTTCAAGCCCGACCAGGAGATCTTCGGCGACTTGAAGTTCAGTTATGATCTCCTCTCTCAGCGCCTGCGCGAGCACGCTTTTCTCAATAGGGGGATCACCATAACCATTGAGGACGAAAGGAGCGAAAAGAGCAATCAGTTCTTTTATAAAGGGGGGATCATCTCCTTCGTCGAGTATCTCGATCGTGCCAAGAACTGCATCCATCCCAAACCCATCTACTTCGAGGGAACGAAAAACGATACCTATATAGAAGTCGCCCTCCAGTATAACGACACTTACAAGGAGACCATATTCTGCTTTGCCAACAGCATCAATACCCATGAGGGGGGGACCCACCTGGTGGGGCTCAAATCCGCCCTGACCAGGACCATCAACACGTATGCCGCAAACCACAACCTGCTCAAGGATCTGAAGGAAGGGTTGAGCGGCGACGACGTCCGCGAGGGCCTGGTCGGCGTGATCAGCGTAAGGCTCCCGGACCCTCAGTTTGAGGGACAGACGAAGACCAAGCTCGGCAACAGCGAGGTAAAGGGGTATGTAGAAACCCTGGCCAACGAGAAACTGAGCAATTATTTTGAAGAGCATCCCGCGGTGGCCCGGAAGATATTGGCCAAGGTGATCGATGCCGCGAGGGCCCGGATGGCGGCCCGCAAGGCGCGAGAGCTGGCGAGGAAGAAGGGGGGGATGGATACCACCCTCCTGCCCGGCAAGTTGGCGGACTGTCAGGAGCGCGACCCGGCCCACAGCGAGATCTACATCGTTGAGGGAGATTCGGCAGGCGGCTCGGCCAAGCAGGGGAGGGATCGGAAGTATCAGGCCATCCTCCCGCTCAAGGGGAAGATCCTCAATGTGGAAAAGGCCAGATTTGACAAGATGTTGTCCAATGAAGAGATTAGGACGATCATTACCGCGTTAGGGGTGGGGATTAATAAAGAAGAGGTGGATCTGGCGAAGCTCAGGTATCACCGGATCATCATCATGACCGACGCCGACATCGACGGCTCACACATCAGGACCCTTCTGCTGACCTTCTTCTACCGACAGATGGCCGAGGTAATTGAACGGGGGTATCTCTACATAGCCCAACCCCCGCTCTATCGGGTGCGGTTAGGGAAGGAGGGCAGGTATCTCAAGGACGCGGAGGAGATGGATCGGTTCCTGCTGGAACGGGCCATGGAGCAAGTGGAACTGGAGATGAAGGAAGCGCGGACCCGGTTGGGGGGAAAGAAGCTCCTGGATCTGCTGAACAAGCTCTCCCGGTATGACTACTTTCTGAGGAGGCTTGAACGCAGGGGCTACCCCCGGGAGGTCATCAAGACCCTGGTGCGGCAGGGGATCGCCCGAGCCGAGGATTTCGGCAACAAGGCGCGGCTCAAATCCCTGCGCAAGGCCTTGCAGTCAGCGGCGATGGAGGTCGGAGAGATCTCCGCCGATGAGGAACATAACCTCTTTGAGTTCTCCCTCGAGGTAACGACAAACGGCAGAAAGGTATCGAGAAAAATCGACGGAGAGCTGGTGGAGACCGTCGAATATCGGGGCATCGTAGACCTCTATCAATCCATCGCCGGCTTCGAAACCCCCCCGTTTGTCGTCTACTACAAGGGAGGGCAGCAGGAACTGGGGTCCAAAGGGGATTTGTTGAATTATATCACCACCATCGGCAAGGAAGGGCTCGCCGTGCAGCGATATAAGGGACTTGGGGAGATGAATCCCGAGCAACTCTGGGAGACCACCATGAACCCCGAAAGCCGCAGCCTCCTGCAGGTGCGGGTGGAGGATGCCGTAGTGGCGGATGAGATCTTTACCATCCTCATGGGGGACCAGGTGGAGGAGCGCAGGCGATTTATCGAACAGCATGCCCTCCAGGTGGAGAATCTGGATATTTGATGCCGAAGGTCATAGGCCTGACAGGAGGGATCGCCAGCGGCAAGAGCTTGGTCTCTCAGACCCTGGAGGGCTTGGGGATGGCGGTGATCGATGCGGACGCAATCAGTCACGAGCTCATGGCGAAGGATGAAACAGTCAAGCAGCGGGTGGTGAAGACCTTTGGCACGGAAGTGCTCACCGCGGGTGGAGCAATCGACAGGGGCAAACTCGGCGGAATTGTCTTCCGCGACCCCGTCCGCAGGCAGGCCCTGGAGCGGATCATGCACCCCCGCATCCTTGCCCAGCTGCGGAAGAGGGCTCAAGAGAGCAGCGAGGACGTGGTACTGGAGGTCCCCCTCTTGATCGAGCAAGGGGGGCACGAGCAAGTGGACCTGGTGGTGGTGGTCTACACCACCCCTGAACGCCGGGTCCAGCGCCTCATGGGCAGGGACGGGATCACCAGGGAGGAGGCCATCAGAAGGATAGATGCCCAGCTTCCTCTGGCGGAGAAGGTCTCCTATGCCCACTATGTGATCGACAACTCGGGCACGGTGGAGGAGACCGAGGATCAAGTAACCAGATTTTATAAGCTGATAAGGGGGAAAGAAAGATCATGAATACGGAAATTATCAACTTGAGGGATTTAAAACAGAAGAAGATTGCGGATCTGGCCGCCCTGGCCAAGGCGCTGAACGTGGAGGGGGCCGCCAACATGCGGAGACAGGAGCTGATCTTCAGCATCCTTCAGGCCCAGGCCGAGCAGAACGGGTTCATCTATGGGGAGGGGGTCCTGGAGATCCTGCCGGACGGGTTCGGCTTTCTCCGCTCCCCGGATTACAATTATCTGCCGGGCCCCGATGACATCTATGTTTCACCCTCGCAGATCAGGAGATTCAACCTGCGCACCGGGGATACCATCGCGGGGCATGTCAGGCCCCCCAAGGAGTCGGAGCGCTACTTTGCCCTGCTCAAGGTGGAGACCTTTAACTTCGAAGACCCCGAGGCGGCGAAGGACAAGATCCTCTTCGACAACCTTACCCCCTTCTACCCGCGGGAGAAGATCAAGCTGGAGTACAACTCCGACGACTACTCCACCCGGGTGATGGATCTCCTTACCCCCCTCGGCAAGGGACAGCGCGGCCTCATCGTTGCCCCTCCACGGACGGGCAAGACCATGCTCCTGCAGTCCATCGCCCACAGCATCATGGCCAACCATAAGGAGGTGACCCTGATCGTGCTCCTCATCGATGAACGTCCTGAGGAGGTGACCGATATGGAGCGGTCGGTGGAGGGTGAGGTGATCAGCTCCACCTTTGATGAGCCGCCGCAGCGACACGTGCAGGTTGCCGAGATGGTCATCGAAAAAGCCAAGCGGCTCGTCGAACATCAGGGGGACGTGGTCATCCTCTTGGACAGCATCACCAGGTTGGCGCGCGCCTACAATGCCGTGGTACCCCCCAGCGGCAAGGTACTCTCGGGTGGGATAGACGCCAACGCCCTGCAGCGGCCCAAACGCTTCTTCGGCGCAGCTAGAAACATCGAGGAGGGGGGGAGCCTCACCATCATCGCCACCGCCCTCATTGATACGGGGAGCAGGATGGATGAGGTGATCTTCGAGGAATTCAAAGGAACGGGCAATATGGAGCTTATGTTGGACCGACGCCTGGTGGACCGCCGCATCTTTCCGGCCATCGACATCAACCGATCGGGTACGAGGAAAGAAGAACTCCTGCTCGAACCCAATGACCTGGAGCGTATCTGGCTCCTGCGCAAGGTGCTGACCCCCATGAATACCGTGGACAGCATGGAGTTCCTCATGGATAAATTGCGCAAGACCTCCTCCAACCGGGAATTTTTGGATACCATGAACCAGTAAGGGGGTTGAAAATCGGGCAAAAATATGCTACTGTTAGGACAGAACGATAAGGGAGTAAAGGAATGAAAAAAGGAATTCACCCTGAGATGCACGACATCACCATCACCTGCGCCTGTGGGGCCACCTTTCAGACCAAGTCCACCCGCAAGGCATATTCGGTGGACATCTGTTCCCGCTGCCACCCCTTCTTTACCGGCAAAGCGAAATTGATGGATACGGCGGGAAGGATCGAGAAGTTTACCCGCAAATACAAGAACCTCCAAAAGGGTGAGCAGAAGAAGGGGTAGATTAGCGGACTTCCTCACCGGCCACGGCAGAGGCGATCTGCGTGCAACCGGTGATATTTTTTGCCCTGCACGAGAGGGAGGAGAAGAGGTTTGCTGCTTCCCCTCAAAATGTATCCATCCCCATACTGTTGATCATCCATGAACCCTTTGGCCCTCGGGAAGAGGCCGCCGTGGTCCTGTTATAATTAGGGAGGTACGAGGACGTGAACAATGAGATCATGGTGAGGCTCGAAAAGGCCGAGGCCCGGCATGAAGAGCTGGGACACCTCATGGGCGATCCTCAGGTCGCGGCCAACCGGGGGGAATACCAACGGTACGCAAAAGAGTATGCAGAGCTGGGCAGGGTGGTAGAGCGCTTTCGGCGATATAAGGACCTCCTCAAAGTGATAGAGGGGAGCAAGGCCCTGCTCCAGGAAGCGGATGAGGAGTTGAGAAGGATGGCACGGGAGGAGGTAGCCGCCCTGTCAGAAGAGCAGGAGCGGCTCGAGCAGGAACTAATCCTCACCCTGCTGCCCAAGGACCCCAATGACGAGAAAAACGTCGTCCTGGAGATCCGGGCAGGTACGGGTGGCGATGAGGCCGCCCTCTTTGCCGCTGACCTCTTTCGGATGTACGCCAAGTACGCCGAGACGAACAACTGGCGGGTGGAGATCCTCAGCCAGCATCCCACCGGTGCCGGAGGGTTCAAGGAGATCATCGCCCTCATCGAGGGGAAGGGGGTCTATCGCAGATTAAAATATGAAAGCGGCGTGCATAGAGTGCAACGGGTCCCCATCACCGAGTCTCAGGGGAGGATCCATACCTCGACGGTCACCGTGGCGGTTCTGCCCGAGGCCGAGGAAGTAGAGGTGGAGATAGATCCCAAAGACCTCAAGATAGATGTCTACCGATCCTCGGGTCCCGGAGGGCAGCATGTCAACACCACCGATTCTGCGGTGAGGATCACCCATATCCCTACGGGCATCGTAACGACCTGTCAGGATGAGAAGTCTCAGCACAAGAACAAGGCCAAGGCCCTCAAGGTCCTGCGGGCGCGGTTGCTCGATATACAAAAGCAGCGGCAGCAGGAGGCGATGGCCCAAAAGAGGCGCAGCCAGGTAGGCACGGGTGATCGCAGCGAGCGGATCAGGACCTATAACTTCCCACAGGGGAGGTTTACCGAGCACCGCATCGGCCTCACCCTCTATAAGCTGGAGACGGTTTTGGAGGGGAACCTGGGAGAGATCATCGATTCCCTTGCCTCCCACTATCAGGCCGAGGCCCTGCAGCGCGGCGAAGGCGCAGCGAGTCAGTAATGGCCGAGGAGCGGTGGACGGTGCTGAGGGTCATCCAGTGGACGACCGAACACTTACAGAAAAAGGGCCTCGACAACCCCCGCCTGGAGGCGGAGGTGCTTTTGGCCCATCTCCTGGGGATCGATCGGATGGGGCTCTATCTCAACTATGATAGGCCCCTCAAGGAGGAGGAACGAACGGCCTATCGGGAGATGATCCAGCGGCGCACGGCTGCGGAGCCCATTGCCTATATCGTGGGGTCTAAGGAGTTTTGGTCCATGCAGTTTCAGGTGAGCCCCGAGTGCCTTATACCACGGCCGGAGACCGAGCACCTGGTCGAGGAGGCCGTGCGCATCGGAAAAGGGCTTGAGCCACCCCTCCGTGCCCTGGAGATAGGTCATGGCTGCGGGTCGGTGGCCATTGCCGTGGCCAAGGAGCTGGAAGAGGCCGAGATCGTGGCCACGGACATCTCTCCCGGCGCCTGCTCCCTGGCCCGGGAGAACGCCGAGGCGCACGGGGTAGGGGGGCGGATACGGTTTGTCCTCGGGGACCTCTTTCCCGTCGGGGAAAAACCCTTTGGTCTCATCTGCTCCAATCCCCCCTATATCCCCACTGAAGAGGTGCTCAAGCTGGCCCCGGAGGTGAGGGATTATGAGCCCCTCCCCGCCCTGGACGGCGGGGAGGACGGATTGAGGTTTTTTAGGCGGATCGCTGAGGGCGCTTCGGCATTTCTGGTTGCGGGAGGATGGCTCCTCTTGGAGATGGGGCAGGGGCAGGCCGCGCAGGTCGCGGCAATCCTCCAGGAGCAGGGGTTCATGCATATTGACCTCATCCCGGACTATGCCGGGATCAAGCGGGTGATCAGGGCCCAATGGCTCTGCCGGTGAATAGGAAGAAGATGCAACCATGAAGGGGATCGTCATCGAAGGGGGAGAGCGATTGGTCGGGGAGGTCCGGGTCAGCGGGTCCAAGAACGCGGCCTTGCCGGCCCTGGCCGCAGCCCTGCTGGTGGAGGGGGCCTGCACGTTCACCAACTGCCCCGGCCTGCGCGATGTGGATACCTTTCAGGCCCTGTTGGAGAACCTCGGCGCGCAGCTCCGGTGGAAGGGACCAGGCGAGCTGGAGGTTGACACCTCCGGCATTAAGGGGGTCATTGCCCCCTATGACCTGGTGAAGACCATGCGGGCCTCCATCCTGCTCCTGGGCCCGCTGCTGGCCAGGATGGGCGAGGCCGTGGTCTCGCTCCCCGGCGGTTGTGCCATCGGGGCGCGTCCTGTTGACCTCCACCTCAAGGGGCTGGAGCAACTGGGGGCCCAGATCGAGCTGGAGCACGGCTACATCAAGGCCCGGGCCAAGAGGCTCACCGGGGCGCAGATATACCTGGACATCACCACGGTCACCGGCACGGAGAACCTCATGATGGCAGCTGCCCTTGCCGAGGGGACCACCGTCATCGAGAACGCCGCCTGTGAGCCTGAGGTTAAGGAATTGGCCAACATCCTTACTGCCATGGGGGCCGAGATCGAGGGGGCGGGGACCGCGGTGCTCACCATCCGGGGTGTCGCGCACTTGCGGCCAATCAAATACGCCATCATGCCCGACCGCATCGAGGCCGGCACCCTCATGGTAGCGGCGGGGCTCACCAGGGGGAATGTCCTGATCAAGGGGTGTCGACTGGAACACATGGAGGCCGTGGTGGGGAAGCTGCGGGAGGTGGGGATAGAGATCTCGCCTTTGAAGGAGGGGGAGGTGCGCGTGGTGGGTGACAGCAGGGTAAGGAGCGCCGATGTCAAGACCCTCCCCTATCCGGGATTCCCCACCGACATGCAGGCCCAGTTTATGGCATTGATGACGGTGGCCAACGGGATCAGCGCCATCTCGGAGACCATCTTCGAGAATCGGTTTATGCACGTGAGCGAGCTCAAGAGGATGGCCGCCGATATTCGGGTACAGGGCTCTACCGCCATCGTCAGCGGCGTGCCCCGGTTAAGCGGTGCGCCGGTGATGGCCACTGATCTGCGGGCCAGCGCCTCTCTGGTGTTGGCGGGGCTGGCTGCCGAGGGGCAGACAACAATCGCCAGGGCCTATCACCTGGAGCGGGGATATGATGATTTGGTGGGGAAACTCGGTGCATTGGGGGCCATTGTGAGGGAGGTTGATCTCGATGAGGATTCTGCAGAGCAGTGCAAAGGGGTTTGAGCAGGACCTGACGGCCATCCTTGCCCAGAGGCGGGGGGAGATGGCGGGGGTCGAGGAGGCGGTGCGCAGCATCATCGAAGGGGTGCGTGAGAAGGGCGATGAAGCCCTGATCCGATATACCCGCGAGTTCGATGGGGTTGAGATCTCCTCCGAGGAGATGGAGGTACCCCGGGAGGAGTGGGCGCGGGCCCAAAAGGGCATCGCGCGAGATGCCCTCAGCTCCCTCCAGCGGGCTGCCGAGCAGATCGAGACCTTCCACCGCCACCAGCTCCGTTCGTCCTGGTTTGATAGCGAGCAGGGTATCGTGCGGGGGCAGGTGGTTCGTCCCCTGGCCAGGGCAGGAGTCTATGTCCCCGGGGGGAAGGCGGCCTATCCCTCCTCGCTCTTGATGAACGTCATTCCCGCCAAGGTGGCGGGGGTGGGTGAGGTTGTGGTCATGACCCCGCCCTCGAAAGAGGGGGTGAACCCCTCTATCTTGGCGGCTGCCCAGCTGGTAGGCGTGGATCGGGTGTTGCGGGTTGGCGGGGCCCAGGCCATAGCCGCCCTGGCCTATGGCACGGCGATGGTGCCGCAAACGGATATCATCGTGGGGCCGGGAAACGCCTATGTGACGGCGGCTAAAAGGCTCTTGTACGGGGTCGTCATGGTGGATCTGGTGGCGGGCCCCAGTGAGATCCTGGTGCTTGCCGATGGGTCAACGCCCGCACGTTTTGTTGCCGCCGACCTCCTCTCCCAGGCAGAGCACGATGAGCAGGCCTGGCCGATCCTCGTCACCCCCTCCCAGGGGTTCGCGGAACAGGTAGAAAGGGAGGTGGGGAAACTGCTCAAGACCCTCCCCCGGCAGGAGATCATTGCCCCCTGCCTTGAACGCCATGGGCTCATCATCATCGTCAAGGACGTGAGCGAGGGGATGGGGATAGCCAATCGGATCGCCCCCGAACACCTGGAACTGGCCCTCCAGGACCCCCTGGGGTGGCTGGGGGAGGTGGAGAACGCCGGGGCCGTCTTCCTCGGCACCTATACCCCCGAGGCAGTGGGGGATTATCTGGGGGGGCCCAACCACGTGCTGCCCACGGCGGGTACGGCCAGATTCTTCTCGCCTCTGGGGGTGGAGCACTTCCTGAAGCGGACCAATATCCTCTCCTTCTCCCAGCAGGCCCTTGAGAAGGTGCGGGAGGATGTGGTCCGATTGGCCCGCCTGGAGGGGCTGGAGGCCCATGCCAGGGCCGTGGAGGTGAGGGGAAAGTGTTACGATGTGACATCCCCACAATCAGATCAGAAAAGGAAGGGGAGAGGATGACAGCGATGGCAAGAAAGGCCACGGTTGAGCGAAAGACCAAGGAGACCGCTATCTCCCTCTCCATTTGCCTGGATGGCACGGGGAGTTCGGAGATCTCTACGGGGATCCCCTTTTTCGACCACATGCTCTCCCTCCTGGCCATGCACGGGCTGTTCGATCTTGCCCTGCAGGCTAAGGGGGATCTGGAAGTCGACTTTCACCACACGGTGGAGGATGTCGGGATCGCCTTAGGGCAGGGGATCAAGCAGGCCCTTGGGGATCTCGCGGGGATCAGGCGCTTCGGCGAGGCCCTGGTACCCATGGATGAGGCCTTAAGCCGTGTGGTCCTGGATATCTCGGGCCGTCCCTATCTCGGCTATCGGGTCAAGGCCAGGGGGAAGGTCAAGGACTTCAGCCTCGAGCTGGTGGAATCCTTCTTCAAGGCCGTGACGGACCACGCCGGCATTACCCTGCACATCGACCTCCTGTACGGCACAAACCGCCACCACATCGTGGAGGCGATTTTCAAGGGGTTCGGCAGGGCCCTGGATGCAGCCACTTCGCTGGATGAGCGGAGGTCCGGGATCCCGTCCACCAAGGGCAGACTATAATAAGCCCGCAAGGATTCAAGGGTTTCAGGTAAAAGTCTTTTTATACATGAAGAGATGAGTTATTATCTTTGTTGAGAAAAAGCTCATAGACATAATTGCGGAGGTGCTAATGAATCAGCAGATACAAAGAAGCAGAAACACAATCATCGGGGCCATCCTCGGCCTCTGCATCTTCTTCCTCCCCGCCCTTGGCCATCCCCAGGAGCAAGAGATGCAGTCACAGCCACAGCAGCAGAAGGAAGAGCGGATCGTGCCCCGACAGAAGGTGGCCGTCCTCCCCTTTCTGCTCGTCAAGCCCGAGGCGTCGGGGCAGCGGATGATCAAGGGGTTGTACGGGAGTTTTTTCTTCCGCACCGGAGATCTCCCGGCCAGGGCGGCGTCTGAGGTGACGACCTCCTTCCAACGCCAGCTCAATCGCCTGGGCAGGTGCGAGCTGATTCCTTCTGATCAGGCGCGGGCTGCCGCCGAGGGGATTGATCCTGCTGCCTTCAGAAAGGACCCCTTTGGGGTGGCGGCTCAGATCGGGCGGGAACTCGGCCTCGATGCGGTGGTGATCGGGGGGGTCTACCGTTTTGAGCAGCGCCAGGGGAGCGCCCTCGGCGTCCAGAGCCCTGCCTCAGCGGCCTTTGACGCCCACCTGATCCGGGTCTCGGACAAGAAGGTGCTCTGGAGCGGCAGGTTTGACGAGACCCAGCACTCCTTGAGCGAAAACGTCCTGAAGATCGGCTCCTTTATCAAAGGCGGCGCCCAGTGGGTGACGGTGGAGCGATGGGCTGAGATCGGCGTTGAATCCATGCTGCGCAGCTTCCCGACTCTCAACCGTTAGCATCCCTCCATGCTCGTTATCCCGGCTATAGACCTCAAGGGGGGTCGGTGCGTGCGCCTGCGCCAGGGCAGGATGGAGGAGGAGACCGTCTACTCCGCTGAGCCGGCGCGGGTGGCTGCGCAGTGGAAGGCGGCAGGGGCCGAGTGGATCCACGTGGTCGATCTCGATGGGGCCGTGACCGGGTCGCCGGTGAACACCGAGGCCATCAGGACCATACGAAAGGCGGTGGCAATCCCCCTGCAGCTGGGAGGGGGGATCAGGGGCCTGGAGGCTGTCGAGGGCTGGCTCTCCGCAGGGATCGACCGGGTCGTCCTGGGCACGGTTGCGGCTCAAGATCCCTCCGTGGTCAAAGAGGCGTGCCGGCAATACCCCGGCAGGATTGCCGTGGGCATCGACTCCCGGCAGGGAGAGGTCATGGTGCACGGGTGGCGGGCAGGGACCTCCCGCACGGCAGCTGATCTCGCCAAAGAGATGGAGGGATATGGGGTGACGGTTATCATCCTCACCGACATCATCAGGGATGGGGTGGGCGGCGGCATCAACCTGGCCCAGGCCCAGGAGGTGGCCCAGACGATAAAGACCCCCCTTATCGTATCAGGGGGGGTGGCCAGCCTGGCAGATATCAGGGCGGTGAAGGACCTGGCCCCTTACGGGGTCGTCGGGGTCATCACCGGGCGGGCCCTGTACGAGGGGACCCTGGACCTGGCCGAGGCCATCCAAGCCGCCCGGGAGGGCTAACGCCATGTTGGCCAAGCGGATCATACCGTGTCTCGATGTCAAGGACGGCAGGGTGGTCAAGGGGATCAACTTCGTGAACCTGCGCGATGCAGGAGACCCTGTTGAAAACGCCAAGGCCTACGATCGGCAGGGGGCCGATGAGCTGACCTTCCTCGACATCACCGCCTCGCATGAGCGGCGGCAGATCATCCTCGAGGTGGTGCAACGCACCGCCGAGCAGGTCTTCATGCCCCTCACGGTGGGAGGCGGGGTGCGGACGCTGGAGGATATCCGCAACCTCTTGAAGGCCGGGGCGGATAAGGTGAGTATTAACACCGCGGCGGTGGCAGAGCCGGCGTTTGTTCGGCAGGCAGCCGAGCGGTTCGGCAGCCAGTGCATTGTGGTGGCCATCGACGCCAAGCGAAAGGACGGCGGCTGGGAGGTCTACACCCACGGCGGCAGGCAACCGACAGGGATCGATGCCCTGGCGTGGGCAAAACAGATGGAGGCGTATGGGGCCGGGGAGATCCTTTTAACCAGCATGGACCGGGACGGCACCCGCCTGGGATATGACCTGGAACTCACCCGCGCGGTGGTGGATAGCGTGCGGGTACCGGTGATCGCCTCCGGCGGTGTCGGGACCTTGGAGCACCTCTACGAGGGCCTCACCAGCGGGGGGGCGAGCGCGGCGCTGGCCGCCTCCATCTTTCACTACCGGGAGTATGCCATCAGCGAGGTGAAGGCGTGGCTGATGCAGCGGGGGGTGAGGGTAAGGCCCTAGATGAAGCGGCTCGTTATCCTGCTTGCGACATGGTGGGGTGTGGGGTATGCTCCCGTTGCACCGGGGACAGCCGGGACCATCGCGGCCGTCCCTTTCTTTTTCCTCCTTTCTCTCCTTCCGTTTTATGGTTATCTCGCCTGCGTGCTGGGCATTGGCCTTGTGGCCTGCTGGGTTGCCGGCGAGGCGGAGCGTATTTTTCAAGAGCAAGATAGTCAACGTATCGTCATCGACGAGGCCGTGGGATTTTTGGTTACCATGACTGCCCTGCCACCTGCCTGGCCTTATCTTATCGGGGGGTTCTGCCTGTTCCGCTGCTTTGATATCCTCAAACCGCCGCCCATCCGCCTCATAGAACGAAAGGTAAAAGGGGGTTACGGGGTGGTGCTCGACGATGTGCTCGCCGGCATCTACGCGCATATCGCCCTGCGCATCATTGCCGCCCTGCTTTAGATTGTCTGGAAAAATAAGGTGACCACGTCCTCTTCGCAGCATGCATCCTCATCTCTTCATGAACGAAGGCAGCGGGCCCGGGCCATGGCGCGGGTCTTACAGGGTCTCTTCCCCGGGGTTACCGTGCCCTTGCGCCACCGGAGCAACTGGGAGCTTTTTGTTGCTGTCGTATTGTCTGCCCAGGCAACGGATAAAAAGGTCAATGAGGTGACTGCTCGGCTCTTTCAAAAGTACAAGACCCTGAGCGATTATATGAATGCCGACCCGGCAGAGTTTGCACAGAGTATCAAGGAGATCGGGCTCTATAGGAGCAAGGCGCGGCATATCCTCGCGAGCGCACGAATTATTCAAGAAAACTATGGAGGCGAGCTGCCTTGCACTATGGAGGAGATGATCAAGCTGCCGGGGGTCGGGAGAAAATCGGCCAACGTGATCCTGGGTAAGGCGTACGGCGTTGTCGAAGGGATTGCCGTGGATACGCACGTCCGGCGTTTTGCCATCAGGTTCGATCTCACCGACTCCATTGATCCCCCCCGGATCGAGCAAGACCTTATGGAGCTTCTCCCTAAAAAAGAATGGTTCGGGTTTTCGTATCGTTTGATCATGTACGGCAGGCAGATCTGCCCGGCCCGCAAACACGAGTGCCGAGGGCACCC
>Ga0214473_10000253_pt1 | contig 75827 bp, 72 predicted proteins | sample RVTome_7_FD_203509 | JGI IMG/M metagenome (GOLD analysis project Ga0214473, IMG submission 203509) | Soil microbial communities from uranium-contaminated site in the Upper Colorado River Basin, Wyoming, United States - RVT98D197 | ecosystem: Environmental > Terrestrial > Soil > Contaminated >...
TGTTTTTTGTTCAACACTAATATATTGAATATTAGTGAATTAACAAATTTATCATGCTCCTTTTATTAACTTATTTTACTATTTATCAACCGTTTATATCATCTGCGAAACATTAATAAATAATTAAATAATTATTTTTTCAGCAGATCCCGGATCTCGGTAAGCAGTGTCTCCTCTTTTGTTGGCGGCGGTGGTGCTGCAGGTGCCGGAGGAGCTGTTTGCTCCTTTTTCTTGGTGGCGTTCATAGCTTTGATCATCATAAAAACTACAAATGCAACAATCAGAAAATCAAAGACCACCTGGATAAAATTTCCATAATTCAGTGTGATAGCGGGATTTTCTCCGACAGCAGCTTTCATTACTGCTTTGAGTTCAGTGAAATTTACACCACCGATAAGTAATCCAAGTGGTGGCATTATAACGTCGCTGACCAATGAGGCAATAATTTTACCAAAAGCGACACCTATAATTATACCGACAGCCATGTCGACAACATTGCCTTTCATTGCAAAGGCTTTGAATTCATCAACTAATTTCATAAAGTAAGGTTTGACAGATTAATATTAAAAATTATATGATAATCCAACTCCGATTATTTCTTTGAACTGAACCTTTGATCCCACAGCTTCACCTGGTTCTAATATACCGTTGTCATTTTTATCAAATGCCACCTTGATTTTGTCATCATAAATGAGCTGGGTGTTTATATTGGCCGAGATTAATTTATTTACCTTAAATGCCAGTAAAGTCTCCCAGTTTACAACAATATTTTGTGGTTTTTCAGCATAGTTCGAAAAGAGATCGATCTTTGTTGTAAAGGAAACATTCTTAAGAAATTCGGCTTTAAAATCATTCCTGGTATAAATTACCCTAATGTATCCTCCGATTTCACTGTTTACCTTTTCGCCCGGGTCAACGCCAAATGCTCCGGCATCAGATAGTCCCTGGTCATTGACGATTGTCAGCTTAGCTGTCAACGGAGCAATAAATGCACTTAAATGGGTATTCGGTTTATAGTCCATTCCCAGCGCGAACAGAATATATGCAGGAGAAAAGAGATCGGAAATTTTAGTTGAATCATTGGGGTAATTGTAACCCGGAGCCATTTGAGTCTTGAAATTGAAAAGGGCTGCGTAATAAAAATTTTCAAAGGCTTCCTGTCCATATTTCGATAAAAAATCGAACTTGTCGTCGGTCTTACGGAAGCTGGTATTTTTCCCCTGCTTAAGAAGACCATATCCGATATCAAGCGAATTATCCCATACCGATTTACCTCTCTTATAGTTAGCGAAAGCGCTTAATATCCCATTCACTGCAATTGAATTTTGTCCGCCTGCAGCCCAGTTTGTCAGAGAAGTCTGTGCAAGATTTATTGCCAATACGCCACCTTTTTTCCATCCCTGGGTTGTATCGGCAGTTACTGTTCTCAATGATTTTTCTGCATCTGTTACCTATCCGTTAGCCGCAGCAACATATCCCAGAATAATTAGAAGTGTTAAAATTTTGATTTTCATTTTCATTTTGATTACCTGTTAAAATTTAATTTAAATTAATTTCTATTAAAGTTGTTTATATTCAAAGTTAAACAATGTTTAAAAATATTGACCTCCTCCAAAGCACCTTTCTATTTGATTAGCAGTACAGCATGATAAGAAATCCAATGTTTAATCTTGGTGAATATAACCTAAACACCTAAATTGCGGTTTTGTTCAGATGTATGAAAATAGTGGAACTATGGAGAGGAAAAATGCGTTTACTGCCCATATAATAGAAGGCTATAACTGTAAAGGTGATCATATTGCCTTGGGAGGTGCTATTCTAGACGGGGAAGTTATTTCAGATGCTCAGGTTAAAATACCTTTGAAGACCTTAAACAGGCATGGCCTTATAGCAGGTGCTACCGGGACAGGTAAAACAAAAACGCTTCAGATAATTTCTGAACAGCTTTCTGAAAAGGGGATCCCCGTTCTTCTTATGGATGTAAAAGGGGATCTGAGCGGGATTGCAATGCCGGGTATGGAAAAACCATTTATAACTGAAAGGCATGCAAAAATAAACCTTCCTTTTTCAGTTAAAGGATATCCGGTAGAATTATTGTCACTCTCCCAGCAGGATGGTGTGCGATTACGTGCTACTGTTTCTGAATTCGGTCCTGTTCTGCTTTCGCGCATACTCGATCTGAATGACACTCAGGGAGGTGTTGTATCAGTCATCTTCAAATATTGTGATGATAATCATCTCGCACTTCTCGATCTTAAGGATCTGAAAAAAGTAATACAATATATTAATGGAGTTGGGAAGTCGGAAATCGAAACGGAATATGGAAAAATCTCTACCGCAACAACTGGAATAATATTACGTAAGATCCTGGAACTTGAGCAACAGGGCGCCGATCTGTTTTTCGGGGAACTATCTTTTGATATCAACGACCTGATGAGGATTGATAAAAATGGTAATGGATATATCAGTATCATCCGTCTGACGGATATTCAGGATAAACCGAAACTGTTTTCCACTTTTATGCTTTCACTTCTCGGTGAGGTTTACAGTCAGTTGCCGGAAAAGGGTGATATGGAAAAACCAGAACTTGTCATCTTTATTGATGAGGCTCATCTTATATTTAACCAGGCCAGTAAAGCACTTCTCGACCAGATTGAAAACATAGTTAAACTGATACGTTCAAAAGGGGTAGGAATCTATTTTGTAACCCAGAATCCAACAGATGTTCCAAACGGAGTTTTGTCGCAACTGGGGCTTAAAGTGCAACATGCGCTGAGGGCATTTACAGCAGTAGACAGGAAAGCCATTAAACTAACCGCAGAAAACTATCCTCTTTCAGATTATTATGAAACTGACGAGATAATAACAAGTCTGGGAATAGGTGAAGCCCTGATTACAGCCCTTAATGAAAAAGGAATTCCTACCCCACTCGCAGCCACCATGTTAAGGGCCCCTGTGAGCAGGATGGATGTTCTTTCTCAGGATGAAATTAGTGCGATTAACAAGAATTCAGTACTCGTTCAGAAATACGGCCTTGCCATCGACAGGGAAAGTGCTTACGAAATACTTGGCAGGAAAGTATCAGAAATAGAAAAGGAGAGTGCTGATGCGGCGGCCAGGAAAGAGGTGGAGAAGGGGAGAGAGGGAGAAAGAGAGAGGCAGATGCCACGTACCACTTCGCGTACATCGTATGGGAGAACAGCCAGAGCACCACAGGACCAGATGATTAAGGTCCTTACAAGTGCCACATTTATCAGAGGCGTTTTCGGGATACTTAAGAAAGTTATGAAATAGCAATATGGTAAGAAGTACAAGATGGAGTAGAATTTTGACAGCAATTCTGGCTTGCCTGCTGTTGATTAATTCACAGAAGGCATTTCCGCAGCAAGGTAAACTGCCTCCATTTCAGATTATTCAGTCGAACGGGAAGCTTTTTAGAGCCCAGGAATTACCGGTTGGCAAGCCAATAATAATAATTTATTTTTCACCTGATTGCGAGGAATGTCAGAAATTTACAGAGGCAATCATATCGAGGATCGATGATTTCCTGAAGGCATCAATAGCAATGATTACCTATTTCCCTGTTCAGGATGTTTCAAAATATGTATCAAAGCATAAATTGAATATATACCCCAATATTTATGTTGGCACTGAGGGAAACTCTTTCTTTGTAAGGTATTACTACAATATCCAGAGATTTCCTTTTATCGCGCTGTACAACGAAAAAGGTAATCTGATAAAGATATGGGATAAAGAGGAGAATATTGATGATTTATCAAGCCGTCTCAAAGAACTTTAATTTTTCAGATTCTTATCTTTACAGAAATTTCCAACAATCGAAAGCATACAATGTTAGTTGAGAATTTCTGAAGGATCTCTCCATTAAGACCTGTTTAAATTCTAAAAAAACATGTCCTGAATTTCATTGGGTAAAAACAATCCTATAAAACTTCGATTCAAGAGGGCCAATTTTCAGAGATGGTTTGGATACAGGTTTCCCGGTAACATCAACCTCCCCGGTTCTTAATTCTTCACCTGTAATTCCATTATGAAGGTTTAGAATAGTATCTTCCCCGTTTGTTTCACGCAGATGCACTATACAGGATTTGCCATCGGATGCAGGTTCAGCGCTGACAAGGATTATGTTTGAGGGCCAGCTTGAAAGAAACGAGCCCTCCCAGTTATTATCACCCGTACCTGATCCCGGAAGAATACGTGTCAGCCAGGGAATACGGCATCCCCACCCGAAGCGGGTTGCAAACCCGTTTGAAACATCAGCAGATGTGGTGAGATAGTAGGTCCAGGAATGCCCTCCTCGTTGTTCGGCATTGAAATTTGTAACCCAGTAATTATTCATCGGCCACGAGAAGAGGTTTGTGCTCTGAGGCATTGCTCCGGCTGTGTAGCGCCCGGTATTAATTGCCCCAAACTGCATAAGGGGCATTTCAGCGGAACCTAAAACCATTTGAACAGATGAATTTCGGATTGAAGTGAAATCCTGCACTGTATACCAGTCGTTGGAGGAGCCTTTTATCTGATCTTTCCCGGTTTCAATAACCCCACCCTGCACCTCCGTAAAGTGCTTCCCCTCTTTAATGTCAAAGGGAAATGCTATATAAAAACTTTCCGGAGCTACTATGCTTTTTTTAACGACGGAACAAGCCAGATCGAGTCGTTTTTCAGAGTTGTAAAGCCTTATTTCAAACATGAAACCCTTTGGTTTTTCAAATGTTTCAGATTCCCCGTAAAATCTGATGCTGTTCCATATTTCCCCTTTGCTCATTGAATCGAACCAGACACTATCCAATGAAGATCGCTTGAAATCATCAAGACGTTTACTCTCCATCTGCGACCTGTTTCCTAATTGTTCCAGTATGAATTCTCCCATTTTATAACCGCTCTTCTGATCGATCAGCTCCAGGTTAAGTTCTTTATCAAACCATGAGATAATTGTTCCCTTTGAGGGATCTGTTTCTATTCGGTACCATCTGTTTTCCAGAACCTTCGTGATGGATGAATTTGTAACATTTGTTACATTTTGAGGATCATCAATTGGTCTGATAATATACTTTTTGTAGCCAAATGGAGGAATATCAGTTAGCCAGACAGCCCATTCAGTAACATCGGAGCGATGTAACAGAGGCTGAACCGGCAGACGGTTACCATCATGGTCAAATATTCCGGCTGTCTTACCCCTGGGGACGATTTGATGGTCAATATATACTGTAGTCAATCCTGATCGTTTCCAGTTCAGAGTATTAAAAACAAGCAGGGATGGTTCTTCTTCACGTTTGAATTTGCTTTGCAGTAGACCCATTGCCTCTTCACCAATGGAGGCTGAACGCCGGGTAGCTTCCCATGCATATGACTCTTTTAAAGCGCGCTGCTCCATTGTTGGCTGACTGAGAGGCTCGCGTACACTTTCAGAATAGCCCGTAGTATGTTCAGTGTAAAACAATAAAGCATTGTCAGCAAGATATATACTTTTATCTATCTCATCAGGAAGTTTAACACCGGCTATTGCAGCCATTGACAGGCCTGCCTCATTAGCTATCAGGGCAGAAGAGGCTAAACGGGTTGCCGCTGTTTCACGGGCCGAGGCCCCAAACCCATCGGTCCACCAGTCCGGCCAGGCCCCCCTGATAACCGGAAACTCTGCATTATGCTCTCTTTCCATATCACTGAAAAAAGTTTTGGCAGAGGATGTGGATAGCTTGGGCCATACAAAGAGATCATTCCATTGCTTTATAAGGTCACTGGCTATTGTGGAAGGTGGGGAATTATCAGTGAGGTAGCCGGAATGCTGGATAGCCATTTCATCGAAAGGATATTTTTTTGCATCGAGACTTATCAGATAATTAAGGAGATTATTTTTAAACCTGTCGATATCTCCTGTCTGCATTTCAAGTACCGTATTCCCTGTCATATAATGTTCTGCCCTGAATGTCAGAATCCTTTTACCGGAAGGTGATTCCCACCAGAACATCGTAGGGATATCAAAACAAATGAGGGCACGGTGACCATGTGTACCCATATTCAGGTATTTTATGCCAAGCTGATTAAAGTAGTCATTCAAACACCAGCCAATACCATTAACATCATTCTGCATTGCCAGGGTAACAGGTATTCCTCTCTCTTTTATCCTCCCGAGGGCTGTAAGGGAAGAGGCGAGAATTTTTTCGTCTGGTATCTCATCGAAATTAAAATACATACCGGTAATCTCAATTCTTCCCTCCTTTATTCGCTTGAGCAATCGTTCTACCTGGTCTGGAGGCCTGCACTTAAGGTACTCATCCACAGGCCATGACGCCTCGCATGTCCAGCGAAACTTCGCATTCTCAGGGTAACTGTCTGTGGCATCACAGTAGTCCAGTGCATAGTCAATATACCTCAGGTGTTCCGCAAGAATTTCGGTTTGTGAACGGGTATAGCCGATATCAGTATGCGAATGCTGGATAAATTTTATATTCCATTTTCTCACAGGGTCAAGAGTGACAGTATTCCTCGTGGAGAAATCACCTGCTACAACTTTCAGTTCAATCCTGGTTGGTTTAGTCACCGGTTCCAATCCGAGGTTTACAGTGTTGTAACCGAATTTAAGAACAGAGGTTTCCAGAAGCTTGCCGTCTGCATATATCTTTGCATCAGACTGCCGGCCAAAATAGAAAATGCCGGCCTCTACAAGCTGCAGCTCTTTCGATCCCTTCTTTATAATGGCAGGGAAGGGGTTCAACGTCACACCGGTTTTTACAGCTTTCTTAAATGTCATGTACCATGAAGTGAGATTAGCCTGGCTCCCTGTTACTTTTACCCTTAAGGATTTGCCGGAAGTCAATTGGTTGGCAGGTATTCTCAGGATCATATAGCCATGATTATCACCATGCTGATCTGTCATAATTGAATTGAAACATAAGATAGAGCTATCTTTATTTTTAACTTCCCAGGCCCGACGTCCATCGGTATAAAAAGGGAAATTTTGCCTTCCATCAACAGTCAGATCCATACGTGCAAGGCCGGGACTTGAACCGATAGCAGCAACCCAGATAAAAGTTGCATATTTTTTATTGATTCCTGAAGGAACAGGATCAGTTTCCCATTCAATAAAATCTTTTCCGCTTGTCGCCCTGAGCAATATGCTCTGCCGAAGACCCGGGATACAGGATTGATATTCATAATCTAATCCTGCGACCTTCTTTGCATACCCGTTTATCAGGTAGTCATCATCAGACAAAAACGACTGACTTCTCAATAATGCTGTTGAAATAATTAAAATTCCTAAAACAAAAATCAGTTTTCTCATGTTTATTTTTATTAAGCCACAAAGGCACTAAGGCACAAAGTTACACCAAGGAAATCAAGTCAAAACATAATTCTTTGTGATCCCGATAGCTATCGGGATTGGTGCCTTGGTGTCTTGGTGGCAATTATTATTTAACAAAGGCTTTAATAACCATAGCCTCGGATTCTGATTTATTTATAATCCTGTATCTTTTTGATGCTGCAGGTATCACAAAGGTTTCAGCCTTACTGAATTCCTGTGATATACCATTTTGGATCTCAACAATAATACTTGTTCCTTCAACCAGGCTCAAAACATGACATGTATTTTCTGTCAGAACCTCAACTGAATCCTTAAAATGATACCGGTGGACATCGTACAGATGAGTTTCATGGGTTGGCAGATGGTAGAGTTTCCAGTTCTCACCCTCTTCAATAAGCACAGGTCTGGATATCAGCTTTTCCTTTACATAGCTGCCCTTTCTGTCAAAATAGAGATTATCCATCCCTCTCTTAATATTCAGAGGACGAAGTTGCCCATCGAGATCGGGCCGGAGCCAGTCGTACATTTTAAAAGTGAAGATATAGGGTGTGGAGCTTATCTCAAGTACAAGGTTGTTTTTTCCGGAACCATGTATAGTCCCATAAGGGATCAGAAACAAATCGTGTTTTGAGGAAGGATGTTTCTGAATATACTTATCAATATCGACAGGTATTGACTCACGGAAGCTTGCATTAAGTGAATTATTAAAATCTGAGCTACTTATATCATCCTGAAAACCAAGGTATACAATAGCGTTATCTTTAGTATCAATTATATAATATGTCTCCTCCTGGGTAAACCCCTCCCCAAAATGGGTTTCCATATAATCAGGTCGCGGATGGCACTGGACAGAGAGATTCCCTCCATCGAATGTGTCGAGGAAATCGAAACGGATAGGGAAATCTGCTCCAAACCTCTTGTAGCAATCGCCCAATACAGATTGTCCTTCCTGGAACATAAGGCAATCGAAGGATACTTCAAGCAACCGGCCCGAACTCTCAAAAAGGAGACCATTTTCCGGCGTTATAAGCTCGAACGACCAGGCATAATTGGGAACCTCTTTATTCAGACAATCAATGTTATCCCTGATCCATGTTCCACCCCAGGCGCCGGACTCAAACCATGGCCTTGTCCTGAAAACATTCCGGCTCATGACTCTAAGGGAGCCTCTCAGGAGCTCTCCATTCATCCATAAGGGGGTTTCAGGTCTCTGATTATCAACATAGATGTCAACATGCCTTAGAATGCTTCTTTTATGCATGTTCAGGAGAATCCAGTCGACAAAGTAGAAGCGTTTATACATCTCCTTTGGATCCGCCGGATACAAGCAGGCAAGATTTGTAATGCTACCTGCCCGGGACCTGAATTGTATTTCGTTTTTTGGGATGTCAATGTATACCAGAAGTCCTTCCCATCCTGTAAGTATTGCTCCCGGGCCGATTACTATGTTAATATCGGCTGAAAGATCAGGAGAAAGATTTCTTAACCGGGAAATATCAAAAAAATCTTCAAGATTAAGAGTTGTTCTCATTCCGAATAAAGGATCATCTCCTCCCAGGAAAGGGGCAACAATTTTTTCTATAAGATCATGGTGTTTGTAATAATCAGTCGTGTCAAACCATGAGGTTCTGACCCCTTTATTCCTTAAACATTCATCCAGCTTCTCCCGGAATAAGTCATAGAAGACACCTATATAGCCATCAATTATTATCAGCCTGTGTTTAATAATAGCATCAGCAAGAGACTGAAATCCCGAACAGATCAGTCCATCTTCAAGTTTAAATGAAGGATAGATATCATAACTACCTTCCTGTGCTAACAGTTTTTTCTCAGGAAGAAGATACTGATTGGATTTTCTCCACGCTATATTCACATGCAGATATTTTAATATGCTTATTAACCACGAAGTTTCACGGAGTAATTCACGGAGTTTTATTATTAAATTCAACAGTGCAACTCTGTGCAAACTCCGTGTTACACAGTGGTAAAAAAAGAGTTTGTATTATAAAAAAATCATTTTCTAATTACAGCAACAAAGCCCCTGTTTTTAGCCATGTTGACTTTCATTTCATAATTTCTGATTCAAAGTCTGTCGGGTTCACCCAACCGGCATCTTTAGGTGTAAGTTCACCGCGCATGAACCTGTTGTAAAAATCCTTCCCCTTTTCCTGGGCATAGGGATAAAGATCAAACAGATCTCCATTACCAAGAATTCTTGGATCAGACTGTTCCTTAAGTTCAGTTTCAAGCTGTTGGCTGAGTTTTAGTTTCAAAGAATTCAATTCTTTGTCTCCCGACAGGTTATTTATACATTCCGGGTCGATAACAATGTTATACAACTCTTCACCGATCCGCATTCCGAAACTCAGATCCCAGAATCCGGTATCCATTCCATTCCGGTGCATATTAAGAATAACAGTTTTTGTTGGACTCCCGTCACAGTTCAGGTATCCCGTTTCAGGATTTCCCGAAGGCCAACGGTCAGTTTTAAAATTTCTGATATACAGGTAGCCATCCTTGATGATCCCTCTGATCGGATACCCCACATCATCAGGCCGACCAACATCGTGACGTTCTTTTCCGATCAGAACATGATCTCTGGCCTCATCAACGATCCCGCTTTTTTTCGATGAGAATAGATAAGTAATGCTTCTCCCCTGGATTTGTTGCATACCACTCTCCGATTGTTTTATTCCTGCAGTTTCAAGAATAGTAGGGGCAATGTCGATAAAATTGACAAAATCATCTATAATCCGTCCAGGATTTTTAATTCCCTTACCCCACATTATTGTCATCGGCAGGTGGTTTGAATACTCATAGGACTGACCTTTAATTCGGGGGAAGGGCATCCCGTTATCGGCAGTAACGATTACAATCGTATTTTCCAGCTCACCTCTCACTTCAAGAATATCCAGCATCCTGACCAGGTGGCTATCGAAGTACTCTATCTCAAAAGCATAATCAAGAATATCATTACGAACGGTGTCATTATCGGGCCAGAATTTAAAAACATTCGTAATATCCGAAAGTCGTTTCCCCCCTTTATTCATGCCCGATTCATATTCATAACCACGGTGGGGTTCGTATGAACCGTACCAGAAACAGAAAGGCTTTCCTGGAATCCGGGCCTCGAGAAAATCTTCAAAATTGGCAGCATAATCTGAGTTAGCTATACCTGATGCGGGTGGAATAGCTTTCCTTAAATTGAAAGCTTTACCTGTAAGTTCCCTGGGCTTACCGGTACTATCAACAGCCACCCCGGGAGCCCACCCTTTTGAGGTATATCCGACATTATATCCATGGTTATTAAGAGATTCCATGAATGAAGTAAATTTCTGCGGGAAGAATGGTATATGGTTTGCTGCCTCTTCAAGCTGCCAGCTGTTCCTGCCGGTGAGGAAGCAGGCCCGTGAAGGAGAGGATTTCGCATTAGGTGTATAGACATTATTGAAAAGGATTCCATCCCTTGCAACCCTGTCGAAGCCTGGAGTTTTTACAAAAGAAGAGCCATACGCACCCATATGAGGAAAGGAGATATCATCCCCCATTGCAATAAGAATATTAGGATGTTCCTCAGAGGATTTCTCTTTTGAAGCAGTGTTACACCCAGCTATTATACAGGGGGTTGCAATAATAATGCTCTTTAGGAAAGTGTTTTTCATAGTGGCCGCAATTCTTTTCATGGTTAATGTGTTATCTCTCCGATATCTCTGAATATTGCTGTAGCAGAATCGTTTACATTATGAGAAGTAACTGCAAGGCCAAGATATACCTTCTCAGGAAGTTCCAGTGAAAAGGTGGTGTATACCTTCCATGTTTTCCCATCCTTACTCCAATATACTGTGAAATCATTCCCTGCACGTTGCAGCCTGATCCATGTATCTGGAAACATTACCGGAAATTCAGGCATACCTTCAGAACTTCCTGGATAAATGGCTTTCATCTCTTCACCCTTCTTCATCCGATATTGAAATTCAAAACCGCCATTATTTTTATTCCTTGGATTATTATTAGGGAATACCTGGAAATAAATATGCCTGCAGTTTACAGTCAGATCCTCCCTTGCCATCAGACCCGCTTTTGTATAGAGATGGGGTGCTGTCAGACTTTCAATTCGGGATACCAGGTCAAAATCGCCCATTCGTTCAATATAAAAAAAATTGAATTCATCCTTAACGCCCCATATATCAGCACCACCGGCAGTTATATCAAAACCACCATCTGAAACAGTAACAGTCCCGGCAATTACAGGATTTCCGATATCGGTATGATTAAAGCTTTTTACGGGAACCGGTTTAGCTTTCAGATTATTCTGTGCATTGGAAACAGAAACAAAAAGAAACATGGTAATCAAAATGTAAAGATTTTTTTTCATAACAGAGATTTTAATTTACATTTTATAAGGGAGAAATAACAATGAACAGTTATGGGCTAAAGCCCTGTTAATAAGACAGTTTACTAACCCCGGGCTTAAGCCCGGGGTTAGTGAAAACGGGACTAATCCGGACTTTAGTCCGGAATTGGATTTTCCAACTAAAACATCAATCGATTTTATCATGTAAGAATCTTATCTTACTATTATTGCTTGGTTTTACACTCTTTGAAACTTAAAAATAGAGTTTATTTTTGATCTTTACTCCTGGCTTTCCTGACAATTTCGGAAATGAAATCAGATTTACTATTGGTATATCCTTCCCGGTCATTTCTAAATTCAGAGGCCAGTCTTTTTTTTAACAGGTAATATTTCTGAGCTGTACCGGGATTCTGAATAAGATAATCTCTGAAGATTATTTCATCCCAGTCCCCTTTGTACCGTATGTGAATATGAAATGATTGTCCGATATAACCTTTTGAAGAATAGCCCTTTGCGAACATCATATGAGGTGGTGGATTATCAGGCCTGGGAATAAAATGATAATCCAGATTCTTTAATTGCAAAACAATTTTATCAATATTAATAGTCTCTTTTATTTCAAGAAGAATGTCCATTGTGGGTTTTGAATTTAATCCGGGGACAGCAGTGCTTCCAATGTGTTCAATTCTGAAAATATTTCCTGGTCCGACAGAATTTTTGATTTTCTCTTTTTCCAGCAGAAACAAATTCTTCCATTCAGGATTATAATCAGCGATTTCTATCGGGAATAGCTTTCCTAATTCTTCAGTTGACAGTTTATCAAGATCATGAGTCATAGGTAATCATTCGAAACAAATGTGTTTTTAATTTCGTATAATTATAGATATACTATCCCTGACCAGGCAACAGGTCAGGAATTATTTCCGATCCTTATCTTCTTCAATAAAATATAGTTTATTATCGTCAACAAGGTAAAACAAAGGTGCGATTGTAACTTTTGGATACTTCAATCGAAGACGCTTTGTCTCACTAAGGATGAAATCTGTCTCGTTTCCGATTTCAAACATCGGAGCAAAATGCATAAAATGTTCTTCTGCGCTCTCCTTATCCCATCCGGCGGTTTCAACCAATCCATTTATAAACTCTTCTTTTCGTGAAACCAGATTTACCATTCCGCAATTGTTATGCCCTATAAGAGCAATATGGCTTAACTGACCAACAGCTATAGCATAAGAGACTTTGAATTCACTGTACCTCAGGTTGGCACCTCCGGCCCGGATAATAAAGGCAAAATTATCAGGCATATGGAGGTGTTTGCGGTTGTCCATACACATACCTACAAGCAGGTGTGCCTTATCGAATACTTCATACTGACGGTCAAGGTTATGATATTCAAGCAGCAGACCTATAGGCGTTTGTCTGTATTCTGGAAGTATATCATCTTCGGTGGATACCGGGATCAGTTTTTTCATTCTATCAAATTAATGTCCGGTGTTTTTTCCAAAAATACCATAACCCTTTAAAATGATGCCATAAAAGTTTAATTTTATTTAATCTGTAAGATTGTTTTTGATAAGCATGAATAACTCTAACTGAAGGTAAGCAAACCACATCATAACTATGTTCTTTCAGACGTAAGCAGTAATCCGCATCTTCCGGACCATAGAATATCTGCTCGTCTAACAGGCCGACAGAAGATATTGAATCTCGTCTTATTAACTGGCAGGCGCCAAGTAGATATCCCGGGTGAAAAGGTTTTCCGGTATCGATAAATTCTTTATAATAATTATCAGGTGGCTTACCGAATATTTTTTCTAAAACCCGTCTGATCTTCACTCTGACTGAAGGCAGTTCAAGGGCATTATACTGTATCGAACCATCAGGATTAACCAGTTGAGGCCCCACCATTCCACATCGGGGATGTTCGTCGAGAAATCTGCACATTGCATTAATAGTATTTTCCAGAACCTCGGTATCGTCATCCAGTAGTAACACATATTCACCTGTTGAGGACTCTATTCCCTGGTTACGTGCCCTGGCAACTCCAAGGTTTTTCTTATTTTGAATGATAATTGCCTGTGGTAACAGTACCCTGACCAGTTGTTGCGAACCATCATTTGATCCGTTGTCAACAACAATCCATTCTTTTGAATATATGCCAATAGTTGAAATGAGCGATTTTATACAGGGTTCAATCCACTTTTTCGAGTTGCAGGTAAGTATAATAATGCTGAGCTTCATTATCCAAACATTTTGATCTTAAACGCTTTGAGAGCACTGAATAAATCGCCAAATGATCGGAATTGCATCAGGTGGCGGAATACTATTGTCGGCCGCAGGAAGAAGCTGATATTAGACCTGAAAAGGATTCGTTCCATCTCGCTGGCGGTGATGTGAGGGTATTCGAGTATCGACTCGCGCTGAACATCTGTAGGGCTGTATTCACCAACTTTGATCCATCTGTTTTGCATGGCCAGTTCATAAAACTCTGTGCCTGGGAAAGGGGACACAATGTTGAACATAACCTGGCTTACCTTCAGTTTCTTTGCTTTGCGGATTGAATCACGGATTGTCTCTTTGGTTTCCAGCGGACTGGAACCTATCAGTATGTTCAGTTTGACAGGGATCTTGCAATTGTTAAGAAGATTAATGCCGTTAATGATTTTTTCCTCAGTCATCCCTTTCCTTATGAATTTAAGAATATCGTTATTGAACGATTCTACACCCAGATCGATATAGTCGCATTTTGAACCGGCAAGAATTTCAGCTACCTCCGGTGTTATTGCATCGGCACGAGCCTGGCAACCCCAGTGAAATCCATATTCTTTGATTGAATCAACAATCCCCTGTAATCGTTTTGCATCCCAGATGAAATTATCGTCGAGGAAAGCGATCGATCGATAACCTGCCTTAGAAAGCATGTTTAATTCTTTATCAATATTTTCAACAGACCGTGTACTAACTGGGGGTTTTGTTCCATCCACGGATCTCGACTCAAGCTCCCTGGCAAATGTTAGTGAACTTGGAGCACAATAAATACACTTGTACGGACAGTTGCGTGAGGTAACAACTGAAGTGCTGGGTGAATGTTTTAGTTTTGGATTCCTGTATATCACTCCTCGTGTTAAATGGCGGGCAGGAAACGGCAAGGAATCCAGATCTTTAATCAGATCTTCGGAAGGTGTCCTGATAATTTTACCCTCATCATTTAAAAAACAGATGCCTTTAATATTTATAAAAGGCTGGTTGTGTTCAACAGCATATAAGAGGTTGGCAGCTGGTATTTCCGGTTCCCCACGGGCGATCAATACATGACTATCAGTCAGTAATTTTTCCGGGAAATAAGTTGGAGCAGGACCCATGAAGAGTATCCACGTTTGTGGATGATATTTGCGGATAATATTAATGGCTTTGCGATCTGTTTCAATTGAAAGATTTACACTCCAGATACAGTAGATATCTGTTTGATGCGATTGAATGAATAAAACAAATTCCTTTTCACTTTTCCCTTGCAGTACGAAATCGTGATATTCAACCTGATGATCAAGATTTTCGAACAGGGCAGCAACAGTGAGTTCATAAATATTGGGTATGGGATACACTATCCGCGTACAACCCGCAGAGCGTTCGACAGGTTTTTTACCATCGAGCGAAGGTGGTATTATGAAGCTTATCCTCATTATGGAATTAGTGGTTGGGTGGCTGGGTATGTTTTAATCAATTAAAGCAAGTCCCAATTATTCTCATGTTTTAGGAAGATCAAGCTTTTCGTTTAATATCTCAAGTTCAACTCTGGCAGCATCAAGTGTTTTAGTTTTCATGACCGGCATAATCTGTTTATTTTTAGAATCATAAAGGATAATTCTAAAGTCAGAGAAGGATAAAGAAAGAGGTATATTGCTCCTGCTGTAAGCATTCCAGCCTTTGTTGGATCTTTTTATACCGAGTTTCATCCCAGATTCAATATTTATCCAGGGACCTGTTTTGAAGATCCCGAAAAAATTATTGGAATATTTAATTTTCCTGTTGTCCCAGTCAATTATAGTGCTCGTTGATGTAAGACCCACAAAGGTTCCGATCAGTATTACAAATATTCCGGACAATGAGAAATATAGCATTACTATTCCCCCTAAGGTCATGAACAATCCGGTTGAAGTTCCAAAAGGTCCGAATGTCCTATCGAGTTTGTTTGTAGTTTTCATAATTTCTAGCAATCTCAATATCGTTCCTTACTTCCGGTGTAAGATCAGCCCACGAGAACCTTAAGAGGGGCCTGCTATTACCGCCATTGTTGAACCGGTCGCCCAGGTGGAGCAGGGGGATATCATTGATATACTCTTTGTTCAGGTCAACTACTTTATTCCAATGATTTAAAGCTAGTTCAAGGTGTTGAATGCTCTCCTTTTGCTTCTCTTTTGCTCCTTCGATCCGGTAAAATTGTAAAGCTGTTCCCCCTCTTAGTTTTTCACTGAAGTATAATCCAAGATAAGACCAGGTCTTAATATCTGAAATTTCATGTTTTAAGGTTTGATTACCGGTTTCTATTTTATTAACTATTGACAAGGCGCTATTTGCGTCCTTTTCAAGGTCATCGGCTAATTGCAGCGGAGTGATCTTATCCTCCCCTTTATAATTTCCCGACACATAGTCTTTTATTGAGACCAATGAAGTGTCCAGGGTAACAGTATTGTTGATTTCATCGACAGAAATAAAAGGGGATACAGCATCATAAAAGCATCTCATTCCCGACCGGGCCCCTGCAAGAAATCCTTCGGAATACAGGGTAAAATCCCAGGAAGCTGCATAGAATGAGGCCAGTTTAAGAGGCATTTTATCAGCAAGTTTATGGGCTTCCAGCAGCTTGTCTCCATAATCGATGCCAAATTTGTGATTGAAGGTATTTATGAAAACGTCATCTTTGGTATCAGGATCGTATAGCAGTCTGCCCCAGACCTGGTAGAATAGCCATTGCTTCTCGAATCCATACTTCCAGATCAGATGGGGTCCCGGTTTGGTAATATATTCCTTAGCCGGGATGTATGTTTCTGATCCTATCTGGAAACCTCCTATGTAATCCTGGTTGTTAACTTTTAAAACCTCTCTGACGAAATCAGGCTGACCCCACCGAAGGATAAAAAAATCTTCATTCCTCATAGTAAAAACCATCCTGTAATTCTTTGGGGGTGGATCCCATAAAGAAGTAGAGGTCGATCCTCCATGGATATACATTAGCTTTGGTGTAGCATGTGCATGCGACCAGTTAAATTTTACAGGCACCCACACATTCCCAAGTCTGTGGCCATTATCTTCAACTGCTTTCCTTGTCAGTTCAGGTGCAGGATGTGTGTGTGCCCGCATGATGAATTCAATTTTATGGTCAGCACTATCCATGGCATCAAAATAGGTATCGGTAATCCAGTCCTGCCACACCTGTTCCTCAACCCCCTCCATCCTTTCGTTCTGACTGACACCAAACCCTGTGAGTTCAGGATATTCATTTATTAGTTGGGTAACACACTCGCGATTATACTTCTGAACAATCTCAGAATAATCACCTTTCCCGAAGTACTCCTTTCCCTCCATCTCTGGGAGACAATAGCCGGCAACGCCATATTTTTCTGCAAAGGAGGGCGAGACAAAAATATTCCAGTTAATAATATATGTTTTTATTCCCCTCTCCTGTGCCATTTTGAATAATCCATGCCAGAAATCCTGCCACAATTTTAACTCTTCATCGGAAAAAGGAGAGGCATCAGGGAAATTTTTCGGACGTATCATATAGGGAAAAGGATGCAGATTCCATAAGGTTAAAGCATTGAAGCGGTTCTCTGCCATCATATCCAGGAAGCTTTTCCAGAACTCTAGATCCCTCACTGTTTCATAATGCAGCTGAAGACTTTCATGCACCCTGTATGAGTTCCAGGGCAGGTTAAATTTGATCGCCCTGAAAGGTAACTTCGGGTTGATACTTTTTTCTTCAATGGTTTTTAAGGTTTTCCCCATCTGCAACTGTTCTGCTATATCCAGAATACTATACATTGAACCGGCCGGGTCAGAAGATATAACAGCAACTTTTTTCCCTGATAGTTTTTTAATAGAATAGCCTTCAGGGCCAATCGCTTTATACTCTGAAATAAGATCGTATGCTTTACTCAGCTCTTCAGAGGAGACTATTAATAAATCAGCTTCTTCAAGAGCAGTCACAGACTCAGTAGAAAGAACTTCATTAAGTTTTCCAATACCAAAACTCTGTTGTGGAATATCAGTCTGCCAGTACACCTTAAGAATTTCGGGTGATTGTTTTGTGCTGCAACTAATCAGAAAGATCAGAATCAGAGGACGAAATAACAGCCAGGCTTTGTAATAAAAAGATCTTATCATAAGACCATGAATTATGACTTTTTATAAAACAATTTTCCAGTCAATAGAAGGGCTGCAAAGACGAAAACGGCGAAAAGAAGGCTGCTTACAGCAAGCTGCATCCCTCCGGAGATAACATGTCCGCTGGTGCATCCTCCTGCTATTCTTGCTCCGAAGATTATAAGAAAACCTCCAATAAATGACCAGACAACCCTTTTAATTTTGGATTTCCCCTTATATTTTTCCCATTGGCTATGAATCAAGGTGATTTTGAAATCTTTCTTAATGAGTGAAATTATAAGTCCTGCTAGAAATGCTCCTGACAGGAATATTACTTCCCAGTTGCCCGATTTTTGAATTTTCAAAAAGTAATCATTATTTGTTGCCCCTGCGAGTAAATCGGCAAGATATGGATAGGTGCCCGAGGCGCCAATAAGTCTGTTGAATTTTGCAAATACTACCCCGTTTAGAACTGCCAGTAGAATCCCTGTGTATAACCATTTAAAATTTTTAGTTTTTTCCATTTTATGCAGCCAGAATGATGCCGCAATAAATACGCCACCGATTATAAACAGAAGAATAAAAAAGAGAAAATTGGTTCCGGTTAATGAGTTTAACGAAACAGCACCAAGGTCAGGACCTGTGATGCTTCCCATAAAAGGCGCCAAAACAGTATAAACCAATCCGGCAGCCAATCCTCCAAAGATCCCGACCAATGCATCCATAGAGCCTTCTCCCAGCGATATTGCCAGTGTGCCGGGACAATATCCAAGTATTGCCATTCCTGTCCCAAATATCAATCCTCCGGCAATAATTCCCCCCACAATTAATGGTTTGACATGATAGGAAGCTAAACCAGTTGCTATTTCTATATTCAGCAATATTGCTCCAAGCCCTATTGCCACTGCAATAGCTTTGGCCACTGCAAAATTTTCAAGAGTAGCCATTCCGCTTATCACATTGTATTTATTTAACGAAGCATATTGCAATGCAGCACCAAATATAAATCCAAATGTTAAAATCATTAATGTCATGTCAGTGGTATCCTGGTTATTATTACTGTTTATCTATTTTGAACATATCCGGTAAAACTACTGAAATGGTATTAGAATAATCCCTAATTTCCAGTAATTTTGACAGCAAGTTCTCAATCCGGAATATCTGGATCAATTTTAATGATACTTTGTGATAAAAATAGACCCAATCTGCCTGTCGACGGATTGGGCCATACTATTTGATTGGTAGAAAGATTATTACTCATACTTCAAGGATTCTACCGGATTTCTGGAAGCTGCCCTGAGGGATTGGTAACCTACAGATAAAAATGCAATTACTACTGCAATAAGCCCTCCAACAATAAAACTGACAACTCCTATGTTTGTTTTATATGCAAAATTCTTCAACCACAAATTAATAATAAAATAGGAAAGAGGAATGGCAATAATAAATGATATAGCAATAAGGTTCAGGTATTCCTCCGATATTAGCTTCACTATTCCATTTGAAGATGCTCCCATAGCTTTCCGTACACCTATTTCCTTGGATCGTTGTTCGGATGTGAAGGTGGCAAGACCGAGTAATCCCAATGAAGCTATTACTATTGCCAACAAGGTAAATACAAAAAAGATCTTGCTGAGTTGCTGGTCTTTTTTAAACTTTGCGTTAAAATCATCCGTAACGAAAGAGTAGTCAAATGAGCCTTTATTTGGGAATGATTTCCATACAGATTGAATCATATTTATCTTTCTGCTGACATCACCAGGTGTTAATCTTACAAGGAGATTGTTACCTTCAGTTCCAGGGAATATAACAAGAGATGTCACCTCTTCCTCCAATGACTGGTAATTATAATCTTTTACAACTCCAATAACTTCCCGTTTATCTTCATCATTTTCTTTCCAGAATGTCTGTATTTTCTGACCAACCGGATTTTCCCAGCCAAACAGGCGGGCAGCAGCCTCATTTATTACAACAGCTCTTGAATCAGAGGTAAATTCTTTCGAGAAAAACCTACCCTCAACCATTGATAATTTAAGAGTTTCAAGCAGATCTTCATCAACAATGCAATAGTTGCAGCCTCGTTCCTTATGGTCTTCTCCTACCGGCCGGAATAGATCAGAATAATCGACATCAGGAGGAACAAGATTGCATATGCTGACGTTTAATACCTCAGGCATTTTTAATATTTCATCTTTAAAAGCTTTTTTATCCGAACCTAATGATTCAGCATTTTTAATCACTAATACATTATTACTGTCAAATCCCATATCCTTATTTTGCAGATAACGTAACTGTTTAAAGATTAACAGGGTACAAATAATTAGTCCGATAGACATCGTAAACTGAAAAATCACCAGAATACGCCTGATTCCTTTGCTTTTCATACCGGCTTTTATCCTGCCCCTCAACACTTCAACAGGTTTGAATGAGGTGAGATAAAATGCCGGATAGCTGCCCGCCAGTACACCTACAATAATGACCAGTAAGACTATTGCAGTAATATAATAAATATCATATAGTGCATTAATATTAAGTACTTTACCGGAGAGAACATTGAATTGCGGGAGGATAAGTATTAAAACCGCCTGAGCAAGTATTAAAGCGATGATTGTGTATAATACTGACTCGATCAGAAACTGGGTGCGGAGGCTGCCGGATGATCCTCCAAGAGATTTTCTTACACCAACCTCTTTTGCCCTCCCTGAAAACCTTGCTGTTGAAAGGTTCATAAAATTAATGCAGGCAATCACAATTATGAATATTACAATACAAATAAGCAAATAGATTGTGTTCATATTCCCCCCAGGTTCCAGGTGAAGATCAACTTCCGGAGAAAGATGAATATCAAGCAATGGCTGAAGATAGAAACCATACGCCCCTCCCTTTTCTAAAAATTCTTCAAATGAAATTCCTAAATATTGCTGAGCCTGTGGGCCAATATATTTTTTAACCAGTTCAGGGATTTTTGATTCAACATATTTCCAGTCCTCATTCTCATGAAGTTTAATATAGGTCAGTAAGGAATTGCTTACCCACATTGAATTCCGGCTGTAATCCCACGATTCCATTGACAGGACCATGCTGAAGTGAAAATGAGAATTAGCAGGAGGATCTTTCATAATACCTGTGACCATGCAGGTCCATTTTTCTATGCCAAATTCCAGTTTCTGGCCAATAACTCGGCTATCGCCTGCGCCGGTATATCCGAATATCTTCTTTGCCGCTGTCTCTGTTAATACAATACTGTAAGGTTTGGCAAGGACTGTTTCAGGATCGCCCTGGATAAGATTAAAACTAAAGAAATCGAAAAAGTTAGAATCCGCAACCAGTACTGTTTTTTCAGTATATGAATCTTCAAGATTTACGATTGAGATATCATTCCATGTTGCAATCCTGCAAGCTTTCTCTATTTCAGGGATCTCTTTCCTGAATCCGGCAGCAACCGGTGCAGAAGAATAAGCTGAATTAAATTCCTGTCCCGACATTCGGCCCATCAGATTAACCCTGTAAATCAGATCGGCGTCTTTATGAAACTTATCATAGCTGAATTCATCTACGACATACAGAACAATCAATAAACTCGTAATTATGCCAATTGTAAGTCCTGTAATATTAATGAAGGCATAGAACTTTTGTTTTTGAATATTTCGTATTGCAATTTTAATATAGGTTAAAAACATTAGATAATAGGTTTAATTAGCTTTAATTTATTAAATATTTCATCCTTTTTTAAAGACGAAAATTTTAATAATTCGATGCATAACAAGTTTCTTAAAGCTTAAACCTCCATCCAAGTCGGAGTTCAATAAACGTCACGAACCAGGAATTGAAACCGATCATTTCATTAAGACTCAGAGATGCATTTATACCTTTATCGGTAATGTAATTGACCCCCCCGGGGATTTGAATAAAGCCATCTCCATAATTTGAACCGGCTAATAATCCGGTAAAGGGGGTTAGTTTTCTTTCGGATGTTTTTGAATTAATATGGATTCTGCTCCCGGCAGAGAAATACATGCCCGTTGTTCTTATGTCAGATGTTCCGGCAGTTATTTCAAGATCAATCTGAGGAATAACAAAATAATCTAATGTAGTTGAAAAAAAGCCACTCCTTCCAATGGGGGCAAAGGCCCCTCCTGCACTTATGGTAAAAGGTTTGCTTTTCCTTGGATTCTGATAACCCATCTTATCAATGACACCGTTTTTATACTCTATTCTGGTAATCTTGTTTAGTTTAATCCATAAAATGGGACCATCTTCATAGTCGGCCATTTTATACCTGATCATTTTATAATTTTTTTCAATAATACGAACATCAAGCTGCTGATCGTCTTTCAGAATAATCCTGTCCTGTCCTGCACAATATTGAAAGACAAAAAAGAGAAACAGAATAGTCAGTACGGTTTTCATTTTATTTTCAATGTATTTTGACCCATAAAGATAAGGAGTCTTTGGTTTTAAAAGTTGTAAGGTGCTAAATAATGTTTTTACTGGCTTCAATATATCATTTAACAATCCTGATAAATTGAACCATTCCTAGTGTTATGTAAACCCAATTTTGACAGAATATAAAAAGTTGGCAATAGGCAAAAGGCAGTGGGCAAAAGACAAAAGATAAATGCCAACTGCCATTTGCCAACTGCAAACTAGCAGTTAGTGACATAATAAGTTTAATTTGACACCAGGTATCCGGTTAATGAGTAATAAATACCTTTGCAAAAGATGAATAATTTCGATGTTATAGTAGTTGGAGCCGGGCCTGCAGGATTGTTAGCAGCCGGTAGGGCAGCAGAAATGGGCGCTAAAGTACTGTTGCTGGAGAAGATGGCCAGGGAGGGCCGGAAGCTGCTGATTACAGGTAAAGGACGCTGTAATATCACGAACGATGCCCCGATAAGTGAATTTGTTGATCACATTTACCCCGACGGGCGCTTCCTGAAAAGTGCTTTTTCACAATTCTTCTCCCCGGATATCATTGAACTGCTTCAAAAAAACGGAGTTGAAGTAATACTGGAACGGGGAGGGCGCTATTTCCCTGCCAGCAGCAAATCGGCTGATGTCTTAAAGGCTTTACTAACGTGGGTTAAGAAGATGAAGGTGGATACACGATGTGGTCATCGGGTTGAGAGATTATTAATTGAGAACAATGTCATTAAGGGGATCCAGGCAAACGGACAAAAATTCATGGCGGGTAGTGTCATCATGGCAACTGGCGGGATGTCTTATCCTGCAACAGGATCAAACGGGGAAGGATATGAGCTGGCCAGAAAGGCAGGACATACAATTGTCAGTGTACGGCCTGCACTTGTCCCCCTGGAAACTGAAGGAGACCTTGCACAGAGGCTTCAGGGACTAAACCTGAAGAATGTGAAAGCTATGGTTTGGGTCAATGACAGGAAGAGGGGGGAGGACTTTGGTGAGATGATCTTCACACATTTCGGACTCTCAGGACCTATTATTCTTACCCTTAGCAGAATTGTCGTTGAGGCGTTGCATAATAAAAGCAAGGTTGAGATAACGATCGACATGAAACCTGCACTCGATGAACAAAAACTGGATATGCGCTTGCTTCGCGACATGAATGAACACGGAAAGAAGAAACTGGGGAATATCATGCAATTCTGGCTGCCTTCTACAATGGTTCCGGTTTTCATTGATCTCTCAGGAATTGATGGTGAAAAAGAGTGCCACCAGGTCTCTTCAGCAGAACGGAAACAGATAAGGCATCTTCTTAAGAATCTCAGATTCACGATTACCAATCATCGCTCTTTTAAGGAGGCTGTAATTACATCGGGTGGTGTTTCCACCGATGAAATATCTTCTAAAACGATGGAATCTAAAATTGTCAAGGGGCTGTATTTTGCCGGGGAGATGATCGATCTCGATGCCGAAACCGGTGGTTATAACCTGCAGATTGCTTATTCCACAGGTTGGGTTGCAGGTAATTCCTGTATTAAAATCCTTTAACCCTGCCTGCCGTGTTACACTCCAGAATTACGGTAACAGATTTCAGTTACTTTTTTAAAATATTACCCCCTTTCATTTGGGGCTGTCCAAAAAATCAACCACCTCCTCCCTGACGTTGTCAGGGCTACTCCTCCTTAAAAAGGAGGAGAAATTTAAAGTATTGTATTTCAGAACTTTCCCCTCCTTTTCAAAGGAGGGGTGGCCACGCGAAATGCGTGGACGGGGTGGTTAAAAATCTGCTTTTAAGACAACCACTTTAGGATAAGAAGAGGTCACATTCTGTCATAAATGAATCGAGGTATAAGCTTAATAAAGAATGCAATAATTCCCCAACGCCTGGTAACATATACAATTTTCTTTTTCTTCCGTATTGAATTATAGATCTGTTGCGATACTTTTTCAACCGGTTCAACCCAGAACAGACCTTCTCCTTTTGCCATATCTGTATCAACAAAACCCGGCCGGATATCGGTTACTGTTATTGGCATTTTAAGATTTGATGCTTTTTGGCGCAATGCCTCAAGGTAGTTTATCTGAAATGCCTTGGTTGCATTATAGGCGGGAGCCTGCCTGCCGCCACGAAGACCTCCGATTGAGGTGATAGCAACCAGGTGACCATATTTCTGTTTCTCAAAATAGTTGAAAGCCCAGTCAGCAATGCAGGTGAATCCTGTAACGTTTGTCTCAATGGTTTGCAGTTCAATGTTGAAGTCTAAAGAATCGTTAAACTCCCCCGCGCCTGAGCTTATAATCAGAAGGTCAAGTCCGCCTGATTCACTGGTTAATTCATCCAGATACTTAATGGTAGTATTTGTATCCCTGATGTTGGATGTTTTAACGAAAAAGCGGTCAGGGTTTAGAGCTTTCAGTTCATTCAGCAATTCCGTTCTCCTGCCTGTAATTCCAACAAGGTAGCCATTTTCAGACAGGATCTTTGCAATGCCTCTTCCAATGCCCGATGTTGCTCCGATTACAATTGCCTTTCTCATTGCATGAATCATTCAGTGACCCTTCCCAATGTCAAAAGCAGAATCGGATTGATCTGTTTTAACACAGGGTCTTATTTCTCTGTTCTTCTGCTTGTAAAATAAGCAATTAATGAATAAACAGCAATGATTATTAAGAGATTGAATACAAAATTCATAAGAGTATCACTAACTGAATGAGACCTGCTGTCAATGTCAATGAAGGAGTATACAGCAAAGGCAAATCCTGCTATAAATATTATCCAGCCAGCTATTGATACAGGAATAAAAATAAATCCATTTCGCTTAAACCACATTATTTTCATTTTTCTTTCCTTTCCAGAATTTGAATTTCTCTTTAAGCTTTGCGTAGAAAGCTTTTCCCAAAATAAGGATGCTAAGGTAGAATAAAATTTCACCGGCTATTATCAAGCCTGCTGTCATTCCTGCAATCTGACTTTTTGTAAAATCGAACCATTGAACAACGGGGATAAGGCAAAACAATGTGCATGATAGCACCAGTATTATATATCCAATTGTTTTAACCATTCATTTTTTATATTCTAACAGATACTTTCTCGCCGGATTGGATTACAGTTGCCTTTTTAAGGGAAGCTGAGCCAACTCCTTCGATGGTAACTTTACTTATGACAATCGGCCCCTCTATTATGTTCAAAGTTACTGATCTGGATGTGTTATCCTTTGATATGTCCACAGTGCCGTAGGAATACCCGTTCGACCAGAAAAATTTTCCTGAAATATCTCCGAATTTGATCTCTTTTGACACACCTGAATAGTGAAATCCCGTAAGGGCAAGAAGAGCTGACCAGCTGGCCATGGCCCTGCCGTAATGATGTCCGCATTCTGCTTCATCGAAGGGACTTCTTTTTCTGCCATCGTAACGATTACGGATATTGCTGATGCATTTAAGTCCGGCTTCAGTTTGTCCCTCATAGAGCATACCTACAGCCGCTGTGTATTCAAATCCTGTCATTACCTCTGTGAAGTAGGGAAAGGGATTTACAGGTCTCGATTTCGGATAGGAAGCCATAAGGAGAGCAGCCTCATTTTCAAGAGCATAGCTCCTGAAACAATTAAAATGATCTGAGAGGTCAGATTTATAATTGTATTTCATTATGCTTTGCAGTGTTCTGGCAACATTATCCTTTTTTATCAGGTAGCCTAATCCGCAGACGTGCGCCAGGTACTGGCCGACAAGCTGGTCGACAAGACAACCCTCGCCAAGTTGGTAATCGGGATTCCCATAATCGGTAGAACCCATTCCCACAAGTTGTTCTTCAGGAATATCTTTTCTATCAGGCACTACCAGCTTATGAATATAATACTCACCGTTAAAAAGGTTTTCATCTGCCCATCTGCTTCCATTCATGAAGAGCTTCCTGCATCTTAAGGACATCTCTTTGTCTTTCATATAGACTGACATCTCCTCCATGGCCCGCAAAGCACCTAAATACCAGATGGTCATTTGCGGATTTGGCCCGTAGTATTCCACATCCATTGTATTATGCTGGACTCCTTCCATAACACCATCCTGATCCCCGTCCCATCCTCCTTTTATCCAGGCATAGCTCAATGCGCTTTTTGCCTTTGGGTAGAGTTCTTTCAGGTAATCATCATCACCAGATAACTGCCACTCACGGAATAGTTTGATGACACAGCCCATCTGGCCATCGGCTGCCACCTTTGAAAAGCCTGAAATAGTATCAAGGGGCAGTTTTACCCGGAAGCTCATTAATCCGTTTTCTGCTGTAGCAAGTCCGAATTCAGTTTTGCGCATATTCCGGGCAAGATCTCCGAACAGGAAAGCAGTGGCTGTCTCATAATTCCATACATGAGTACATGATCCGAAACAGCAACCGCTTTTATCGTTGCATCCTTCCCATGTATAGAAATTGCCGTCAGATAACCGGAAACATGTTTGAGTTCTTAAAGTACTTATATTGAAGAGTGCGGACTCTTTTACCTCTTCAGGCAATTCACTGCTGCAAAACGCATCAACGAAACCGATAGTTTTCTCTTCCAGGTCCTTTAAAACGGGGGCCGTTCTCAAAGCAACATCCCAGGAACTTGTATACCTGGTAGTATAGTAATTCTGTAAAGTAACTGTTGACCAGGCTGTCCTGTTGGGGAAATACCATGCGAGAAGAAATCTTATGATCTTTGTTTCTTTTGGAGCAAGAGCATCACTTATGGCCAGCGAAGCCATCGGTTTATTTGACACCTGATCTACCCTGTTGTCAAGTTTGCCATCAAGGGAAAGATCATCCCAGAAATCCAGTATTGATGTTCCCCACCGTTCGGGGAGCCACTCTGTACGATAAGAAATCTCTCCTTTTGAAGCACACACCAGCGACATATCACCCCATTGGTCGGCTTTTTTATCAACCCCGTCCGATGTAAAATATATTCCTCTGATACCACTCTCTTCACGGAACGAATTCTTATTAGCAGCAGCTTTCCCGCCACTCCCATCCTCTCCGATAAAATTCTGCATAGTTCCGCATACACTTATTGAGATTTGTCTGCTAGATGTGTTAGTCAGCTCAAAATCAAGTACAGCCATCGGAATACTGCTGTTATCTATATCTCCTGGTATCAAAGGATTGAAAGATCTGATTTTCACATTTACCGGTAATTGCGGAGACTTTAGGATAACCTGTCCGAAGGGATATGCAGCTTCAAAGGAGACCTCCTGGAACCTTGGCATTCCATGATTCGTTGCGATGGCACCCGAACTGCCTTCATACTGGTAAAATGGTACCGGGCCCTCAAGTAAACGAAGATCTTTCTTCCCGTCTGCCTCGGTAAACAGGGTAAAAAAGGCTGAGTTATTTCTTCCTGAGCCAGGGTTGTATCCTTTTGCCGGTCTGCTCATAATTTCCCAGTCCTGGAGATTTCCCCTGCCCCCAAGAGATACGGTTCCTGTTCCTATCCCTCCAACCGGCAGAGCAATTTTGTTGACATGTTCCTGGTCGTATTTTTTCAGTACAGGCCAGGGCTTATCAGAAACTGTGTCAATTGGCAACAGATCCTGCAAAGGAAGCTTCCCGATTAAGTTAGGAGAGGCAACTATCATACCGGCTGCTCCTCCGATGTTTCCTATGAATTTTCTTCTTTTCATTATCTGAGGATTTTGTATCAAATTTAGAATAATTTTCTGAGTGAAAGTATCAAGCCGGATAATAGCCCTTTCATCTCTAAAATAATCCGTGTATAGGTCAGCAAGGCACTCTTCCTCTTGCAATAAATCGTTGAAATTCAAATAACTTAATTCTGACCTTTGAAGAAGGTTTGCTTTTTTTTTGTTATTTTGTATATAAATTATGATGACAGGTTTAGTTATAATATTATTCATTCTAGGTTATATAGCGATAGCCTTTGAGCATAATATTAAGGTAGATAAAGCTGCTTCAGCACTTGTTACAGGGGTTCTTTGCTGGCTTCTCTATTTTATCTTTGAACCTTCAATTGCTATTTCTGAAAGCGAACTCCTTCATCACCTGGGGGAAATTGCAACAATATTATTTTTTCTTTTAGGGGCAATGACCATTGTTGAGGTTGTTGATACTCATAATGGATTTAACCTGGTAACAGATGTAATTAGCACCAGATCAAAACCCAGGCTACTTGTGATGGTCACAATAATTACATTTTTTCTGTCAGCTATCCTGGATAACCTGACGACAGCAATTGTAATGACCTCCCTCTGCGGTAAATTGCTGGATGACAAAAAGGATCGGTTATGGTTTGTTTCAATGGTTATCGTGACAGCAAATGCCGGTGGCGCATGGTCTCCATTGGGCGATGTTACAACTACAATGCTTTGGATTGGCGGACAAATAACAGCTTTCAATATTGTTTTAAAAACTTTTATCCCAAGTTTAGTAGTTGCTCTGGTACCGTTAGTAATATTAACTCTTAAATTTAGAAATCAAAGAATTACAGGTACTGTCAACGTGAATATAAAACATACCCCGGAAAGTAAAATCATATTTTTTTCAGGTGTCGGGTTATTAATATTTGTTCCTGTTTTTAAGACAATAACCCATATGCCACCTTTTATGGGAATGCTTCTTGCCCTTGGTGTTATTTGGATTATCAGCAGCATAATTCACATCAGGAAGCATCACGATGAACGTTATAAATATTCTGTTACACAGGCTCTGCGCAAAATTGAAACTTCAAGCATATTGTTTTTCCTTGGAATTTTGCTGGCAGTGTCAGCTCTTCAATCATTTGGCATTTTGAGACAACTTGCACAGTATACGGTTAAACATATAGATAATGAATACGTAATAGGCACAATTTTAGGACTTTTTTCTGCACTGATAGATAACGTACCAATGGTCGCTGCGGCACAAGGAATGTTTAGCCTGGATATGTACCCCACAGATCATGTTTTCTGGGAATTTCTTGCACTGTCTGCAGGTACAGGAGGAAGTGCTGTAATAATCGGATCAGCTGCAGGCGTAGCAGTTATGGGAATAGAGAAGATTAATTTTTTCTGGTATTTGAAAACAATAAGCTGGATGGCACTTGCCGGGTTTTTCGCAGGATTAGCAGCTTTTATTTTACAGCAATCCATAATAGGCTGAATATTCCACGTCAGCTTTGTTTCAAACTCTCCTTTTAAAAAATGGATCTATTCGGGTTATTGATGCGATGTCAACCATCAGGAGTATCAAAACAGCTAATATTTTAGTTTTTCGGTAATTGTCATCAAACCATCAATATCTTCATCATATTCTTTTATTAATTTTTGTGGGAATTCACCGAATCCTTTCATCCTTCTTGATTTAGAATTATGAAGGATTTCCCAGACTTTTGTCTTTTTTGTATCAATAATCCTTTGTAAACTCTGAACGGTTTTATCAGTGTTGTATTTCACTTTTAACTCGCAGATCTGTTTCCGGGCCTCTTCAATTATTTTAAGATTTTTATTCAGAACATCATTATCAACATCATTCTTAATCTCATAACAACAGGTGTTATATGGTCTTAAATGCAAATCTTCAAGCTCAACAAGTAATTGTTCGACTACCATTAATGTTGATGTCAAGGATCTTTTGTGATTATCGTTAAAAAGTAATTTATCGTTTATCATAGTTCGTACTGTATTATCGGACCTCTCCGGCTTTATTTACAAGAACAGCATTGGAGAGGGTGGCAATATTGGTTTTGTCAGGAACAATGAGCAGTAAAATTAAACCAACAGGGTGAGAAATTGTTATTATTTTGGATAATATTCATATGGCAAGAGATCTGCAATACGTTGTCTTGACATTTCTCCTTCCCAAATTATCAGAGAAGCATCGAAATATCCGCTGGCATCAAAAAAAACTTTGTCTTTAAGAAGGATTATAAAACTTGTTGGCTGTTTGGAATAGTATGATATGCTCAGATCTGAATAGTAGCTTAGATATTTTGTGTTATTCACTTTAAATACAATCCTGTTATAATTGAGAATTTCATTTGCTGTATTTCTGACTGTAAATCCGTTTTCATTCAAATCGTTTATCCACAACGATCTGAAAAAGTGCATACGGGATCCGAGATATGCATTTCGCCTTTTTCTTTCAAAGAACTGTAATTTAGCTTTATCAGTTGTGGAATCCTCCTCAAAGAAAATATTCCCTCTGAAAGAGAATATCTTGCTCTCTTTTTCATACTCAAATTTATCGAGATAATAGGTTATTTTGTAACCCAGGGCTCTATTATCGATGAGGATCGGCCTGGAAGCAAATGCCCTGAGAGTGTTATTATCTGAGCTGGATTCAAATATTATATCATCCTCATTAATTATCTCACAGTTCAACACATTCCCGGATCTGCCAAGAAATTCATTTCTGAAAATTGTAAGATTCTCCCTTCTTTTCCTTGGATTTGATTTTGCATTCACGACTACCTCATTCAATTCAAACACTTTAGGGTTCAAATAAATAAGAAGGGGCTTCCCTCCGGTAAGATCGTTTATTGTCACAGAATAATATCCGATAGCACTTACTGTTAAGGGCAATGAATTATATTTTGAGATATTCAGCTGAAAATTTCCGTTTTTATCTGAAAGAGCCCCGACAGATGTTCCGCTAATATAAACAGCAGCTGAGTATATTGCGTTCTTAGTGTCATTATCTAAGATTGTGCCTTTAATGACCTGATTATAGGCGAAAAGACAGAGATTGATGAACAAAAACAGAAAAATGGACCTTTTTATATATAGAGGCATATCATGGTAGATTTATAGCCCCGGGTAATCTGAATGCCGCCATTTCCGAGTTGTTCCTAACCACCAGAACATCCCCGGCCAGAACGGGATGATTCCATGTTTTACCTTCAATAGCGGGGATTCGTGCAAGCTCCATGAATCTTTCAGGAGTCGCACTTACCAATGCAAGTTCTCCTTTTTCCGTGAGCACTAAAAGAATATCCTGATCGGCCAGCAGGATAAGCTGGCCTCCATAGCGTCCTCCTCTCCATTTGCGCTCACCTTTCCCGATATCGATGCACGCAAGAGCGGGGCCTTCAAAGCCGTATACATAACCTTTATGCACAACGATGTCATTAAAGTAGGGTCTCAGACTGTTTGATGTCCAGCGTTCTTCTGTTGTCCATCCGTTGCCTTCATTCTTGATTGAGATGCGTCTGATTCCTTTCAGATTACCTTGGTCAATCAGTATATCACTTTCGGAAATCAGAGCTGGCTGAACAATTCGGGTACCTGACCATAAAAGATTCCATAGTACCTTTCCATCAGCGGGGGAGTAGCTGGTTGTACCTTCCTGATTCATAAAAAGTATCTGCTTATTGCCATCAATGGTCAATAAATGAGGAGAGCTATAGCTCTCTCCACCATCATGACCTGACCATCTCAGATCACCTCTAATAAGGTCATAAGCAAGCAGTTCACCTGCTATTGCAACCAGAACGGTGCTGTCAACCACAAGAGGAGAGCTTGTATAGCCCCAACCAGGTATCTCAATATCAGTGTCCTTAGCTGCATCACGCGACCAAACAACACTGCCGTCACCTGCATTTAGCACATTCAGGATTCCTGTTGCACCTAATGCATATACACGACCTTTGCTGAGTGTTGGTGTTGAACGGGGACCGGCACCTGCGTGTGAGTCCCAGAAACGGGTTTTATCGGCATGCCTCCATACCGGTTCCCCGGTATTAAGGTTGTAGCAGGTAACCATCTCCTCTTCACCGCGCTGTTCCTGGGTAAAGAGTAAAGTGCCATGGATTGCGAAGGAGGAGCAACCGGGTCCTATTGATCGGCGCCACATCTCAACCGGTGGTGATTCATCCCAGTTTGTACTGATCTTCACACCATGAACGATGCCATCACGTTTTAGTCCACGAAATCCCGGCCATTCAGCTTCAGTTGCAATAGCTGCGGAATCCAGGTCAATTGTTATCAGCTTATCAACGGATTGGGACAGGAGACGCTCCTCGGCTGTCCTTGCCCAGCGCCATGCAAAATCATGACGTGCCTCACCCGTAATGCCATCAGTACGGAGAAGGGTCCAGAACCCTGACGCAATCAGGATTGTTGCAACCATGGTCAGGCGCCGGAGGTTGTCAGAGAGATTGCGGCTGGCCACAGCCCATAGAACAAAGGCCAGACAAAGTACCGGGATTGAGTATACAATGAACATCAATCCCATCATTGCTGTTTCAATCGACTCGTGGAGGAATCGGGATGTCGCAGCAAGCGCAATTATCATAAGGAAAATGGCACCCCATCGCTCTATAATGGGCGCCCTGCTGAAGAAGGCCCACCATATGATGACAGCCAACCCGCCCAGGAGTCCTCCAAATACTCCGATTTGTATAACTATATCTGCAGGAACAATAATGGGAATGCCAAACCTGATGAGCCACTGAATGATTACTATGATCACACCAGGTAGCAATCGCAGGGATTTTTGGCTGCCTGGTTTATCAGAGAACAGTCGGTTTCCTGAATTCATTATTATGTCTTTATAATCAAAATTATAAAAAAAAAACAGAATTGATTATGAAAATGAATCTGATTATCGTACTTATTATTATGAAACATTAATTAAAACTCAGGATAAGGAGAAATATTAGTTCGTTACAATAACGTTCAGAGAGTATTTTTGAAATTATCTGAAAATCTTAATAACTTCTTAATCTTCTCTTAATACGGCCTTAATATGTGAAGCATACTATTGTGCAAATATTTACTTAATTACTACAAGAAAATGGAAAATAACGGACAAAAAACTTTAAACTATGTTGGAGCAATAGTTATTGCTCTTTTACTAACCGGGATTGTTTTTACTTTAGTTTCTAATTCAAAAGGCAAGAGAAATCTCAATGCCGAGAAACTGACTTCCGAAAAATTGTTATCTGAAAAGTTATCTGCTGAAAAAGAGCTTGCTAAACTTCAGGCTGATATTTCTGCTTTGAAACAAAAGAATGCTGATAACCAAAAACTGCTTGTTGAAACTAACCTTAAAATTGCAAACAGTGAAAAAAGAATAAATTCACTTACGGGAGAAAACAGGTCATTGCAGGCAAATAGAAAAGAACTTGAGGCTCTGAAAATATTAAAAGCTGAACTTGAGAAGGAAGCAGGCAGGCTTAAATCAGATTATGACAAGTTAATAGCACAGAACAAAGATCTTCAGAATTCTTTGTCTTTATTGGAAGCAGATAAGAAAAACCTTACCCTGCAGCTTGATAAAGCTAAGATGTTAAGTTCAGATAACTTCCTGGTAACGGCTACAAGAGGTAAGACAACGGAAAAACTTGTAATTAAATCAACAAGAGTGAAGAAACTTAATTTGGCTTTTGAAGTTCCTCAGAATCTTGCTGAAACAATAAGCTTTAAGATCGTAACTCCTTCCGGGACAACTATTAATCCTGGTGATAAATCAATGTCATGGTATTTCCCACAGGATTCAAGGAATTTAACCGCTAGCTTATCTCCTGTTACAGGTGAGTTTGAACAGTCACGCCAGGTAGTTTTTAATTATGCACCAAAGGGGAAACTTGTAAAAGGGGAGTACAAGATTCAAATTATCAGTAATGGAATTGATATCAGTAAATGCCGGATAATGCTTAAATAATTCTTTTCTGCCTTCCTTTACCTATTCTGAAATGCCCGTTTTCTAACGGGCATTTCTTAAAAACAGCAAAAATCGAGTAACAAATTTAGTAACAATAAATTATGAGGATTTTAATCTATTTTGTCATAGTATCATTTATCTATACCTCCTCCTGTGCAGGACTAAATAAGAATCTCCGGAAAAATAAGAAGCCTGTAGCCAGTACCACAATTACCAAAACAGAAGAAACCAAAACAATTGACCAGCCAATCCCGATAAAAGAGGTTGAGGAGATGCTGGTTCCAAAAGATGGAAAAATTCCGGATGCAAGCAGGTACTTTGTCATAATAGGAAGTTTCAGAAATCCTGAAAATGCAAAGAAATATCAGGGCCAGCTTTTAGATGACGGCTTCAGTTCAGAAATTCTGAAAAATGAAGAAGGATTATACAGGGTGTCAGTACTTGCTACAAATGACATTAATAATGCACGGGATGATATAAGACATATAAGAAAAGTATATCCTAAGTATTTCGATACATGGTTATTGCTTCAGAAAAAATAAAATATCTCTTATACAGGATTCTTTATTAACAAAATAATTTAAAACAGAAACCAATGAAGAAGATTCATTTTATAGTATCTCCAATTGCACTTGTAGTATTGCTGAATTCATGTGCTCCGGTTTATAAATGTGGTGATAGAAAACCTGAAAAGACACCAATTACATGGAGTAAAAATATGAAAACGGTTATAAGTGAGAGAGATAAATTATGTACAAACCTGGCATCAAAGGAAAAAGAGAACGCCGGATTGAAGAGTACAATATCAGATCTCACTTCAAAAAACAAAGATCTTACTGATCAAAAAAATACTTTAACAAATAAGAATACTGATTTAGAAGGGAAATATAATAGTCTTATCAATGAGAGTTTATCAAAAACTGAACAGTTTAACAGGGCATTAAAAGCTAAATCTGATGAGTTAATCAATAAAGAACAGATACTGTCTGAAAGAGAGAAAGCCCTTGCTGAGATGCAACTGATTATTGCAAGACAGGATTCCATAACAAAACGACTTAATGGTATCCTGAGAAATGCTTTACTCGGATTTAATCCTGATGAATTATCAGTGGAAATAAAAAACGGTAAGGTATATGTTTCAATGTCAGATAAGCTATTATTCAAATCAGGATCTTCAGCAGTTGAGATAAAAGGTAAAGAAGCCTTAAAACTGTTAGGAGACGTTTTGGATAAAAACACTGATATTGACATTCTTGTGGAAGGACATACTGACAATGTACCAATCAAAACATCCATATATAAAGACAATTGGGATCTAAGCGTGGCAAGAGCTACTTCAATAGTCAGGATATTAACCATTGACTATAAAATTGCACCTACACGTTTAACAGCATCAGGGAAAGGAGAATACTTTCCCAAATCTGATAACGAAACTACTGAAGGAAGAACAAAGAACCGCAGAACTGAAATAATTCTGTCTCCAAAAATGGATGAAATAATGCAGCTATTGAAAGAGTAAAGGTTACCAATTTAAAATTATTTATATGGACTATTTTTTTCGTAAATTTGATTGAAACTTAAGAAAATAAAACCCGGATTTTCGATGAAAATTCTGCTTGTTGAAGATGAACCTCAGGTTGTTGAATTTATAAGGATAGGCCTTACTGAACAGGGGTATGAGATAGAAATTGCCTATGATGGACAGATGGGTGAGAGGCTTGCTTCGAAAGGGGACTTTGATCTTATAATACTGGATGTTATTTTACCCATAATAAATGGATTCGAGCTTTGTAAACGCATACGGGAAAAAGATCTGCGGGTGCCGGTTTTAATGCTTACAGCTCTTGGGACGACTGATGATAAAGTATCAGGCTTCGATGCCGGAGCAGATGATTACCTGGTTAAACCTTTCGAGTTTGCCGAACTTATTGCCAGGATAAAAGCTCTTACTAAAAGGGCAACAGGTTTGATCCATACATCAAGGGTGATAAAGATTGCTGATCTTATACTTGATCTTAATGAGCGATCAGCAACACGGAGAGACAAGAGTATTGAACTTACAGGCAAAGAATTTGAACTGCTCGAATTTCTTATGAAGAATAAGGGAAGGGTTTTATCCAGGGCAGAAATCGCAGAAAAAGTCTGGGATATTACTTTTGACACAGGAACGAATGTGGTTGATGTTTATGTTAGTATCTTGAGGAAAAAAATTGACCGGGACTTTGAACAAAAGTTAATCCATACAAGGATCGGAGTTGGTTATTACATGGATGAATCATAATGGAAATAAGGAAGAAACTCTTATACCAGTTTATTGGCATCGTTGCCCTGATTCTGTTTTTATCTTCACTATCTGTTTATATCTCTTTTTCCGGAGGGAGAAAGGAGGAGTTTTATGACCGGCTTGGGAGTAAGGCAAAAATGGTGGCACAGATGCTGATCGAAATAGATGAGATTGATGCCGAATTACTGAAAAGAATTGAAAAGAACAATCCTGTAAGCCTTCCTAATGAGAAAATCATTATTTATGATTACCAGGACAATATTGTTTACAGCACTGATGAAGATCAATTATTGTCTATCGCACCAGAATTAATAACAGAGGTAAGGCTGAAAGAAGAGTTGCGATTGAAACAGAGATCTTATGAAATTCTTGGACAGTTTTACACCGGGAAGTATGACAGATATGTCGTTTTTGCAGCAGCCACAGATATTTATGGATTAGGAAAGCTTAAACGACTTCGAATAATTCTCTTAATAGTCTTCTTAAGCAGTATGGTTATTGTCTTTCTTTCAGGAAGGATTTTTGTGTCACGTGCTTTAACACCCATTTCTGATATCATGTCACAAGTGAGCTCGATAGGTGTATTTAATCTGAATGCAAGGATTTCGGAGGGGAACGGCAAAGATGAGCTTGCACAGCTTTCACAAACCTTTAATAAAATGCTTGAGAGGCTTGAAACAGCTTTTAAAACCCAGAAGAATTTCATTGCAAATGCTTCTCATGAATTACGCACACCTCTTACAGTTATTACCGGGCATCTGGAAGTAATCCTGCTGAAGGCCAGAACTAATGAAGAATACCGAAAAACTATCATTTCTGCTCTGGGAAATATTAAAAACCTTAATCATATTTCAAATCGACTACTGCAACTGGCCCAGGCCAGTTCTGAATTTTCAGAAGCTGATTTTAGCCTGATACGGATAGATGAGATCCTGTGGCAAGCGAAAAAAGATATTCTGAAAATACATGATAACTATCAGATCAATATCAGTTTTTCCGAATCAATAGATGATGAATTCAAACTTAAGGTAAAAGGGAATGAGCAGTTACTTAAAACAGCCCTGAGCAACATTATAGACAATGGATGTAAATATTCGGACGATCATACTTCTGAAATATGTGTGAATAATAAAAATAATAGCGTGGTCATGAATTTTTCCGATAAAGGGATTGGGATTTCAGAAGAGGAGCTAAAGATGATTTTCGAGCCATTTTACCGTGCCAGTAATGCCATCGGGACCAAAGGACATGGTATAGGTTTATCGCTAGTTGAGAAAATTGTTACTTTGCATAAAGGAAGAATCACTGTTAAATCGGAGATAATGAAAGGTAGTACTTTTACTCTCTCCCTGCCACTGAACAGTTGATTATTTTGTAGTTACTCCTCCCATCTTTGTGAAAAAGTCATCAATTGGTTCCCAGAGTTCAATTTTGTTCCCTTCGGTATCCATGATATGAACAAATTTACCGTATTCAAATGTTTCAATAGTATCCACGATAGTCACACCATTTGCCCTTAGTTTTTTTACCAGGCCTTCAATATTCTGGACCCTGTAGTTGATCATGAACTCTTTCTCAGATGGTGAGAAGTAATCCGTTCCCTCCTCGAAAGGACTCCACTCGAGGTAATTTATTTCATCAGGTCTGTTTGCATTTCTGAATTCGAAAGGCGAACCGTAATCATCAATTGCAAGTCCTAAGTTTCTACCATACCATTCCTTCAGGTCCTTTGGGTTTTTTGAACGGAAGAAAATTCCACCTATCCCCGTAACTTTTGGAGTTGTGTCATTCATTATTGTCTCTTTTTGTTGTGATTTATCTGTTATTTCACTCTTACTGCTGCTAGAATTACAACCGGTTGTTAACAGAATTAAAAGAAAAATATTGGTAAGTCTGTTCATTTTGGGTGGATTTTACAAGATTAATGTCACTATATGAATAACAACCATATGGAAGAAGTGTTTATTTTTGGCAAGCTACTTAGAAGATGAATAGATAGGTTTTTTTTTAATAATCAGAACTAAAATATCAAGATATCCCATCAGCCTGTATGCTATTCCCTGGCAAGCGCATCTTCTTTTAATGTAGCAAAGACCTTGGCCATCTCTTTTTCCTCAGTAGTTTTATATTAACCCACCTGAGATCCTTTCCGAAAGTAAATATTGCTGTTACTGCTGTTTCCTGATTCTATTTTGATATAAAATGGTCTGTCATGATATTAAATAATCTTTGTTTTCATAATACCTGCTCATTTAAGTATATAAAATTGGACTATATAGATAATGATGCATTGAGATTAATAATTCCATAAATTTATTTCCGCATAATGTTAAAGTTCGCTATGAAGAGTAAATAATTGACTCTTATGACAACATAGTTTTCTTTGTTTTCTTTGTTCTTTCTACAGTAGTGCTTTGGAATTAGTTTACATCAGTTTTCGTGTTGCAAGACTTTGTCCCGGTAAGAAGTGCTTTTTTTACCGGTACAAATCACCATTGAGATATCTAAGCCCCGAATCAATAATAACAGTTACAATTTTTTTCCCAGGACCAATAGCTCTTGCCCTCTGAATGGCTGCCCATACATTTGCTCCGGAGGTTGTGCCACCGAATATTCCTTCCACTTTGGCCAGTTTACTTGCTGTCTCATAGGCATCATCATCTGAGACAGATATCACCTCATCAACGAGATCTGACCTGAATATTGAGGGGATGAATCCTAATCCTATCCCCTCAAGTTTATGACTTCCTGATGTATCGCCACCGGAAAGGAAACGAACATTCAGAGGTTCAACTGCAATGCATCGGATATTCGGTACCTCTTGTTTAAAAACCTCTGAATTTCCGGATAAACATCCACCTGTCCCGACGCCTGTTATAAACTCATCTATATTATTTCCAAGTACATCTATTATCTCTCTGGCCATCTGATGATAGGCATTCCGGTTATCAAGGTTATTAACCTGGTCGGTCCAAAAAGTATTAGGTGCTTTGTTTAACTCTTTAGCTCTTGCAATCATATCATCAATGAGTTTTGCCGTTATAAGGCCATTTACGCTGGGAATTATCTCAAGTTCAGCTCCAAATGCCCTCATTGTCTGAAGTTTTTCTTCAGAAAATGCATCGGAAGACACAAAGTATGCCTGGTAGCCTTTGTTTGCACATACCCTGGCTAATGAAGCTCCTGTACTTCCTCCGGTATATTCCACTACTCTTCCTCCGGGTTTAAGCTCACCTCTTCTTTCGGCACCTTCAATCATTGAAAGTGCCATGCGGTCTTTCATGCTTCCCGTTGGATTGCCTCCTTCATACTTTACATATATTTCTGCACTATCAGGTTCAGATAATCTATCTAATCTTATCAGCGGGGTATTTTCAATGGGGTTCATATCTAATGGATCCATTAACAAGCATTCACTGAAGCAAGTATTATTGATGAGGTATTAAAAGTACGAAACTTTCCCCCTAATACTAACCCAAAAACTATTATCTTTTTTCAAAGTAGCTTTTCATCGGAATTAAATAATGGTCAATCCATCCTTGCCTGTATTGAGTCTGTCCTTCGGGGATATTCCTGTGAATCAGAGTAAGTTCAGTTCCTTCCTTTATTTCTTTTAATCTGATAATTAATTCAGAATCTTCATCATTATTCTTAAATTCAGTCGTCCGCCAATTCTGGACAATTTCTTCATTAATTTTTAAGGTTTTGTTCGTACCGCTTATATACTTATCCCAGGCAGAGAATGCGCCATTCTTTTTATTGCTGCACACGGCCTCTCCGCCCGTCATATCAGAATGTTCCTTACTATCTAACCAGGCATTGTAAATTACAGACGGTTTGACACGGAATACTTCTTTTAATTCAATTTTTTCTTTCATAGAGTATTTTTTAACCAGTTACTTCCTTATCGAATTCATAATCTTTCTCAACCTTTGCTATTCTTGTTTTGTAAAATTCATACCAGTCTGATCGACCTTTATCTTGTACAATTCTATGTTCAGCATTCTCTTTCCATTTTTTAATCGCCTGCAAGTCAATCCAATAGGTAACTGTTATTCCTGTCTCTTCGCCGGGAGACTCTACACCCGAAAAACCTTTCTGCTTGGATACCAGTTCAAACATCTTATCTGACAAATCGGAATAGCCATTATCTCCGGAGGTCCGTACTGTGGTGAAAATCACAACATAATAAGGTGGTGGTGGGTTTTAGCAATCATGATTTTATATGTTTCAGGATATCTCTGTATTTAATTTTCTATCAGGTTTATATGATTTCTTCCCCGGTAGCCAACGCGGAACATTCTTTTTATATTCCCTGTATTCTTCACCAAACCTTTTCTCCAGGGAAGGTTCTTCGTATATGAAAAAATACAGGTTGTTTATAATGAAGAAGATCACTGCCCATATCAGTATATTCAATGATAGTACTGCAATCGATTCTCCGATCAATACTATCAAAACTCCGATTATCATTGGATTTCTGACATGACCGTAAATACCTCCGGTTACCAATTTTTTTGTTGGGCTCCATGGAGCAAGAGTTCCCTTTCCGATCCTGATAAATTTAGTGATTGTCATTATCATGAGATAGAATCCTGAAGCCATTATAGAAAGCCCGGATATCAGGATCAGGATATGAGGTATTGAATAATCATTTTCAATGTATAAAGGCACAAGAACCAATACAGTGAATGGAAGAATAAAGGAAATTAATTGCTTAATAATGTTTCTCATTATTCACTATTAATCCATTAAGTAAAAAGTTACGTTGGCAGGTTATTTCCAGAACTGCAAGAGCAAACCAAACACTATAAATAATACAAGTTGATATCCGCCCTGAATGAGAAAACGGGCCCACTTTAATTTGCCTTTTTCGTTGGTCCACATTACTGCTCCTGCAAGAGTTGGAATAACAAAAGCTGCCCATATCCATAGCGACCTTTCGAAGCCACCTGCAATTTTGGTGTCGGCTATCAGATGCGCTAAGACCAGAACCTGGAAAAGTGTAAGCAGAAATTGAACTGCATACAGAGGTCCGGCCGATTTTTGCATCTTCTTCCTGGCTTCCTCATCGGCAGCATCGACCCCGGCAATTTCCATCCATTTTTTTCCAAAAATTGGCCCATACCATATGGCCCCAATGATCATAGACAATACAGCTCCTGAAGCTATAGCCCAATAATTTACATTTAATGTTTCCATATATTTCTGTTATTAAAAATGGTTTATCTATTAACAAGCAATAAATGAAGAAAGTTCACAGCTAAAGATAGTTGAGGGGTTTTGAGTTCATGCTGGGACCCTTTTATTTCAGACGCCTTTGTTCATCTTTAAACCTTTTGTCCCTCATTTAAATGGGTTTTCGTACCATATTACACCGAGGCCTCTGCTATCCTTCCCGTAGTTTTCTTCACAGGTAAGTACGTCGAGGTCTCCATCTCCATCGAGATCCAGTAACTCAACCAGATCAAATTTATATCCTACTGGTCCGCTTATATGATGCCACTCCCATTCAGGATCAGCAGGTGAATTTTTATACGACAACCAGACCAGGCCAACCTTGCTGTCATCTTCCAATGTATTTGTACTATGGACCAGATCGGGTTTCCCATCTCCATTTATGTCGCCCGCTTTTACAGACTTGGCCCTTCCATTATTTTTAGGGATATCAATATTATAACTCTGCCATCTGACTCCGGAGTTATCCAGTCTTCGGAAGAAAACAATTTTCTGGTTGGTGTATTCGGTTGCTATTGCATCTTCAAGTCCATCGCCATCCAGGTCAGCTATGTCCATAAACATCACCTCAAAATCGCGGGCGCCTATAAAATGGTTCTTCCACGCTTGTTTTTGTTTCGTGGTTTCTCCCGGATTTTCCAGCCATCGGATTCCATTGGAGTCACCTGGTTTACGATCAGAGGTAACAATGTCCATATCTCCGTCACTGTCCATGTCTCTAAGTATTATCGACATTATCCATGTTGCCGGACTGACAGGGTACCATTTCCAATCAGAAAGCTTATTCGGATCTTCAGGTGCCTGAAACCACCCGATTTTTGCATCACCGCCTTTTGCACCTGCAATTATATCCACACCGTTTATTCCATCTATCTGAGCAGGAACAGCAAACATCCACTGCATAAGGCCATCAGAAGCAGGAAGAACTTCACTGGTCCATTTTGCAGAATCAAGATAGTCGCCTGGATTATCTGGTGCCAGGTTTATATAAATCCTTTTGTTATTGCCTTCCGTACTGCTTACTACATCCAAAGCTCCATCATTATCAAAATCCATAAACACGGCATCTTCAACAGATGGCGTCTTACCCACAATTACTGAAGGCCATTGTTGTCTTACCAGGCTATAACCCGGATGGAGGTAAACTTTAGTATAACCTCCTTCCTCCCAGCCTGTTGTAATGTCGGGAAGATTTTCATTATTTACATCGGCAAGTCTTACACCATCTGCACCGCTGAATGATGAATCAATTATGTGTCTTTTCCAGATATCACCCTGAGCCTGAACAACTACAGTAGAGGTGAGCGATAGGAGTAATAAAAAAAGAGAGACAATATAAAATCGCAATGTGAATTTCAAAGCGATATTTACAGAACTGTATTCCCTGTTAATACTGGAGTTACGGTAAGTCTGACCCACAGGTAGCCTTATGCAGTTATGGGTCTGCCATGTTGAGGCCATGGGTTTTTATTATTGATGACCGAATAAATATATACAAAATTTAAGTTTATTTTCCATTCTGTCAGATGGAATATGACCAGATAGCTTAAGGTGTTATGATTAATAGATCTAATATTAGTTGTCTTATCTATATGTATAGTGCCCGGTGATCTTATATGAGAACAGACAATCAGATATCTCCTGGCCTCTGCCTATGTTGTGTACAATGAGATTTCTTTTGTTATCAACAGATCTTTTATAAATGACTATTCCAATGTGGGGAATTCCTCTGCCCAGGTCCCAGGTAACAATATCCCCGGGCAGGTAGTCTGACGGATCAGAGGTTATTTTCTTAACCCCCCCTGACCTGGAAAAGAAGGTCATCAGATTAGGTACACGTCTGTGGTCAATGTTAGTGTCAGTTCCTCTTAAACCCCAGTTTTTTGGATATTTTTCAAAATTTGACATCATATCTTCATGTACCTCTTTTTGAAGATCAATACCAACTTTCCGATATGCTCTGATTATTACATCAGTACAAACACCCTTATCCTCCGGGATATCCCCGTTCGGATAGTCAATTTTGAAATACCCGGGATTATAAGTAACATACTGACCGGTCAGTTCGATAGCTGCTTTTACAAGTTTTTGAGCAAATTCATCCTGGGCATATGCATTCAGGAATTGAGTAATAACGGACAGAATGAGAATTGTTTTTCTCATTATTTTAAGAGCATTATAATCAGTTTACCTTTATTGGCCCGATAGCATGGGAAATTACCGATTTAATCCACGTGAAAGGATGATCGTGACCAATAAATTGCCATTATTGTTAGTGTTTAAAAAGTTGAATATTAATTTTTCAGACAGTTAAGGCAGTAATCGCGGTGGACACTCTTAACTGATCCACAGTTTGAACAGGTTCTGCGTTTCGATTCAAAAATGAGGAAGGTGTCAATTCCTTTTTCCTTTATTATTGCCAGGTTCTCGATAAAACTTGTATTGTATTTTGTCCGGTACCGTTTATCAAGTTGTTTTAATCTCTTGCAAGGATATTGTTCACAGTCGTAGCAGAATTTTGAAGTTGTACTGTCAAGGTGAACACATTTTGGTATTATGCATCTTTGAACTGAAACAGCTTTATCAGCAGAATAAATCCGGCATCCAGGACACTTGTTTTTATCCCTGAGATAAGCAATGCATGTCCCGCAATTCATGCCACATGGAGCAAGAAGGGATTTGTCAAAGGTTACAATAGTTTTCATCGAGGATAATATTTGTTCTATTTAATCTTGGGTGATAGAGAGAGGAGGATACTATTGAGAGACAACTGGTTTCACAATGGATTTTTTTCTTTTTAATGCTTTTGGCAAATAATGACAAAATCTTTTGACTCCTTGTTCAGATCATTTTTCTCGTAGTCTCCAAATATTTTGTACTTTTTAAATTTTGAACGCTCGACAAGATGCTCTAATTCATATCTGAAGAAGAATCTTAACGGCAGAACCCAATCATCTTGATTTAACTCATTGTTCTCCTCCCATTCCAGATGAAAATTAACCTGAATTATCTGCTTAATTAAATCCGGAGAGGTTGAAACGATTCTTCTGATCTTTTGCCCTGAGTCCCATTCGCCTTCGAAATCAGTCTGATGATTAATCCCTTTTATTAATTGGTTCAGATCCGGAATAAATGCGTCAAAAATAAATTTTCCATTATTATTTAAATGCTTATAAACATTGTCAATTGCTTTTAATTGATCCTCTTTATCGAGCAGATGCATTATTACCCGAAATGGTGCTATTATCAGGTCAAATTTAAAATCATAAGAGAAATCAACCATATTTTGTAGACTTATCCGGTAATGTTGAGACTCCGGGATCTTTTTATATAATACGTCCAGCATAGCTTCACTCAGGTCTAATCCATAGATATCTGCTCCCTGATCCAATGCATTCATAAATAATCTGCCGGTTCCTGCTCCAATTTCCAGGACTTTTCCACTTGCCCTTTTGATCTCATTTTGAAAGTATTCATTATCCACATCATCTCTCATCTGATGATATATGGTATCATAGAATCTGGCAAAATTTTCAGGATAGGTGTAATTCATGGTTGGTTGACACTTTTAAGTATGACATTCTTGATTTATAATTAAGTTATTTTATTCCAAGGCTTTTCTTGAGTTTCCCAACCGCAATTACCGGTGCTGTATGCTCCTGGGAGATGCTCTTTAACCTTTTTCGAAGTTTTGCTTGTTACTTATTTTTATTGTCTTTATAATAGTTCTTTATCATCTTACCGAAAACCTTGTCTTTTTTTCGTTTTTCGGCTACAGTGGTTTGAAATCTCTCCTGTTCTTTTTGAATTTTTTGGTAGTTGTCATAAGAATTTTTGTCGATAGTCCCATTGTTTAAAGCTTCGATTACCGCGCATCCTGTTTCATTAATATGGTTACAGTCAGGGAATTTGCATTTCGACGAGATATTAAGGATCTCCTGAAAAGTTGTATTAATCCCCTCAGCATTATCAGTTATGCCCAACTCTCTCATCCCCGGAGTATCGATTATTATACCCCCATTATCCAAAACAAATAATTCACGGTGATCAGTAACGTGTCTGCCCTTGTTTGTGCTTTGACTTATATGCCCGGTTTTTATTATGCTCTTTTTTAATAAATTATTGATCAAGCTAGATTTTCCTACTCCTGATGACCCTACTACACAATATGTTTTGCCTTTTTGAATAAATTCCATTATCTGCTCAAACCCCTTAAGGGTCATATTACTAAGCAGAAAGTACTTTACTTCTTTATCTCTTTTTTCAAGATCTCTGACGGCATCCCGTATGTCTTTTTCGGTAGATAGGTCAATCTTACTGATTACCAGAACTGGTTCAATATTAGCGGAATAACAGATAGTCAGATATCTTTCAAGCCTGTTGATATTGAAATTGTTGTTTATAGCCTGGACTATAAAAGCAACATCAATATTGGAGGAGATGATCTGAATCTCCCCAAATTTGTCAACAGCTTGTCTCTCAAGTACCGATTTCCTCGGAAGGACATTATGAATAATTGCCTGATCAGAATCATATATTGTCATTGTTACCCAGTCACCAACCGCAGGGAAGTCATAACTGGAGTTTGCAGAGAATCTCAGGTTACCGGTAATCTCGGCATCATATTCAATATCACCATCTGAGACGACATATCTTTCCCGATGTTCCTGAGTCACCCTTCCCAATGCAAAGTCAGTAAGTTTGTTCTCTTCAAGGTAGGCAGTGAACTCGTTATTTAACCCGAGGTCAGGGAGGTTCATTTCTATTATGTGTGAAGTCTATTTCTTTTTCATAATACAACACACAATATACTATTTTCTAGTATACTATTTATCCTCGGGCAGGGAATCGAATTCTTTTCTTTTATTCTCAAACCACTCGTTCAGAGCATCAGGTGATTTCATCAGTTCCATCATTTTATTCATAGCCATCAGATGCTGTTCGTCACCCATTTGAAATATTTCTGTGCCATGATTCTTGCTCATTTCTGCCATTTCCTCAAAAGTGCTGGCATGAAATTCTTTATCGCATGCTCCTCCTAATTGGTTACAAGTCATTGTTTTCATAATTGTCAGTTTAATAGGATAACAATTATGTTAATTGATTGTTTTTTTGATATCATGATAAAATTCCATATTGTCAGATTTATGGAAGTGATAGCAGGAGGCTTTGTTTGTCATGGTTCATTTTGTCCTGTTTTAAACACGGTATGCTTCAAAAAAGAATTTTTCAAGTTTGTAATTATCTAGATTGCCATTTGTCCTCACACCGCTGCATACATCAATCGCAAATGGTTGAACTTCTTCAATAGCCTGTCTTACATTTTCAGGTTTCAGTCCACCAGCCAGGAATATTGGGCATTCAGAATTGTCACGGATTTGCCTGCTTAATTTCCAGTTGTGAACTCTGCCGGTGCCCCCAAGTACCTTAATCTTTAAATCAGGATTTCCACTGTCAAGAAGTATTGCATCGACTAAACCTGAGATCCCAATAGCTTCTTCAACAGATTTTTCGTCACGAACATGTATCACCTGCACTATTTTAATAAAAGGCAGAGCATCTTTAAGTTGTTTATAAGTACCTGTCTTAAGCGAATCAACAATCTGGATAGCATTGGTATTTGTCCGCCGATGATGGTTGATGATCATGTCAACAGATGTTTCACTAGTCAGGAGAAAAGTTGCAATAGGCGGGGGAACAGTTATTGCGATTTTGTTAATTAAAGAGTCAGAGATTGGTCCTGGACCGCTTGGCATTCTGGCAACGAGTCCAATTGCAGACGCTCCAAATCCAACAGCCGTCTTTGCTTCGGCGATGCTGTTAATGCAACAGATTTTAATGCGAGGATTCATTTAGTCTTTATTCTGCCTCGATCGAGTCAAAGATCTTGTCCTTGATGCTTTTTGAGTAAAAATCCACAGGAAAAGGAGTCTGAAAACAGAAGGCAATGAAATTTTGTTTGCTAACGAGAAATCTCCCGAAGAATTTATATTTTTCTCCATTACTTATATAATCAAAGTTTAAATCGCTTTGTAAAACCTCTTTTTTATGAGTATATGTGCTGTCTATGTTTTTCAAGTTAAAGGTATTTAGGAAAGCCTCGATATTCTTTCTAAATTCTTGTTGTAGGGTTGCAGAACTTATGGTATCCTTTTGATTAATAGAATATCTGAAGACTGCCAGATGATCGTCCTCAAATGATGTTTGCCAAACTTTGAGATAGTTGGCAGAGTCTTTTACATTCAGGTCGCTTCTTTTGGGAATGCTGATAAAGATGTTTTGTGCAATCTCAATCTTTTGAGTTGAATTATTACAACTAAGAACTGTTGCAAAAATAAACAGAAGCGATAGGTGTTGTTTTTTCACTTTTGGTATTCAAGAATTAGCTTATCAATTTTTTGTTTTAATTCAGCATTTTCTATCATAGGTATTATCTCAAGCGTAGTATGATCGAAATTACGTATTACTTGTTCATAAAAGATCAATTTATAAAGATAACTCGAGATTTTACACTTAGCAATTTGCATATCAAAAGAATATTTTATTTCAATATTGAAACAGGAACCGTAAGCTTAAGGAAAAAACTATCCGATCTGAATGGCCCTTCAGTCAGGTCATACTGATCGTGGGAATAAATCAGATACAAAGCCCCAAATGGTGGCTTAAACCGCCATCCAAAAAGCCCGTAGAGATAAACTTTGTCATTTACTGTGCTGTTCTGTGCAAATACCTTTATCCAGATATCCTTGGTGAAATTGTAATTGGCCGTAATAACATTAATGTAGGTGGAACTCATCTCGGTGTCGGGGACAAACCTTATAATTGATGAGGTATAATCTAACGAGAGATTTTGAATAATTTTAACTCTCAACCCGCCACTCAGCAGGTAAAAATCCTTATCATAATTCCTCCCTGTTGAGAATCCAACCCGGGCATGACTCCACTCCTCTGTGTTATAACCTAAAGTAATATCATGACTGTGATTGTAAAACGCCTTTTCATATAATTTGTATTCGTTATTGTAATTGTACCCCAGACTGAAACGATTAGTAAAATACGCTTCTGCAGAATTATCAAGATTCCAGCTTCTCAGAGTCCCCGACTGACTCCAGAATATATTATTGTTTGAACCGATATCAATGTATTCCAGTATTTTACCTTTTATCCAGAACTTATAGGTGCCCTCAAAATCAATCTCTTTACGATCATCATCGGTTACAAATCCTGTCTGGTTGACATTCTCGCGAAAATTTTCTCCCACATTATTGAAACGAAAATGATAATGATAAATATTATTCTCCCTGGCAAAACGCATATACCATGCACTGTGCGACCAAAAATCACCTGGAGCACTTCCCACAAACTGACCGGTAAGCTGCCAGGTTTTCCCCAGGTTAAGCACATAATCCATACTCAATGACCGCGCAAATGAATCTTTTTCAGTTTTATCAACCAGAGTCAGTCCAACACTCGATGAATTAAGAACATCTTTTTTCAGACTTGCTGCAGTGAAAAAATAAGGCTGCTCACCACTTGATAATGACGGGGTATGCCCATTTAGCAGATTAAACTGATAACCACCTATTTTACCATTAAGTCTTTCCCCAAAATTAATGTCCTGTATCCTTCGTGAATAGAATGTTCTTATCCTTGTATTGTACATATCGTTGCCCTCCTGAAAAAAGAGACGCTTCTCGGGATAACTTAATTCGTAACGGGTAAGATTGATCTTAACCTGGTCTGCTTCAACAGTTGCAAAATCAGGATTAATTGTTCCGTTAAGTGAGGCATTAGGTGTGATCTGCCATTTAATATCTCCACCGGCATCGGTTTTAATTTTTTCGCCGGTTGTCTTAATCCCCGCGATATACGGAAAAAGTGTAAGTTGCATTCCTTTTCCTGTGGATGTAAGTTCTGTAAGAACACCTCCCTGTGATACTCTGAAGTCGTCGGAAAGGGGACCTGTCCAGTAGACCGTTTCAAAATTTGACCGGATAACCCTCCCAAAATTTATACCCCATGTTTCTAACCCTTTTTTGTATTTCAGACTGCTGACCGGTATCATAATTTCAGCGCACCAGCCTCCCTCAAATAGCGATGCTTCGCATTCCCATTCTGCGTCCCAGTTGAGATCAATATTCCGGCCATCATCATTTACCTTCATATCAATCTGGGTGCCAAGAGGATTGACAAAGAAGCCATAACCACTTCTGTTATCATTATAAGTATCTATAAAAAGTGCAGCAATATCGTCACTCTTGCTCAATGCATCGCGGCTCTGATTTTTTGCTATTACCGGGGTTTGCTGGTAACATTTAATAACCGCATAAATATAGTTATTGTCGAATCCAAACCATGCAACCGTTCTCTCACTTGAATAATCTCCCGGTCTTGGCTCCATCTGTATGAAATTGTCTGCACTGTCAGCATCTGCCCATTTCGTCTTTTCAAATACTCCATCAATGATAATTGGAGAATCAAGGTGAAATGCCTTCATCGACTTTTGCCCAATTAATGATGAAAGAGAAGATGACAGGAAGCAGGCAGCAAATAGAATGGAGGTATTGCGGCTCAATTTCTATAAGATTTTGTTTCTCGAAAGCTAAGGTACAAATTACACCAGAATCCAGTACCTTTCAGCCACAACAATAGTTAATGGTTGCTCTCCCCTGTTATGTTGAAGATTTTAATTACCTCCTCTTTGGAGAAAAATATGGGAAAAACCCTTCAGCGACGGGGTCATTACATTGAGTTTAATCACACTCTTCGCACCACTGATGATGAATAATACAACTTCCGACTTCTGTCTTCTTTCAGCCGCCGAAGCATTAGCGAAGGTGGCCGACCCGCGACTACTTCCCAGACAGATATTGCCTGTACCAGAACAGCGAAACATCTGAATAACAATAGGTTTCAGTTTTAAAAAGTTTTGTGTTGAAGAATTTTCTGTCAATCATGCTCTCAATCTGACCTGCACTTTTTTCAAGACCGTAATTGTATGCAGTTGCAAGAAATTTCAGCCCGGAAATCTCATCTTTCCGGTTAGTTTTGAAATTCTTCTCACAGATCTTTATAAATGCAATAAGATAGTTAAACTGGGTTTTGGGATCTTCCAGGTCAACCACTATCGATTTCCTGAAATTCTTAATATCATCAAACTCTGATAAATTCTTAAATACTATACCCGATCTGCGTCCTAAAACTGATGGCGCCAAATTTCTTATCTTTTCTGCAAATGATGGTTTCATCTGGAAATGACCAATGGAGAAGTTGGCGTAATCTTCGCCCAGGTTAACATATAATGTCTTTAGTAGTGTTATCTCCATTTTATCACGCAGGGCAGAATACCTTACCAGCTCTGGGAATATAACCGCAATTGCAACAGGATAGGAGAGGTGATTTTTTTCAATGACAGGCTCCATCCAGCTCCTGTTCTCCCTCTCAAAAGCCTCAGCCTTCTTCCAGTCATCGCCGAATAATTCAGAATAGTCAGTTTGCTGGGCAAGAGAATTGTGAAGGAAAGCAGAGAGTAAAAATAAAGTGATGAATACTCGAATTATCATCTTCTCTTTGCTGATGATTTTAACCACAGAGTCACACGGTGTTCGCACAGAGTTGCACTGTACAATAAATCCGGATATTCTCCGTATAACTCCGTTTAACTCTGTGTAAATCAGTGGTTAAAAGGATTTTCCTAGAAAGGAACCTTACATTGCATAATAGAATTCTTCTTCGGCGAATAATACATGTATGCAAGAAAAACCTGGTCGTTTACCTTTACAAGATATGGACTGAAGAGATCGGACATTACTTTCTTATCACTGAATGTCAGTGTTCCATAATTATAAGCTGCATATTTTGTGTTGTCAGAATTGATAAACAACTCATTACCCGTCACATCAAGTGAAAGATCAAGTACTGTTTTTCCATTCAGATCAGATACTTTGTCATAACTGGTAATCAGAATATCATTGTATTTAACTTTACCGTTTAGTTTTCCTCCCCTCGATTGGAGAAAGTCGAAGTTAACATCAGCAATATTTGTTACAATTTTTGGCGTAGTGGTCGCAACACCTCCGCCTTCGATGTATTTTTGTGTTATTTGCTGGGCATACTTCATTGCGAGATCAATCTTCTCCTGTTCAGTTCTGGCATTCTTCATGGCTTCATCCATGGCCATGCCCTGGTCTTCAGTTACTACAATGTTTTCAATCACCATTGCAGCGAATTTATCTTTTAATCTCGATACAGTAAACTCGCTGATCTGGGAGTAAGGACCATAACTCTTTCCCCCGAAGTTAATGAGATATTTATCGCCTGACTTTGAAATATAGGGGTTATTTAACCAGCTATTATTATTTTCACCGTTATTTGGATCCTCAACATTTTCAAATGCAGCCAGCCTCTTATCTCCTGCCTTAATAGGCCCTGTGGTAACGCCGTTCTGAACGATATAATATTCACCGTGCTGTTGTGCCAGTATCCTTCCGTCGTCGGAGATGCTTATGGTTAGCTCTGTATAGTCTAACTGTAATTTTCCACCCAGGTCCATCATGAGCTCCGGCTTATCACATGCACATGCAGGTTCCGGCATATCTGCATTCTTGTTCTGGGGTCTTCCGAGAAGTTCATCACCCATCGATTTTGCAACTTTCTTTAATAGTCCTCCCTGGGAAAAAACAGGTGTGGCCCCAATTAAGCAAATGCTTATAAAAAACAGAATTGACTTTTTCATTTCAGCATCAATAATTAATTTCTCAAATGTAATTAATACTTAAATCGGATATTCGGAACGGTTAAAATTTTTTCTGCTTTAATAAACAAGGGGAAAGTAGATTTTGTTTGCTTATTACTCTGTGTTTTTTATCCTCCGAATCCGCCAGCGTTCGGCTGAGCTCAAGGCGAAGCCTGGCGGATAAGGAGGACTCGGTGGAACTCAGTGTAAGTTCTTTAAGTTACACAGAGACACACAGAGAATCACAGAGTACCACAGAGGCAAAGAATAAGTTTGCAGAAGTCACAACGTTACCTGAGAAGTTCAAGATTCTTCATAAAGGCAGGTGAATTATACCATGGGTCAAATGCCGGATTATTAACAATTTCACCTGTTCTGTGATTAATATATCCTTTTATAAACTGATGCGGCAAGAGGTAGACATAATCCGAATTTTCATTTGTCGAAATGGAAGTCTCAGTTAATATATTTTCAAAGGAGTAACCCTTGATACCTGCCTTTTCTATTTCCATTGAATAAAAGTTTACAATATCATTTGCAATACAGATAACAATCAGATATTCTCCATAATATTTTCGGCTGTTATGTTTGATTGTGATATCCAGCTTATCTCTTGTAACAGGCAAAGCAGTTCTGTAAAACGATTCGGCAAATCTGAAACCATCATTTATGATACTTCGTGCATCACTCTCCTCTTTTGTATAATGCATATATATCGCCATATCCTTATCATTCTCGAGGATAAAATTCAAAGAACTATCCTGAAGTAATTTGTCGGTAAAATAAGCACTGTACTGGCTTAATTTCTTAATCTCCTGGAGAAGCACCATCATATCATCTATGCTTCCGCTCTTTTCAATTCCCGATAATCTTTTAACAGTTGATTCGATGAAGATATTTTTCTTTGTAAGTTGGATTTGCAGGAAGACAATGTATCCCATCAATATAATGATTGCTGCAAACAGGACTATTTGTATTGCCATAATTTTATAGTTATATTATAATAGAATTATTGTTAAAGGTACTACAGAAATAGAAAAACAACAATAATAAATGTGATATAAACAACGATAAAAATTTGTTCCTCATGACAATATTTCCAAAAGGTCAGTCCGGTTAAACTACCGTCCCGTCAGTTACAAATGCAGCTATCAGGTAACACACTGAATAACGAACTGATACAGCAATATGCACACAACTTTCTGCTTTTACTTCTCATAATAAAATTAAACAAAAACTAAATATTAGTTCAATAAATTCTTCGATATTTTGTCTCAGCGATCGAATCTCGGGTTAACAACATTATTGTATATAGAACCGAATGTATATGAGAATCCAAAACTGGTATAATATGAATATTCAGTAGCCTGCTCCTTTCTCCTTAAAAGAACATCCTCGAGCGTTGCCCCTTCGTTAGGAAGTGAAATCTGGTCGTGTATTGATGCAATACTTCCGTATATATTAAATGAGAGGCCTTTAAATATCCTGATGCTCGCGCTTGTATTAAGAGTGAGCCGATAATATGCCCAGTCGAAAAAATAGTTGCTCCAGGTCAGAGATGAACCAACCGAGCCCCATTTCTGAATGATTGACAATGATGCTGCAAGTGACTGATATCCAAGCGCCTCTTTCAATTTGAATCTTGTAGTCTCCTCGGTATAATTATTATTCTCAATACCGGCCTGGTAAAGAAATGTCAGGATACGTCTGGTCGATTCGGAATAAGGAAAGATATCATATTCAATACCAGGAGCTATCTTCATCGAGAAGTCATAGTTTGAGTAACTGGAAGCGGAGAGCTCAACCGAACCGCCTGCCGACCAGTGATCATTTATACTTTTTACATATGATATATCTGCGTCCTGTTCTTTGATGGTACTTTTATAGGTTGTATCCTGGTAGGTACTCTTGTCACTTTGCAGATTCATCCCTATACGTGATTCAAATTTTGACTTCTCTGTAATCCTGTTTGCCGAGACAGTACCATACAGGTAGCCAAAACTATATGTGCTTTGAGCCTGTGTGTAGGCACTCAGTCTCGCCACGTATACCCAGCTATTCCATTTGTCGGTAGACACTGTCTGCGACAGAGGTTTATTGAAGTTAATGTCCAAATAATCCGATAGTGGTGTTTTCGCCACATATCGCATAAGCCCAAGTTTAAGGGTTTTGACTTCTTTCATTCTGCGCATGTCGTAAGTGTCATCAGGACTAATATTGCATTTCAGAGTGTCAGCCATACCCTGGTAGTTACCCTGGCCAACAATAAAGAATGTAGTAACTGATCCTCCTGAACCTGTCCTTTCGTAGGTAGAAATAATATATACATCGGCTACCTTCCGGTCTCTGACATAATTGATGAAGGGGATCTCCTTTTTGATATAATCACCTGCACCCATAAACACATTAAGAGCATCCTTACGTAATGTGTCAGTTTCTACTGCAGATTCCTGCGACAGAACAGGAAAAACGATAATACAGAACATTGAGAACAGAAATACCTTTTTCATAGGATTTAGATTTTAGTAGTAGAAAATAATCTGATAGCTAAGTTACAAACATGTTTTAATTCAGCCAATTAAATTTGGTCGTTTAATTTAAGATAAACGTTATGATTTGATGTTTTATTATGATGAAATATTTATTATTTCAATAGCATATCATACCTTGATTTTTTATGGAACCGCTCCGCGGTTCATCGTGGATCGTCTGATGCCTGGTTAGCATTTATGGAATCGCTCCGCGATTCATTTAGAGATACAGTATATTAATACTGAATTTATTACAGAACAATTTATAAACACAGAACACCGGAGGTGTTCCATAATTCCTAATTAAATGATATCATCATTCCTCCACCACCGCTATTGCCAAACCTCGGATTAACAACATTATTATAGATAGAACCAAAGGTGTAGGAAAACCCAAAGCTCGTGAAATACTGGAATTGAGTGGCAAGCTCTTTTCGTCGCAGAAGCACTTCTTCAGTAGTTGCACCTCCTTTAACAAGACCCAGTTGATCGTGTATAAGCGATGCCCCTCCGCCAAAATTTAATGATAATCCTTTAGCAATCCTGAGATCCGTAAAGCCATTAAGCGAAAGATTATTTTTTGACCAGTCATGCAGATAGTTGCTGTATTCCATACTTATATTAATTGAACCCCATTTCTGCACAACCTCATAGGAGGCACTGAATGAATGCTGTAAATGCCCCTCTTTGGTTTTATCATAGATGGTACTATCTGTGTAGTTTACATAATTATATCCTACTGAGTAGAGCAACCTCAGCTGCCTCCTGGTTGATTCGGAATATGGAAACAGATCATATTCTATTCCGGGCATAGCAGTAACCGACATATCAAGATTATTGTAGCTGGACGATCCCAGATAGAAAGATCCACCATATGACCAGTGGTCTGAAATACTTTTTACAATCAATGAGCTGAATGATTTTGAGTTATTATCACTGGAAATTATTTCATCTCCGATCTCAAATTTATCAACGCTGTAGTTGTATCTGGTCCTGAGGTTTATCTTCCAGTCTTTTGTAATCCTTGAAGCTGAGATATTCCCGTTCAGATAGGATGATTTATAAGTCTGCTGGCCCTGGAGAAAACCATTAAATGATGATCTGAATACCCAGCTGTTCCATTTATCAGATGTCACTGTTTCAGATAATGGCTCGCTGAAACTAATATTCATATATTTTGAAAGAGGAGTCCTGGCTACATATCTCATCAATCCCATCTTAAGAGTCCTCACCTCTTTAATCCTTATTCCATCTTGGGTTTCATCAGGCGATGTGGAGAATGAAAGAGTATCACGCATTCCTGCATTCTGATGTTGCCCAACAAGAAAATAGGTAAACTCCCTTCCTCCCGATCCTGTCCCCTGGGAGGTCGATATAATATAAACTCCGGCGTCTTTAATATCTCTTACATAATTAACATAAGGGATCTCTTTCCGTACATAATCGCTAGCCTCCATATAAACATTCAGGGCATCCTTGCGAAGTGTATCAGATCTGGTACTAATTTCCTGTGAAAACGCTGGGGAAATAATAATTCCAATAATAGAAATAATCAAAACTCTTTTCATGGCGGTTAGATAGATTAAATTAAAACGTAAACGAAGTTATTGAAAGAAATAACACTTTAACTGAATATTATCATGTTTAACATATCATTAACGTTGATGAAAAAAATATCCGGTACCGAAATTCTGGCACCGGATCTCATCGAAGATATCAGGAATGAAAAATCGATGGTATTATCTTTTCATTGAACGATTAGATGAAGCTCTCAGTCCATCATAAGTAAGTATAAAGTTCCTGTTGCCCGATTCCCATCTGCCGGAACCTGACGATCCTTCATACCTGTTAAAGTAGCGATCGTGAAATAAATTCCCTGTACCCCTGTCAATATTTACAATTGTGCCTTCAGGAATATAGAGGTTTATTCCAACGTTATCGGCCGACCATTTGCGTTCTGCAGTTATTGTGAAATATTCATCCAGGAAAAGAGTGTCTTCGCTAAGCCTGTAATAATAGGATAGTGATTCAGTTTTCCTCATGGCGTCAAGTTCACTCCTGCCCATAGATCGTTTTCTTACTACTATTCTTGCTTCATTATCATCGGAAGAATTGATATTTAAAATTGGCCGGATATAAAGCTCCTTATCCTCTTCATTTATGAAGACTGAATACCCCTCTTCTTTGACAGACAGTTCCTTATCAATCTTTGAAGAAGATATTTTATTGTCAGTCCTTATATAAAGGGTATCTTTATTTACAGTTAACAACTCTTCCTGAGATGATTTGGCAGTCTCGGCAAAACTGATTCCTTCATTGAAAAGGATGATCGCCAGAGCCGTTATGCTTATTACCCATACTACCAGTGCAAAAAGACTAACAACACCGTCTCTGGCTTTAAACCAGAATATCATTTTTACACCCCAGTATATCAGCGCTATTAAAGGCAGCGCTATTGCAATTGCAGTTAATGCAATTATCCATGGCGAAACAGCCGGGTTAACAATATAACTCAGAAAATCGGGGAAATAGATCAGGCTCACATGAAATTCATCAGTGGAGAAAGCTCCGGGGTACTTGAAGACAAACACCATTATAAAGCTTACAATGGTGAGGAATCCTGTCAGAACAAATGTAACACCGATGATGATCAGGAAAACTCTTAAAATAACATAAAATACCTGTCCTATTACCCTGAATATTTCATTGAATACGTTACCGGCCTCTGTTGAATTCTTATAACCTGTATCATATCCCGGACCGGCAGAAGTATGTATACCCCCTGATTGATTGGAATAGCTTCTGGTTGATGTATATGAATTACCTGTTAATTCCCTCTTCTTTATATCTGAATTAGCTACAGGAAGGGCAATCCACAAAACAAGGTAGACCAGAAATCCTGTTCCGAAAACAAGTGCAGAAATCACAAAAAGGATTCTGAAAATAACGGGATCAACATTCAGATAAGCCCCTATACCACCACATACTCCACTTATTATGGAGTCGTCAGGATTCCTGTATAACCTTCTCCTCTGAGAAGTATAAACCGGCTCCTCTTCACTATCTTCATTTATATCAAAATCTTCCGGTTTACCGATAATTGAGATCATCGCATTAACATTCTCGGTTGTTAAAACGCCGGCCAGCCCTTTTTGTGACTGGAATATTTCAGCTATCCTCAATTCAATATCCTCAATTGTTTCAACTCCTCCCTGGATATTTCTGAACCGGTTATTTATTGCATGGAGATAATCGCGCAGGATCTTAAAAGCCTCCTCATCAATCTGGAACTTGGTACCACCCAGGTTTATATTTATTGTTTTGTCCATCACTGTCAGTTTTAAATAGTTAATAATTGGTTACCTGGTTCTGATCTGATTGACTGATTCAACTAGCTGCTTCCACGATTTATCGAGATCGGCCAGGTGAGTACGACCTTCATCAGTAAGTTCATAATACTTTCTTGGTGGCCCCTGCTGTGATTCTTCCCAGCGATACCTAAGCAACCCGGCATTTTTCTGCCTGGTCAGAAGCGGATAGAGTGTCCCCTCAACAACTATTACCTCAGCCTCTTTAAGTTCCTTTATTATGTCGCTTGCATAACAGGCATTCCTGGATAGAACTGATAGTATACAGTATTCCAGTATCCCTTTGCGCATCTGTGCTTTTGTATTTTCTAAGTCCATGGTATTTACTATTATTATTTCTTTACTTCAATATTTCATATCCTCTGTATCCTAGAGTTTCATATTCTTTCTTACAGAGTCAAATTCTTTTTTTACAGAATCTTTAATGTTGTGGATGTTTACAGGATTGCCTTTCATCTCAATTTTCTGAGCTGTAGTCTTTGCTTCGGGTAACACTATATACAAAATAAGATATACCAGAACACCTATCCCCCCGCCAAGGGCGAGAACGACAAAGATGATCCTTACAATTAACGGATCAATATTCCAGTATGCACCCATTCCGGAACATACTCCGCCAATTATCCTGTGTTCTGTATCGCGGTACATACGATGATAGCCGGGAGAGGAAAATTTCTCACCTGCCGATGGCCCGTCGTTATCGGAAATATCTTCGGGAGTTCCCATTATCGACATTGCCTGGCGTACATCCTCAATGTTGATTACCTGTTTATAGCTGGTAATCTTGGTGCGGAAGAGTTCCGCCATTCGTGTTTCAATATCTGAAAGGATCTCCGATGAACTCTCTTCACCGGCAAAATGGAGTTCAAGGTTCCTGAGGTACCTTTTTAGTTCGGCATAGGCATCTTCGTCGATGTCGAAAGAATACCCGCCGAGATTAATGCTTACTGTTATCTTCATAGTTCTGTTTATTTTTTACTACCATTTAATACATGTAACATGACAATGCAAAGATATATAAAAATATTTATACTATGCAATACATAGTACTAAAAAAATGCAATTATTTTTTGAAATATTTTTTATGTTGCTGAAAATGAATAACATAAAAATTAAAATATTTCTGACTTTTTTTCTGGCCATGCCTTTTAAGCTTACATAAATATTCTAATCGAAGTTTTCAAACTTCGATTTCACGACATTGTAGTCTTCAGACTACGTATTAGTAAACGACGAAGTCTGAAGACTTCGCCGAACCCCTAAGAATGAAAAAGTCCCCATCCATAATCCCGTTCCGGTTTCAAATTCCTATATTTATCAAATAAAAATATTTTATGGATGAAGAAGAAATATAAATGGGGAATCCTGGCGCCCGGGAAAATGTCAGCCAAGTTCACCAGGGGACTTCAATTGCTCGATAATGTTGAGCTATATGCGGTAGGATCGCGCGATTTACAGAGAGCAAAGAGGTTTGCAGATGAATTTGGATTTAAGAAATCGTATGGCAGTTATAAAGAGCTTGCCTCAGATCCTGATCTGGAAGTTGTCTATATCGCATCACCGCATTCTCATCATTTTGAACATACTATGCTGTGTTTAAAGTATAAAAAAGCAGTTTTGTGCGAAAAGGCTTTTGCTTTAAACAGCAATGAGGCAGAAATCATGATTGCCGAGGCCAAAAAACAGAAGGTATTTTTAATGGAAGCACTCTGGCCTCATTTTCAGCCGGTATATAAGCAGACAAAAGAGATTATTGATGATGGAGCAGCGGGGAAAATAATTCAGCTGAATGCTCGCTTTGGTTTCCAGCCACCCTATAATCCGACCGACAGAAAATATAACCTTGACCTGGGCGGCGGATCACTTCTTGATATTGGAATATATCCGGTTATCGACACACTCTATTTTATGGGCGTCCCGGATGAAATTATTGCAAAAGCTACATTTACTGAGACCGGATCAGAAGACTCACTGAACATAATATTCAGCTATAACGATGGCCGGATGGCTAATCTCTACAGTTCATTCCGGACAGCAGCAGGCATTGGTTGTGATTTGCTGTGTGAAAAGGGGAATCTATTCTTTTCCCGCGGACGCGATATGTCGCAACAGCTAAAAGTTGAATTGAAGGACAAAGATATAATGGAGTATTCACTATTACCCGAAGCCATGGGCTATCATTTCGAAGCAATAGAAGTCATGAATTGTCTCGATGAGGGGAAGCTGGAAAGCGATGTTGTTCCGCATTCATTTACACATAACCTGATGAAAACTCTCGACAGAATAAGAGAAGCCGCGGGGATTGTCTTCCCGGGGAGGGACTAAGGAAAAGGAAGTGGAGAATAGGTGAAGAGGAGATTGCTTCGTCTCCTGATTTCATCGGGATCCTCGCAATGACCGGATATTTAAGCAATTAAGAAACACCCCCAGCAACCAGCACCCAGCAACCAGTACCAAGCAACCAGCACCAAGCACCAAAACCACCCATGTCTGACAACAAACCAGATATAGCAAGCGAAGCTGCCTTTTACAGGAAGAAACTTCTTCTTAGCATGATCATACCAGGAATATTTGTCTCCCTGATGTGGCTTGTCAGAATTGCAGAGACTTTGTTTGAAATTGATTTATCAGGGTTTGGAATATATCCGATGACTGCAGGAGGAGCTGCAGGAATAATATTCTCTCCCCTTATTCATGCAGATTTTAATCATCTCTTTAATAATTCATTACCGCTTTTTTTCCTCACTGTTGCACTATTTTATTTCTATTCGGAGGTGGCACTTAAGGTATTTATTCTTACATATATTCTTACAGGTTTTTTTGTTTGGATTGCCGGAAGGGGAGCCTGGCATATAGGGGCCAGCGGACTGGTATACGGGCTTGCATCATTCCTCTTTTTCAGCGGAATAATACGGAGGCATTTCAGGCTCATAGCACTTTCTCTTCTCATTGTATTTCTCTATGGTTCAATGGTATGGGGCTTATTCCCCGGACTTTATAAGAATGTATCCTGGGAATCACATATGCTTGGATTCTTTTCTGGAATAATTCTTTCAATATGGTACCGGAAAGAAGGTCCGCAACGGCCTGTTTACGAATGGCTGGATGAAGAAGAGGATGAAGAGGAGACTGGGGGAAAGGGTGAAGGGGAAAATGAAGGTATTTGAAAATAACCAGCAAAGAGCAACCAGTAACTAATTTTGAAAAGTGTAATTTTGGATTTATGATTGATCTTTCAATAATTATAGTAAGCTACAGGGGGAGAAAACGTCTTTCAAAATGTCTGGATGCACTGGATAGATTTACAGGTAAAAATTATTCAACTGAGGTAATTATCGTAGACAACAGGTCGGATGATAATGAGATAGATATTTTTAAGGAGCGGTATCCGAAATTCAGGTTCGTATTAAACAGTATTAACGGAGGGTATGCCAACGGATGCAATCTTGGTGCAAAACTGGCAGAGGGAGAATTCCTTTTGTTTCTTAATCCTGATACAGTCGTATCTGAATCTGAACTTGAGAAACTTCTTTCCCTTGCAAAACAGAATGCTGCTTATACCATACTCTCTTGCCGGCAGATAAACGAAAAGGGAAAAGAGTGCATTACCTCCGGACCATTTCCAGAGTTTTATAACCTTACCGGATTCCAGAGAGCAATCTTCAGAGGCCTGATGCCTGGCGCCCAAAGCCTGACGCCTGATGTCAGTTTTCCCGATTGGATCTCCGGATCAGTGGTACTGATAATGAGGAAGATATTTAACAATCTAAATGGATTTGATGAGGATTTCTGGATGTACTTCGAAGATGTTGATCTGTGCAAAAGGGTTAGTAATTCTGGTGGGAAAGTAGTTTTCTGCAAAGACATTACTGTTGAACATAACCATGGAGGCAGTTCAAGAATCAGCCTGATGACCACCTCACTCACCAAAACAGAAGTTCATATATCGCAGCATCTATATATAAATAAGCACAAAACTGGGTTTGAAGAAATACTGATACAGCTCTTTCTTGTTATAAAAAATCTGATCTCTGTTGGGATAATTGCACTTTTCGGCATAATATTATTTTTTATTCCAAAGGTGTTTTCCCGCACATTAATTTTCTTCAGACTGATCGGATACTATTGCGGATCAATTTTCAGACTCTCCTGGATAAGTCCGCATTCGGTAAACTTTCGTAAAAAATGAAATATTAATCAGCATGAAAGTGTCTGTTAATAAAGTAACACTGTTATCATGAAATATAGAATTACAAAAACCCCAATATCATTACTGTTTCTGTTAATCGCAATTAATTCCGGCTTTGGGCAGTCGTCCTCAGTGCAGCGGGATACAATCAGACAAAGTGCTGTTAAAATCTTCCTCGATTGTCAGAGATGCGATATGAACTATATCAGGCAGGAGATACCTTATATTAACTACGTCAGGGATGTCAGGGAAGCCCAGGTTTATATACTTGAAACAAGTCAGGATGCAGGCAGCGGAGGGAATCAGTACACCTATATTTTTCAGGGGCAGGGGAAATACGATGGGATGAATGATACCATTGTATTTACAAGCAGCCCCGATCAAACAAGTACCATTGTAAGGGAAAAAAGGACCAAAATGCTTAAGGTCGGTTTAATGAGGTATGTTGTCAAAACTCCGTTAATTGATGAGATTGATATAAACCATGATTCTGATCTTGAGAAGGATGAGGTAATTGACAGATGGAATTACTGGGTTTTTGAATTAGCAACCGAACCACAGTATGAAGCTGAAGAGGCAGATAAAAGACTGGAATTGAGAAACTCAATAAACATTTCAAAGATCACACCTGATATAAAACTGGAAGTTGAAATGGACCAGTTCTATAACAGGGAGAAATTTATTGAAAATGTAAGTACTGATTCAGCCAGCTCGAGTACCTATGTTACAAGTCGCAAGGTAATGAATATACTTTTTGTGAAAAGTCTTGGAGAACACTGGTCAGTAGGTTTAAAGAGTGACCTTGGCTCTTCCACAAGGGAAAATTTCAGTTTCAGGACCAATTTCATGCCCTCAGTAGAATATGATATCTTTCCCTATTCAGAATCGACTCACAGACAGTTACGAATTATGTATAGTGCTGGCTATCAGTTTAATAATTATGTTGATACAACTGTTTTTAATATGGTTTCCGAGGGACTCTATTTACAGACGTTAAATGTTGCATTTCAGGTACAGAAGAAATGGGGTTCGATAAATATGGCACTGGTAGGTTCAAATTATTTCAATGATTTTTCAAAGAACAGACTTGAACTTTTGTCATCAGTAAATATCAGGATCTTTAAAGGATTGTCACTCCGGATCAACGGAGGAATAGCTCATATCAACGATCAGCTGAATCTTAAAAAGGGAGGAATTTCTGAAGCGGAGAGATTATTGCAATTGAGAGAACTGGCCACAAAATATCGTTTAGAAGGAGGAATTGAGATTACCTATACATTCGGATCAATCTATAATAACGTAGTAAACCCACGATTTAGCGCCGGACTATTTCATTTCTGAGATTCTTTCATTCCATGTGAAGGGATATGCCAGGTCAATGCCTCTCTGTATTTATATTATTCAAAGAAAAAGCCCAATAAAATGTTAAAAAACATTAATATTCGATGCTTTCAATCGACAAAAAAAGTATCTGAAAAATAATTGTGACATATTTGCAAGGAGAGATCAACAACTCAATTTTAATCCGGACTTAATTTTTTAGATATAAGGATGACATTTATAGAAAAGCATTACACGAGAAAAATAATTGGAATTATCCCGGGAATAATACTGGGATTTTTCTTTTCGATTACTGCATTAGCTCAGGAATCACAGAATCAGTCAGATAGCTTAAGAAAAGGAGCCGTAAAATTCTTTCTTGATTGTCGTTTCTGCGATATAAACTATATAAGAGAAGAGATTCCATATGTTAATTATGTAAGGGATACAAGGGAGGCAGAGGTTTATCTGCTTGTTACAAGCCAGAATGCGGGTAGCGGCGGTAACCAGTATACCTATACTTTTCAGGGTCAGGGTAAATTCAAAAGGATGAATGATACGATAATTTATACCAGTAATCCTGATGAAACACGTTCTGTAGTAAGGGAAAGAATGACCAATATGATGAAGTTGGGTTTGATGCGATATGTTGCAAGGACACCTCTTTCCAATCAGGTGGAGATACGAAATAATTCACGTCTTATCCGGGAGGAGGTTGTGGACAGATGGAATAACTGGGTTTTTGAACTGCAGACCAGCCCAAGGTTTAATGCTGAGGAATCATATAACAGGTTGTTTTTTTCAAATTCAGTTAATATCACCAAGATTACCCAGAATATTAAACTGGAGATTCAGATTGATCAGAATATTTTCAGGGAACGTTTTATTAAGAATGATGTGGAAACGGAATATATCAGAACCAGTAAACAAATTGATAACCTGTTTGTTAAAAGCATCAGCAGCCATTGGTCAGCAGGTCTGAGATGGGAATTGGCAGCGTCGACAAGAGAAAATTACAGTTTTAATACTGAATTTCTTCCATCTGTTGAATATGATCTTTTCCCCTATGAAGAAGCCACTCACAGACAATTAAGAATTCTATACGGTGCAGGATATCAGTTTAGCAGCTATATTGATTCAACAATACTTAATAAAATCAGTGAGAGTTTATTTAAAAATGAATTGAGAGTTGCCTACCAGGTACAGGAGAAGTGGGGTTCAGTAAATGTTTCTCTTACAGGGTCAAATTATTTTCATGATTTCTCAAAGAACAGGCTGGAACTTGATGGTTTTATACGACTGAGGATAATAAAAGGATTATCTCTTTCAGTTAATGGTGGAGTGGCCTACATCAACGATCAGTTAAATCTGCCGAAAGGAGATCTGACTGAAGCAGAAAGACTACTCCGATTAAAAGAACAGGCTACCAGCTTTAGTATCCAGGGTGGACTCAGTATTACTTATACTTTCGGATCGATCTATAATAACGTGGTCAATCCCCGTTTTGGCAATGGTCGTGGTGGTGGCGGAGGCGGCAGTGGCGGCGGTGGCGGATTTTTCTGATCCGGATCATTTTTTGGGTATATATCTTCAAACCAGGGTCGTGCAATTGTGCATCCCTTCTTTCTTATTATCTTTACGTTTCATATTAATGATTCTTTAGCGAAACGGGTACATGATCCAGATAGACCATAAACTTAAACCTGTTGATTTTTCAGCTAAGCTCGACAGGTTCTGGCGGCTTTCTTCACAGAAGATCGACCTTATTGAAAGATCATATGACGAATCGAAAGGTTCACCCGTACTTACCAAAGGCGGAAAGTATACAACACGGGGATGGACTGACTGGACCCAGGGCTTTCAATATGGATCAGCATTGCTGCAGTTTGATGCAACAGGTGAAAAGAGAGTTCTGGAATATGCAAGGAGCAAAATTGCCGGGGAAATGGCTCCCCATGTAAGCCATACAGGCGTACACGATCATGGATTTAATAATGTGAGCACCTACGGAAATCTTTTGCGGCTTATGGTTGAAGGAAAGCTGCCTTCAAATGAATGGGAGAAAAAATTCTATGAACTTGCCCTGAAAATTTCCGGTGCAGTCCAGGCATCCAGGTGGACTAATATACAAAATGGAGGCTTCATTTATTCGTTCAACGGACCACATTCTCTTTTTGTCGATACGATAAGATCCTGTCGTTCTCTGGCTCTTAGTCATCTGCTGGGACATGCCCTGAAGGGTGAAGGAGATGTGAATATCAGCCTCCTTGAACGCTCAATGGAGCATATTAAGGCGACTGCTGCCTTTTCAGTATACTATGGTGAGGGACGTGATATGTATGATGTACCCGGACGTACAGCTCATGAAAGTATCTTTAACCAGGAAGATGGTAACTTCCGGTGTCCAAATTCCCAGCAGGGATATTCGGGTTTCTCAACATGGACAAGAGGACTGGCATGGGCAATGTGTGGTTTTGCGGAACAACTTGAATGCCTAGATCTGTTTGACGGAGAAGAGCTGGAGCCACTGGGTGGAAAACAGGCTTTGTCAGATCTAATGGTAAAAGCCGCAAAAGCGACCAGCGATTTTTATATTAAGAATACACCTTCTGATGGAATACCTTACTGGGATACCGGCGCCCCTGATCTTAATAAGCTGGGAAACTATTTAGAAAAACCTGCCGATCCCTTTAATTCATTTGAACCTGTCGATAGTTCTGCAGCGGCAATAGCATCCCAGGGACTATTACGACTGGGTAATTATTTAAAAGAGAGGGGTGAGATTGATGACGGAGCGCGCTACTGGCAAGCCGGGCTTTCTGTATTAAAAACTCTCCTGGAAGAGCCATATTTAAGCACAGATTCAACACATCAGGGATTGTTGTTGCACACAATATATCATCGCCCGAATGGATGGGATCATATACAGGAGGGGAGTAAGATACCATTTGGAGAATCCTGTATGTGGGGCGATTATCACATTCGCGAAGTATGTCTATACCTCCGGCGCATTATTAATAATGAAGAGTATTACACTTTCTTTAACTGCATTAAATGAACCTGAAGCCGATAACCGATCTGTCAAAACTTTGTATCCATACTATAACAACAAAGCCATGGACAATTGAAGAGGCAGCAAGAAATTACGCTGCTCACGGAGTTAAGGGTATTACGGTATGGCGCGATGCACTTTCAGGGAGAAATATTAAGCAGACAGGAGAGATGTTACGACAACTTGATCTTACAATTGTCTCATTATGCCGGGGAGGATTTTTCCCGGGGAAGGAGAAAACAAAGAGACAAGCTGCTATTGATGATAACAGGAAAGCAATTGAAGAGGCTTTTGAACTGGGGACTAAAATGATAGTTCTTGTCTGCGGAGCCGATCCGGCACAATCATTGGAAGACTCCCGTATGCAGATAAAAGATGGAATTAGCTTCATCCTTCCTGAAGCAGAGGCAGCCGGAATAAAATTAGCTATTGAACCTCTCCATCCCATGTATGCCGATACCCGTTCAGCCATCAATACTCTGGCCCAGGCGAATGATATGACCGAAGCTTTGAATTCTCAATGGGTAGGTGTAGCTGTAGATGTCTATCATCTCTGGTGGGATCCCCAATTGGAAAAGGAGATAAAACGTTGCGGCAAGAATAATACCTTGCTGGCATTTCATGTATGTGATTGGAAATCACCTACTGTCGACTTGCTCAACGATCGTGGTATTATGGGTGAAGGTTGCATTCCGATAAAAAAAATACGGTCGTGGGTTGAAGCAACAGGATTCAATGGATTTAATGAAGTGGAAATATTCTCTGATATATACTGGAAACAAGATCAATCAGCCTTCTTGAAAAATATTATATCATCATATAAGAAATACCTCTAAAATCCAATAGATGAAAGAACATACTGTAGGAATTATAATGAATGGTGTTACCGGTCGCATGGGAACGAACCAGCATTTACTCCGTTCAATTGCTGAAATAAGAAAGCAGGGAGGTTTGAAGATTGGCTCCGGGGAAACCATAATTCCCGATCCGACTCTTGTCGGTCGCGATGAGAGTAAGCTTAAAAAGCTATGCGACCTCACCGGTATAACCAAAATGAGTACCAGGCTCGATGAAGTGCTAAACCTTCCGGGTAATTCAATATATTTTGATGCACAAACTACAGGCCGGAGAGCCGATGCAGTGAGGAAAGCTGTAAAAGCGGGAAAACATATCTATTGTGAAAAACCAATTGCCGTAAATACAAAAGTGGCTCTGGAACTATTTGAAATATGTGATAAAGCAGGACTAAAAAACGGAGTCGTTCAGGATAAACTATGGCTTCCCGGAATAGTTAAGCTAAAACGGCTTATTGAACAGGGATTCTTTGGTAAAATACTCTCTGTACGTGGCGAGTTCGGATACTGGGTATTCGAAGGCGATACAATACCGGCTCAGCGTCCTTCATGGAATTACCGTAAAGAAGACGACGGTGGGATAATTGTTGATATGCTTTGTCACTGGCGCTATCTGTTGGATAACCTGTTTGGAAAAGTAAAGGCTGTCTCCTGTCTTGGTGCAACTCATATAGATAAAAGGGTTGATGAGAATGGTAAAACATATAAATGCACTGCTGATGATTCTGCTTATGCTACCTTTGAACTGGAAGGAGGGATTGTGGCCCATTTTAACTCCTCATGGGTTGTAAGAGTCAGGCGCGATGACCTGCTTACTCTCCAGGTGGATGGTACAAAAGGATCTGCTGTGGCAGGACTTCGTGAATGTTTTATCCAGCACTATGGCAACACCCCTAAACCGGTCTGGAATCCAGATATTCATCAATCTGTTAATTACTTTGATGACTGGGCCAGGGTTCCGGATGTGGAACTTTATGATAATGCATTTAAGGTCCAGTGGGAGCTATTCCTGAAACATGTTGTAAAAGGTGATCCATTCCCATGGAACCTGCACGAAGGAGCTAAAGGGGTCCAGCTTGCGGAAAAAGGGTTGGAAAGCTGGCAAAAGCGTTGTTGGATTGATGTACCTGAATTAGGCTAATCTGATCATGTTATACTTTTAAGAGTTATAAAGCACCAGGAGGGACTGACATAAAGATATTTGGTGCAATTGTTGGCAAAGTCATGCAAATCACTACCTTTAAAACGAAATTTACTGTAAAACCTGATATACTCATTACGTATGAATAACAAACCTGTAGCTGTTATTACAGGGGCCAGCAGAGGAATTGGCAGAGCGGTTGCAATTGCTTTAGCAGGTGAAGGTTTTGATATAGCAGCCATTGCTCGTTCAGTAGACAGCGAAGGGATGGAAATTCTTGGTAAGGAGGTGGAAAATAGTGGGGCTCAGTTTTTCCCGGTTGGTCTCGATATATCATGCACCGATTGTCAGATTGAAGTTGTAGCAAATATCCTGGAAAGATATGGAAGAATCGATCTGCTGGTTAATAATGCAGGTGTTGCACCTCTACTAAGAAATGATGTTCTGGAAATGACAGAAGAGAGCTATGAGAGGGTCTTGAACATTAACCTGAAGGGACCTGTCTTTTTCGCTCAAAGGATAGCCAAAGAGATGATCTGGCTAAAACTCCAGATTACAGATTACAACCCGGTTATAATTTTTATTTCATCAGTTTCAGCAAAACTATCTTCTACTAACAGGTCAGAATACTGTATCTCAAAGGCCGGACTAAGTATGGCATCAACAATATTTGCAGACCGCTTGTCGCACGAAGATATCCTCGTTTTTGAAGTTCGTCCCGGAGTTATAGAGACTGATATGACAGCAAAAATCAAAGATAAATATGACAAACTGATTACCGAAGGACTTGTTCCCCAAAAGAGATGGGGATTGCCTGAAGATATTGGTAAGGCTGTTGCATCTTTGGCCAGGGGTGACTGGAATTTCTCTACGGGTATGGTATTCGAGATCAGCGGAGGCCTTAACATCCGCAAACTCTAACCTGCCATCTAAATTTTTATTAGGTAGCTGTACTCAGCTGTGAGGGAGATTATTTTCCCGCAGATCACGCTGATTAACGCTGATTTTTCTGTGAAAATCTGCGAAATCAGCGGGAAATCTATGTTTAACCTATTCACGGTTTGAAAGTTCTCTGATAATAAGGGCTTTAGCCCAATATGTTTTCCGTCATTGAACAAAACGAAACCTCAAGTTGTTGTATATTCCAAACATAAAATTCTTAATTAAATGAAAAAATCACTTTTATTTCTGGCTTCATTAATTTTAATAATAATGAATGTCAACGCTCAGGGCAAATTAACTGCCGATGCGGATAAAACAAAATTACTATGGTTAGGCGAAAAGGTTACAGGTCAGCACACTGGGACCATTAATCTTCTCTCAGGATGGCTGGATTGGACCGATAACAAAATTTTATCAGGTGAATTTAACATCGATATGGCATCTCTTAAAGATTCTGAATCAAATGACAGACTGGAGGGTCATCTTAAATCGGATGATTTTTTTGGCGTTGAGAAATTCCCCGTAGCAAAATTAACAATAACTGGAGGTACTCCTTTCGATAAAGGAACAGGGGTTGTCAGGGGAACACTTACAATTAAGGATGTTACAAATCCGATTGAATTCAAAGCAGCCATGCAGAAAAAGGATGATGGAGTATGGTTCTTTGCAAATATTGTAATCGACCGCTCTAAATATAATATTCGTTACGGATCAGGTACCTTCTTCGATAACCTGGGCGATAAGACTGTTTATGATGAGTTCAAACTGAAAGTCAGTCTCCTTGTGAAGTAGGAATTTTTATTTTATTCCCGCAGATCGCGCAGATCAGCGCTGATTTTTCTGCGAAAATCTGTGTAATCAGCGGGAAATATATTTATAACTCATTCAGATATCTATCCTTCTTTAAGCCTTGATTCCATTTTCCGGCTGACAAAGGAGTAGTAGGTTATCAGGGCAAAACAGACCAGCGGGACGAGGTATGAGTAGTTAATACTTCCGGTTATATCGGATACCCTTCCCTGTAAGAAAGTAACAACTGCTCCTCCTAAAATTGCCATGATAAGTCCCGATCCTCCTATTTTGGTATCGTTTCCAAGTCCTATTACCGCCTGGCCGAATATGGTCGGGAACATAAGTGACATGAAACCTGAAATTGCAACAAGGGCAATCACTCCGAACATCCCGCTGCCAAAAATTACCACCAGGGAGCTGATAATGGCCATTACGGATGCAAAAGCCAGGAGGGAAGAGGGTCGGAAGAATCTCATAAGGAAGGTGAAAACAAACCTTGATGAAGCAAAGAGTACCAGGGATGCTATATAATATGTAGCAGCTATCTGTTCAGGTGTTTTGCCGGCCGGAAGAATAATATGTTCAAGATTGAGAGCCCCCATTGAATAACGAATTGTAAAAGACCAGACACCTATCTGGGCGCCAACATAAAAGAACTGTGCTAAAACACCAAGGACATAATTTTTATTTTTCAACAATCGCCTGATCGTTGGTCCTAAATCAACTGCTGAACCTGCATCAGAAGCCCGCGGCATTTTTACGAAGAAAATTACCAGCCATAATATAAGCAGAAGAAATCCGATTGAAACATAAGTCATAGTAACAGCATTCAATTCTCCCGTTTGAATTGTATGCAGATCGGAAGTTGCCATAGCCGCTCTTTCAGTCGCGGAAGCTGTATTCAGTTCGGAAAGAATGAAGATCTGGCTAATTACCACTCCCATTATAGATCCAAGCGGATTAAAGGATTGGGCAAGGTTTAATCTTCTTGTCCCGGTCTCCTCCTTACCCATTGCAATAATGTAAGGATTGGCAGCTGTTTCAAGAATTGAAAGGCCTCCGAACAGGATCCACAATGCCCCCAGGAAATGAAAATAATTGCCTGTTTGTTTTGCAGGGAAGAACATTAGTGCACCGAGTATATAAAGCCCAAGTCCAAGTAAAACTCCAGATTTGTATGAGAATCGCTTAATATAAATTGCAGCCGGCAGTGCAAAAATGAAATACCCTAAACCGTAGCATGATATCTGTATGAGAGAGGTTCTGGCATCAGTCATGCTCATAATTCTTTTAAAGGCGGCCAGCAGAGTATCTGTCATATTGTTGGCAAGCCCCCAGAGGAGAAATAATGAAGTTATAAGTATGAAAGGGATAAGATTGCCTGGTGCAATCAGTTTTTCTTTAAGCTTGTCTGATTTCATTTTGGGATATATTAAATAAGGATCATTATTATATCAGGGCATAAAAATGGTAAAAAAATGTCAATCCCAGTCTGATACAGAATAAATATAATCAGGCAGAATCGTTAAAACATTGAAACAGATATTGATGGTCTCAATGGAGAGACCTGGGTTATTATTACCAGGCGATCTCCGGAACCTCGAATCCCTTACGGTAGAAACCCTTTACTATCTCATTTGCCTTTGGATTATCCCTGATGCACTCACGCTCAACATCGCATTCCAGCCATGGTCCCAACGTTGCTGTGCCAGGATCAATCCCCAGGCTTTCAAGATGTTTTACAAAGTGTTCGTGAATCTCCTGGAAGCCGGTAGAACCGCACTCGGCCACCTGTTTCCTCTGCTCTGCCACGGGAGCGGATGCTCCAAGACGCAATGAAATGTTTGCTATGTGGCAAAGATTGGTTGAGCGATGGCCTTCGAGGATCTCGGCATTGAGGGTTTCCCGTTTATGGGTGCGAACGGCATTTATAAAGTTGGCGAAATGATTTTCTCCACCTGTGAATTCCCGAATCTTTTTACCATCCGGATCAAAGGCTGTAAGGATAGCTTCTCCGTCTTCGTCGGGGAAGAATATATGTCCCTTCTCGCATTGCAGATATGTTCCCACCCCGCTATATCCCCTGGAGTTTGTATAAAATTTCCGATCTCCGTCTAATTTTCCTACCAGCTCTTTTACCCTTGGAAGGTTGTAGGCGACATAGAATATCGGTACTTCAGGATAGTCCAGGCAATTGATCTGCATGTTCGGCACATCTCCTGCATCGTTGAACAAAAATCTTCCTCCTATGCTCATAACTTTGCGCGGCATACCTGTATATCCAAGGATCCAGCGGGCATCATCCATCTGGTGGACCCCCTGGTTAACGGATTCTCCGTCGCCCTTGTCCCATGTGAAGCTGCAATCATACTGGATCTTGTCACGATAGATTGGCCCGTTGCTGGCAGGACCACACCATAGATTATAATCAAGGGTATCAGGTATTGGAAGCGGTTCGGTCCGTTTGCCGATAGGTTGTCTGGGTTTGCAGGCGAAACACATCGCATACAGGATCTTACCGAGATTACCCTCCCTGACCCACTTAATCATTTCATCGGATGCCGGTCTGAATGAACGGCTCTGCATCCCTGTCTGCACTATCCGGTCATACTTCCTGGCAGCATTTAGCATCTGTCTGCCTTCCCAGATGAAGTGAGCCAGCGGTTTCTCTACATATACATCCCTGCCGGTCTGACAGGCCCAGATCGTCGGCAATGCATGCCAGTACTGCATTGTGGCCACGGTAATCACATCGAGATCCTTGCGATCCATTAACTGACGAACATCCACAACTTCCACAGGTTTATAGTTAAAGCTGGCCGAAATCTTTTGTGCACCCGCAGAAAGCCGTTCACGGTCGGGGTCGCAGACCGCCGTGATCTTTACACCGGGCAGGTTGCCGAATTCAGGGATATGTGAGCCCAGTCCACGGTTACCCAATCCCACTACAGCAAGACGGATCTCATCATTGGCGCCAATGATTGAAGCATACGACCTGGCACTGAAACCTAATCCTCCGATGGCTATTCCGGCAGTGCCTAATATGCTCTTTTTGATAAAATCTCTTCTTTTAGTCATTATCGTATATTTAGAATGGCTTTATACAAATCATAAATATAGCACTTCAATACATGTTTTGATTTATTTTGAAAGAAAATCTATCCTGAAATTGTACATAATTTCCATCAATCCTCAATAACGTACCGGGGATAAAATCTGATCGTCATTATCTCTTTAAGATTGTGCCTGACACCAATCTTCGCCCCGGATCATCAGGCTTTTGTATATTTACAATGATTCAGTCACGTGATTAAGGCAGTGATTAATAACGTAAATTAACGTGAGTTCGATATAATATTATATAATTATCGTCAATCATGAATAAGAAATTGTAAATCGCTTGAAAATCAATTCATTTTTATGCATGATTCCTGATACTCATATAATTTTAAAGGTTCTTTCTTTAAGTTATATTTCTTATTCCTTTAATAAACAGACATATTCAGAATATCTCTCGATATCAAGGATTGCAATAAGGCAACCCAATATGGAGATGGGACGTTTATTGGTTTATGTTCCATTAAATTTCATAACACAGATAGAGAAGCAGGGAAAATGATTAATATAAGATTAGAGACTGAAATTGTTTTTATATTACTTATTCCTGGTTACTTGCCGATGCAGTACAGGTTCTTATCACCTCGGAGGAGAATTTTGTTATTAACCAGAACAGGTGTTGCCACAAAATAATCTTCGAACTTTGTTTGATTTAGAATTTGTATTCCAGCAGGGGTTATCTCGCAAACGTAAAATGCTCCTTCTTCACTGCAGATGTAAAGTTTGTTTCCTGCAAGCGTGGGGGAACTATAGAACATACCATTCCCTCCCGGCAATTCGGCTTGCCACAGCTCTTTGCCTGTCTGGATATCAAGGCACCATATCTTGCCATTGAAGCTGACGATGTATACTTTTCCGTTGCTGGCAACAGGTGAGGCGACGTCTGTACCAATGCCGTTCTTTTCCCACAAGCGTGCCTCCTCTGTAATGTCGCCGCTTCCTCCAATTTTCACTCCTCTCAGGTATCTCCCCCTTCCGTAGGGTACCACGGCAACCTCCGTGTAAATGATCGGCGAGGCGATCGTGCGCCAATTTGGCCTTTGCTCCGGGTTGAATCCACCGCAGACCCATATAATTTCACCTGTTGCCGCGTCATGTTCAGTGAGGTGATCGGCACCCCACACCATTATGGTTGTGCGGCTGCCTTCTTTTGTTACCAGAGGGGTGGTGTAGCTCTGTGCAGTTTCCACTTTGCAGGGGTAGTTCCTGTCGACCTTCCAGACTACCTTTCCCGTTGCTTGTTCCAGGGCTAACAGATAGGAATTACCTTCATGCATAACAGCTACAACAACATTGCCATCAGCGAGGACCGGGCTGGTTCCGAGATCCCAAAAATATGTGATTTTTCCATAGTTCTCCTGAAGGTTCGTTTTCCAGAGAATATTGCCGTCAAAATCAAGCGCAGCCAGGGTACTACTCTTAAAGAAAACAAACAACCTCTTTCCATCGGTTACCGCAGATGGACAGCTTCCGCTTCCTCTTGGATTTCTCCCGGGATTCTGCTTGCCAAGCTTTACCTGCCAAAGCAGTTTACCCGCCCAGTCAAAACAGAGCACACCATCCTCGCCTTCGCTTTTCTCCCCTACACCGGAAGTAAGAACGATGCGGTCTTTCCAGACAATCGGGGTAGATCCGCCTTTGCCGGGCAGCTCTGCTTTCCAGAGCAAACCGTCTGTCGCAGAAAATTTTACAGGATAGTTACCAGGAGCAGCAATGCCATTGGCTTCGGGACCACGCCACTGTGGCCAGTTTTGTGAGTGAGCTGTCATGACCATCAGGATCATTGCCATGACTGTTGTCAGGCTGTATTTCATGATTGTATTCATTTATTAACGGATTTAATTCATAACATATTTCCTGTTGTTTTTGGCCGTCATCAGCAAGGTCCAAATCATATTTATTTATATTGTGAATTTTATAAAATTAATTGTTTTTATTCATTTTATTTATATTGCTTAGCCGTCCAGTTTTAATAAATTAAAAATCCCTGGCTTTATGCCAGGGATTCTGTGTCACCTTTTCCGATATTCGGAATCTTCATTTCATTTCGAGCTCCCCAGGTAAGACTCGAACTTACGACCCACGGATTAATCCCGAGTTCTCGGGATTGCTCTAACCATTTCAATAATTGATATGAAATTTTCAGGCGAACTATTTGGTTCTCAATAAATGAACGAC